>Ga0209200_1003118_pt1 | contig 14580 bp, 4 predicted proteins | sample AD_UKC033_MetaG_FD_184406 | JGI IMG/M metagenome (GOLD analysis project Ga0209200, IMG submission 184406) | Active sludge microbial communities of municipal wastewater-treating anaerobic digesters from USA - AD_UKC033_MetaG (SPAdes) (version 2) | ecosystem: Engineered > Bioreactor > Anaerobic >...
TGTCAGGCCGCTTTCGTCATTGAATTCGACAACCGCATTGCCGAAGCCGGCCGTTCCTGTCATCTCAGGCGAATCGATAAAAGACATCTTACCCGCGTCGTCGAGCGTAAAATAATAAATACCGGAAACAGAAGCGTTCAATCCTATGAGGATCCTTTCCACGATGAGATTGCCTGTTTCGGGCAAGGCCATAATGGTTTCCATTGCATCGGTCCCCAGGGCGTAATACCGGGCTTTTATGTGGGGATTCACCGTGCGCTGCGGAGCAATGATCTTTTCCGGAGGCCCGAACGGCTGAAGATCGATGCCGATTATATCCGTGATCGCGCTCAGGCCGAACAACATAACATCCCCTCCGCATGCCGGATTGAGCGCCACCGGCCCGACACTTTCAGCGCGGGCAGGGAACGCATTCGCCATCTTCATCTGTAATTGTAGCCCGAGCTGCGACAACGCTTCCATGTGATCTTGAGCAAGTTGCCGGTGCTCCTGGTGATGGTAGTATTCCCGCCTCATGCTCGATTGCCACCCCGAGGGAAGCTGACCTGCGAAATTAAGAGCGGTTTGAGGGATGGACAGCGTTCCGCCGTCTTTATGCGACTGCGCGCGAGACGGCAAAGAACCGGGGGCGCCATGGGAAGGATTGTTATCTGCCACGACTGTAGATAAACCCTCGCGAATGGCCGCCCCCGGTCCGGTTTCTATTATAAAGGGATTTGCCGGGATAAGTTCTTTGACAAATTCATCCATTTTATCGACCCGATACATACCATCCGATACCTGCCGCACACCCGAACACCCGGCAAGACGCCGCATATGCAGGCTGTCTTTCCTCACGATCAGCGTCCTGAGCGGCTCTTCGATCCGCTTTCTCAGCAGCTCTTCGGACGTGACAAATATCACAAGCCCGGGAAATTCGAACTCATCCAGTTCCTCTTTCATCCAGGGGACAACACGCGCATAAAATACGCCATCCGGCGCAAGCAGCATATCGACGGCGCGAACCGCTTCGTCCAACCCTTCTGTCATGACCGTATAATAAAAGCCTCCGTGATTATCGAGAACAATATGATACCTTTTTTGTATTCCGAACCCTCCGGACAGGATATCAGTCAAGGGCATGATATATTGGCGATGGATATGCGGCGTGGGCAATCGGCTGTAAATATGAAACCCTGCGTTCTGCAAAGGAGGAATGACGCTCATGGGGATCTTTTCGTGCTCGCCGTGCCTGAGCGCGCGGTTGAATTCGGCGCGGTTGATCCTTGTGATATCGCCGATTTCCCGGTCGGAAAGCAGCGCATAATACTCTTCCAGTCCGGCCAGAGAAAAACCGGCTTTGGTATAGGCCTTAACCTGTTCCCAGAGGTTTGCCGAATCTAACTCAAGCCTGAACCGCAGAGGCAACGGGCTCAAGCTGATGGTATCAACCTCGACCTGACGCCCCTGTTCCTGCGCGATATCGTCTATATGACTTAATTCGGTCCCGGCTCCCGGGCCAAGCACCATGATCCGGCACTGCTCATAGATATCCATGAATGCCTTGAGAAGATACACAGACGTTTCTGCCTGGATGCGCGTATTCGTCCAATCAAGGCCTTGCTGGAACATCGAGTAATCGTCGCGCAGGGGTCCATGGGGCATGACAATATCCCCGTCTTGGACGCCCTGGGCGATGTCGTCATGCAGAAGCTGGATCGTGAAACCTTTGTCATGCGCTGTGACAAGCGCGCGTTCAGACCCCTTTACGGCAGACAGCCGGATCCCGCCGTCTTTTTCTGACTCAACTGCAAGAGGTTGTCTTCCTGCTGAAAAAACCGGCATCATGCGCGGGAGTCTTTCAAATGCTGCCTCTGGTTTATCGGTAACCGGCTCAAGACAGTATTTCTGCTCAAGCTCTTCCCGAGGAACTTTGGATACCGGCGTCACGTGTAACTCCATTGGATTTGTGATGATCTCCGGCTTTGTTTGATTATAGAGACCTGCTGAGATCTTTCCGGGGACAGAGCTGCCGTACAGGTCCGAATAATTGAAGCCTGTCCTCCCACGTATCAGGAAAAAACGCAGTTTTTCCAGGATTCCCCGTGTCCCATCAGAAGACACCTGGGAAATGCCACATCGTAAAGATACAATGTCAAGCAGGCCGTACAGCTTATCTTTTCCTATCGAACCGTACTGATGGCTGTCTTCAACAAGCAATACAGGCCTTTTGCGGCCGTTTTTATCAGCGGCGATCTCCAGCTTGACCATGTATCGGGTTATGACCTGCTCGTTCTGATCGAGGACAACTACAGTTTTAACGTTGCCGTTGACCGTATATCCGGTCAGACCCCGGTTGAGATCGTCTCCATACCTGCAGCTCTGGCAGGCGCTAAAATATGCTGAGTTGCCGATATTGAATAAATGGTAGAAATCGCCGGTAAAAACAACAAAGACCGCTGTTGCCTTGCCGTGTATCATGACCGTGGTCTTGTAGCGCAGCGGCTGTTCCCATCCCTGCCGGAGCGTATTGATATAGGTTCCTATTTCTTCAAAGTCGTTAACGAGTTGCAGTTTTTCGTATATCGTTTCTCCTTCATCAACAGCCGCGATCTTGCTCCAGAACTCCTGCTGCCTGTTATTCGGCAACTCTGCGATCTTCGCCTTGACGGCTTCATCGATGATGGATGTGCCCGTATCCGCCTGAGCAGTGCTCGTGATCTTCCTGACTCTCTTTTTCTGCGCACTATTCGGCCGGGAATACCCAGGGCTCTCATATTTCCATTGGCTGAAATCACCTTTGACCTCATGTCTGAACGCCTCGAAGATGAACTGCCGGATCTCTTTATCCTTTATGAAATTAAAATACTCGCGGATAAGCTGCAGGATATTCCTGCCTCCATGATCCGTCCATCTAATCCGGGGATCGTTCTTCATGTATGTAAGAAAATCCTCCTTAAAGCCCTTTTTGTCCTCAATCGCGACCGTCTCTGAAAATTGGGCAAGCAGTATGTCCGTTTCCAGATCGGCCATGATCTGACCGAGGGCTTCTATTTTCTCTCTGGCAATAACATGGCGCTCCAGCAGATCGTCCCGGATCTCCCTGCACAGTTCATCGAGCCTGCGGGCAGTATCCTGCGCTAATTTCTCATTCTTCGCTTCGTCGCAGATAATGTCCTGGACAAAACGATACTGCTGAAGGCAATACACCATGTCTTGATAAAATCCTGAAGCATCAAAGTGCGCGCCTGCTGAGACGTTATATTTTTCTGTCAGGATATCCATGAACACCGGCAGCTGCTGCCAGAGCATCGTCTCCCGGTATTTCTCGTGCGAGAATTTTTTCAGTGTCTCCATCAACTCCTGCTTCATCTCTCCGGTACGGTTCCGTGTTTCCGGCATATGGTTGAGCCTGTCTATCAAAAGCCGTACAGTTACCAGCAGCCGCGTATCAAGCTGCATCCTGACGATCGGTTCAAACAGAACATGGGGAATCTTACTCTCGGGTTCTGACAGGGCTATCTGTTCTGATAAGACCGTCAGCAGATCCTCTAACCCGTAATTCGCTGCCTTGTCCCTTGTCAAGTACAGCTGCCGCACGTCACGGAAAGCTTTTTTCTTCTCCCACGGATCCGCAATCTCTGCCGCAGCGCGCAAATATCCCTGAAGCGCTTCGTTATTCCTGACCAATTCTCTTTTGTCGAACAAAAACTTCCCCGCACAATACCATTGAGTCAACCCTTCGACTGTATCTTTTGTCCTGATCTTATTCAGGATATTCCCGATGATCGTATTATCCGTGTGCAAGCTGAATAACACCTTCATATATATCCTGAGTTGGCTTTGTTCCGGCTGTACTTCAAAAAGTCTGATCAATTCTCTTAAAATATCATTCCTGGCATCGATTGGCAAAGCACCAAGGGACAACTTCACATCAGCCCGTGTGCCATCCAGAGTCGCCAGTGCCTCCGCCAGCGCCTCCTCCCGTGCCGCTTGTGACGGCGAAAAACACTCAAGCTTCAATAAGAATACCGGCATGACCTCCAGGCCCTGCCCAGCTGCAAGGGCATACAGCGCGGAGAATTTCTTGGTCTTATCAATGGCTTCCAGGAACGAGACGAAGTCTTGGGTAGTCTTTCCTTTCTCTTTCATCTGCCGCGCAATGGGTTTGAGCCGCTGGATGCTTTCCTGCAGCACGAAAAGATTGGACATGATCCAGTCAAGCCGCGAACGCTGCTGCGGGTCGTCAATCTTTAACTCGTTCATCACCTCTTCCAGGGACTGCTTGGGATTTTCCGCCACCCCCTGGATGATCTTTTCTATGGTCTCTAAGCCAAAATGAACCAGCAACTCTTTTACGTCAGCGATCTCGATCTGATACTGTTTGGGGTCGTTGCGGAAATATTCGTCAAACACCTGTCTGGCGTATTCGATATCTGCCGCAGGGCAGTCCGTGTTGAAAACTGTGTCATCAATACCAAAAAGCAGATCAAACAGCCCGGTTTTGTCGTCTTCGTTCAGGCGCGACTCGCTGGGATGCTGCGTGAACTCGCGGTTGAGATTATACGCGATCTCATTAAAAGCTTTGCGGTGAGCCAAAAAACGCGTGATGATCACAACCCAGTGGGATTGACGTTCCTTGAGAAACCGGGACAGCTTTATATTCATTCCCAGGCCTGTCGCCACATAGTCGACGTATGTGTCTGCTGAAGATCGTTCAGCGAGATTCAAAATCCCGACACAGAGCCGGCGGAAGGCCTTTCTGTCATATGGAGCGCCCTGATGATAGAGCGTGTTCAATCCCAGGCTGAACCGCTCTTCCAATTGCCCCAGAATATATCGGTCGGAATAATCACTCAATGAAGAAATCGAGAGCGCTGGCATTGCTTCAAGCTCAGACAACAGTTTACCGGTGTTATTCATTGCGTCAGCATTAGTATCCTTTGCCTGTTTTTGTATGAAAACAAGCAATTGTATGAACTCCAGCCAGGCGAGTTTCGTGTGCTGCGGTATTTCCTGCTCAAGCCTTCTTCCAAAAGCCGCAATACGCTTTTTCAGCTCTGTTTTTTGGGGATAGTAAAAATCCGATATATGCTCCAGGGTTTTATCCGTAATGCCACTTTCTTCATCCATGATGAGAAATTCATACGGTTCTCCTCCTATTATTCTGAGGAGCAATGTTTCTGCGTCGTTAAGCCAGCGGCCTAACACAGCCAACGGATCCGCGCTGGTCTTCGTTTTTTCAATCAATGCGGGCGCCTTTTCCAGCACCTCCTGAAAAAACCGGGGAGATGTCCTGGCATAATCGTGCGCGATTTCAGGTCTCAATTTCAGGCAACGGAAGTTCTGCATACCAAATTCGTCCAGAATGAATTCAAAGAGAGACAGGTATTGCGAATGCGAGCCAAACGCATTATACGCGGCTTCCAACACATTTTTTTTGCCGAACATCACGCAAAGCTCGTCGATTTCTTCCGAAGCAACCCAACTCCCGCGAACTCTCTTAAAAATGGGGTTCTCTTTTACCAAACCTTGCTCCAGCAGATTGTAAATCCGCTCGTCCACTCCCGTGAAGTCAATTATTTTTTTAATGTCCGCCTTACTCGGAGAACCAAAGTTCATCGCTGTATTTCTTAAAAAGTCCCCAAAGAAAAAACTCTTTGTCTCGGGATCCCGGCTTTTGTGACTGTTGATTATTTCACGAAACGTTTCGACTACATAGGCATAGAACTCGATAAATGTCTGCGTGTCAGGGATTGGCGTGAACGCGTGAAATTTTTTAAATTTTTCCCTGATATTTTTATAATCGATCAGCTCATCCGCCCTCAACTCATTTGCCACGTCAATCCCTAAAGCCTTGAACGTATACATGGCTTGCTGATCTTCCCTGATCACCTCTTTCATCTTCTGCGTCAGGGCATCGAGATCATATCCTCCGGCAATTGCCTGACCCAGAATATCCTCTAATATATCTGTCGTGCATGTGCACACGGCATGGTAGTAAATAAACTGTAGCGCTCTTTTCCTCTTATCGCGGACAAAGCCTTTGCCGAATACATTCAGAAAAGATTTTTCATCATCTTCTCTTATTGTCTTATGGATTGCCTTAAGACGCTCGTTCAGCCTCTCTCCACCTTTGAGTAAGTTTCTGTTAGCCGCGATCCACTGGTGAAGCTCAAGGCCAGCCAGGCGGGTAGGCTCGTCTGGTGAAGAAATCGAGTTAAAGAGCTTTGCCAGTTCAATGTCCGTTATTTCCCTGCCTGTTTCCTTCAATTCTTCCTGTAACTGCCGCGACTCCGAAGGGGCAAACATATGAATGTCATGGAATAAAGAATATTTCCCTGACGCTGCTACTTTTTCGGGTTGCGACGCTTTTTCCCCTTCCATTCGCTTCCCGCCGTCAAACAAAGCAGCTTCTTTGCCGGCATTAAGCATGATCTCCATGTCATCCTCGTGCGGTACGACCGTCGCTGCCGACAATGTCCTCATACGCGAAGCGATGTTAAGGGGAAGATGTCCTGAAATTGTAAGAAGCGGCCTCAACGAACCTATCTGCACCCCGCCAGAGAAATACTGCCTGATAGTCTGGCCAAACGGCGTCCGCACGGTTTCCTGCAGATCGTATTCTCCTTTTTGGAATGAATCCTGATACTGCTTGAAATACACGCCTTTATCCCAGGCAGTGTTCGACATAAGCCCGGCAAGGTCCTTCTGGTCTATGCTCTTATCAATGCCCATGTTCCTGGATTTGAACCATTGCGCGAGGATCAACGAGTAATAGACCTGGCGCAGCGGCGCGTATCGCCTTGAGATATTGACGTCTTTTGAGAGTTTCGGAAGGATGGATTCCTTGATGATCTGCGAGGAATAGTCATTCAGCGTTTTAATGCGGGGGTCAGCGGACTGAATTGCGGGCCCGTTCCTCAGATGATCAGCCTCGAGAAGGACTTTAAGCGTAGCTTTGTAAATATAGGCGCTTGTGCCTGCGTCGCGCAGGATGATCTCGTCAGGCACGATCCACGGCCTGGTCATCGTGGGGATGGAAATATCTTCGCTGCCGAATAATTCTTCGGCTTTCTTATACAGCTTATCCCAGTATGCCTTTCCCTCTTTGGTTTTCGGCGACGTATAGGCGGCAAGGTCTTTTTTCAACTGCACATCGGCGGCGAGCATGATCCTGCCGATATCTGTCTGAGCGAGGCGAGCGTCGATGATGCGTTCGGGAGAATCAGGCCGCAGGTTGACCCAGAAAGAAGAATTCGGCAGCCGCACGCCGATAAAAAAATACGTCATCATATCCCGGACAGCCTGCTCAGTTTCAGCCTGCTTTGCTTCTTTGACATCGCCCTTATCAAGCATGACGCTAAAACTGCGCGCTGCATCCTGGTAGTCGATCGATCGTAAATGAATAGGACGGAACTTGTCAGAAGAAATGAAAAGAGAATTGGGATCGGCTGGATTGGGAATCTGGGGGATTACCTGAGCAATGCCAAGCTGTTCGAAAATGAAACTTAATATGATAATGAAGGCGATAATCCGCCTAAACGCTTTGATAAAGTCGTTCTTTTGCGCAAATAAAAATGCCACGGCTTAATCTCCCATTCATTAAGAACCGTGGCAATTCTTAATTCATGTAAAAATAAATTGTGGCCTGAGTAATATGGAATGCTCAGGTTTACCTACAGTCGTACTTAAAGCTTACCTTATATACGGGCTGATTTCAAGGCAGGCTGATAGGCATTTTGAAACCGCTTTCAAATCCGATGCAATCTAAGCACGCGGTCAAAGGCTAAAAACGGGGTCAGAATTATTTATTTGTTAGCTATGCGCAAAGCGGCAAATAAATAATTCTGACCCCGTTTTTAGCCTTTTCTGTTGAAATGGCTTATCATTGCTGTTAAAATTGGGGTATGGATTCCCTCACCCCCATGCTCAAACAATACCAGGAGATCAAGGCAAGAAATCAGAATGCCATTCTCTTTTTCCGCCTCGGCGACTTCTATGAGATGTTCATGGAGGATGCGAAAAAGGCATGCGGCATTCTGGATGTGGTCCTGACCTCGCGGGATGCAGGCAAAGCAGGCCGCATTCCCATGTGCGGCATCCCATTTCATGCCGCAGACACCTATATTGCAAAGCTCATTAAAGCAGGTTTAAAAGTCGCTATCTGCGAACAGGTTGAGGATCCGGCTCTTGCAAAAGGCCTGGTCAAGCGAGACGTGATCAAGGTCATAACGTCAGGCACGTATATTGACGATGCCAGCTTTGAAACGCGGTATCTGATCGCGTTGAGCTTCAAGGAAAAGAAATGCGCTATTGCCTTTACGGATACCGCAAGCGGCGCGATCCAGGCCAATGAATACCCTGCGATTGAGCGGCTTGTAGATGTCATTTCAAAGATCCCCGCTTTCGAATGCGTTTTTCCTGCTCAGGATGAAGAGCGCGTGCGGCAGATCTTTAAGGCCCCTCTTCTGCGCTCCAGGAATATCGTGCTCAGCCCGTTCGAGGATTGGTGCTTTAATACGGATATCGCAAAGAAAGCGCTTCAGGAGCATCTGCACACGCATAATCTCGCGGGTTTCGGCATCGAAGATATGCCTGCGGCAATATCGGCAAGCGGGGCTTTGCTTGAATACCTCAGGCAGATGCACCATCAACCAGTGCGCCATATCCATAAAATTGCGCTGTATGCGGATGAAGGCCATTGTTTCATATCCCCTGCCGCATGCCTGGGCCTTGAGCTTGACGGCTTGATGCAGGCGATCGATCATACGCGCACGAGCATGGGCAAGCGCAGGCTCAAAGACTGGATATACCATCCGCTTAAATCAGCCGATCGTATCAGAGAACGCCAGGAGGCAGTTACGTTATTGAAAGATACCCTGCGCGTGCGCGACAGCCTCGGAAACTCTCTGCACGGCATCCCGGATATTGAAAAATGCATATCAAGGATCTCCTGCGGCTCAGGATCGAGCCGTGACCTTGTTGCATTGCGGCTGACCTTGAATAAACAGCCTGAATTTGCCGCTCTGCTCAAAGACGTTTCGCAGCAGAATCGGCTTTTTCGCGTTGAGGAACTGCCGGATCTGCGCGGCCTGTTAAACAAGGCGATAAGCCCTGATATACCGCTCTCCCATCCTGAAGGAAAGATCATCAATACGGGATATCACGCAGAGCTCGATTCTTTGCGCGACATGCAGGAGAACGGAAAGAACTGGCTCAAAAGCCTCCAGGAGCGGGAGATCAAGCGCACGGGAATCAATTCGCTCAAGATCGGCTATACGTCGGTGTTCGGATATTATATCGAGATCAGCAAGGCAAATGTCGATAAGGCTCCTGCGGATTACATCCGCAAGCAGACTTTAACCAACGGCGAGCGATATATCACGCCGGAGCTCAAGGAGTATGAGGATAAGATCCTCACTGCCGAGGAGAATATCTTCAAGATCGAGAGACAACTGATCGAGGAGATATTCAAAGCCATACTGGATAATGCGGCGCAGCTGCACGTATTAAGCGCTGACCTGGCACGACTCGACGTATTATATTCCTTGAGCATGCTGGCAGCACTGCCCGGATATGTGCGTCCGGATGTTAACGACGGCATGGTCATCGATATCAGTGACGGCAGGCATCCGGTTGTTGAAAGATCCATCATGGATCCGTTCATCCCCAATGATACGCTTCTCGACGCCGAAGAAGATCATCTGGTCATCCTGACCGGGCCGAACATGGCGGGAAAATCGACATATATCCGCCAGAGCGCGATCCTGGTTATTATGACGCAGATGGGCAGTTTCATACCGGCAGCAAGCGCGTCCATCGGCCTTGTTGATAAGATATTCACGCGCATCGGCGCGCATGACGATATTTCGCGGGGGCAAAGCACGTTTATGGTCGAGATGTCCGAGACTGCCGGAATATTGAACAACCTTTCGAGCCGCAGCCTTGTCATCCTCGATGAGATCGGCAGGGGAACCTCCACCTTTGACGGCCTGGCCCTTGCCTGGGCCATATCCGAATATCTGGCAAAGCAGAAAGTGCGCACGCTGTTCGCCACTCATTTCCATGAGTTGACCGCGCTTGCCGAGGAATTCCCAGGCGTAAAAAATTACAATGTATCAGTCAAGGAATGGAACGACGAGGTCGTGTTCCTCCATAAGATCGTTCCCGGAGGAACTGACGACAGTTACGGCATCTATGTTGCAAAGCTCGCCGGCATTCCGCTGGAAGTGGTCAAGCGGTCGGAAAAGATACTCACCCGCCTGGAGCTCAATAACAACCTTCAGGAAAAGATCCGCAACCGCCTGCCGCAGGACGACCAGCTGTCCCTGTTCACCGAAGCGAATGAGGCGTTGCTCAACGATATCAAGAAAGAGTTTGCCAGGGCTGACCTTGATACGATCACGCCCTTGCAGGCGCTCAATAAACTGCAGAAACTTAAGGAAAAACTTCAGGACAATGGCTAAAGTCCGCATACTCCCTCCAGAGATAGTTTCCAAGATCGCCGCCGGCGAGGTGATCGAACGGCCTGCGTCCGTTTTAAAGGAACTGCTTGAGAATTCGCTCGATGCGGGCGCGGCTGCGATCGACGTTACCGTGCGCGATGCAGGCAAAACGCTTATTCAAGTGAGGGATAACGGCGCCGGCATCGCCGAAGAGGACCTGAATTCCGTCTTCAACCGCCATGCCACAAGCAAGCTCTCGGCCATAGACGATCTGTATGCGATCTCTTCTCTCGGTTTCCGAGGCGAAGCGCTGTTCAGCATCGCCGCTGTGGCCGATGTAACGCTCGAGACAAAGACCGATGCGCAGGATCCGGGATGGAGCGTGCACGTGCGGGGGAATGAACGGCTGTCGCGCAAGCCCGTGAGCATGCGCACCGGCACCAGCATCGAGGTAAAAGAGCTTTTTTTCAACACGCCGGCCAGAAAGAAATTCCTTAAATCGAATTCAACGGAGTTCAACCGTATACTGGACCTTTTTGTCCCGTATACGCTCCTCTATCCGCATATCAGGTTCAAGATGAGCCACGATGACCGCACGATCCTTGAGCTGGCGTTGGCAAAAGACCTCAAAGACAGAATAGCCGAAGCATTGCATGTTGAAAAGAACGATTTGATCGAAGGCGATCGGGACTATGCCGAAAAGAACCTATCCGTCAAGCTTATGCTCGGCGACATCAACATACAGCGTACGCGCAAAGACATGCAGTTTATCTTTATCAATAACCGGCCGGTGGAAAGCAAGACCATCAGTTATCATCTGAACGATATATACCGGTCGCTGCTTGCGCCTGGAGTGCATCCGCTTTTCTGCGTGTATGTCCGGATGCCTGCAGCGGACCTGGACGTCAATGTGCACCCGACCAAGCGCGAGGTCAAGATCAAGGACGAAGCACGCCTCATCGCTGTGCTGCGGAATTTCAGCGAGCAGCTGCTCATGACTCAGAGCAAGGCGCAGCAGCCGAAGCATCTGTTTGCTGCGCCTGACCGTGACGCTCAAAGGCCTGCCGGAATGTCTGCGCTCGCGGGTACGCCTGAATATTCTGCCCCTGCGCAGGAGCAAATGCAGCTTGCGCTTGCCGAAAGCATCGCGCTCTATAAAACAGATATCGCCCAAGACAAACAGAACGATCTGCGGACGAAACTGCGCCAGGCCCGGTACCTGGGTAACCTGTTGAAGACGTTTTTGCTGTTTGAGACAACTGATTCACTGCTCGTCATTGACCAGCATGCCGCGCAGGAACGGATCAGCTTTGAAAAATTAAAAGACCAGATCGAACGATCCGCGGTCGAGGGACAGAAGCTTCTTGTGCCGATCACCTTTAAGGCGACCACGCAGGAGCTATTGGTGTGGGAAGGAATAAAAGACGTGCTGGAAACGATTGGATTCGAAACAACGTTGTTCGATAAAGAAACGATCGCGATCCACTCGCATCCACAGTTGATCACGGAGCCGGAGAACAGCGTCAGGAATTTTCTTGCCGGCGAGCACATTGCGAAAATGGACCCTGAAAAGCTGGCGCGGCTGGCATGCAGATCATCTGTTATGGCCGGATTCGCGATGAACAAAGAACAGGCCGAATATCAGCGCAGCGCTTTACTGCAGGCGCGCGACCCGTTCACCTGCCCGCACGGCAGGCCCACGGTCGTCGAGATCCCCGAAAGCGCCCTCCGCAAACAATTCCTGCGATAAAAGGCTAAAAAACGAGGCTAAAAAACGGGGTCAGAATTATTTATTTGTTAGCTATGCGCAAAGCGGCAAATAAATAATTCTGACCCCGTTTTTTAGCCTTTCCACGCTTTTATTTTAACTGCGCTATGCGCTCTTCTATCTCCCGCCGGTCTTCGGCATTGGGAGCAAGGACCAGATACCGCTCGTAGAATGCAACAGCCGCTTTTGCGTCCTTGAGATATTCATCGTTGAGCATGCCCAGGTTGAAACACGCCTCCGGGTTCCAGGGGTCGATGTCCAGCGCTTCCTGGAACGCGTGCGCAGCCCTGTCGAATTCCTTTTCGTACAAAAATGTCCCGCCGAGATTATTGAAATATTTCGCCTGCAGCCTCATATAAGCCTGCTTCAATCTGTCAAGATCTTCCCGGATCTTCTGGTCCTCTTTAAGCCGGGTCCGCAAAGACTCGATCTCTTTATCTTTGGCATCCAGCAATGACTGCATCTGCTCATTCCCCGCAGGTGAGGATGCCGGCGCTGCTGCTTCAGGCTGGACCGGCAGCGGCGCGGCCCTGGGCTTTCTGCCCGGCACCGGCTGTCCGTCGATCGTATCAATACTGTCCCAGTTGTAGTAAAGCGGGCTCGGCTTATAATCAATCTTGATATATTCTTTTGTCTTTTCGAGGATCTTGGCCTCGATCCTCTTGCCAGATCTCAAAACGATTGTTTCAGCAAACGCGATATTGCCTGTAAACACGATCGCCGCGATCACTGCCCAAAAAACTTTATGTATCATTTCGTTATCCCGTTCTGGTTATCCACAGAGTTATCCACTTTTAATTGTGTCTGACACCGATTTTTAACGCTTGGATTTGAGGTCGTGGCTGAGGATGATCGCTTCGGCGATGTCGCGCATTGATTTGCGGGTGTCCATGCTCTGCTTCTGGATGAGCCGGTATGCTTCCTGAGACTGGATATTTGCCTCAAGGGAAAGGATCTCTTTCGCGCGCTCGACGAGCTTGCGCGTCTGCAATGCCTCTTCTGCGCTGCGCGCGCGCACGACCAGTTCCGCATTCTCGATCGCAAGCGCTGCCTGGTTCGCCAGCGCAGTCAATATATTAAGCTCGGTCTTGGAGAACTCGTGTTTCTTTGACGTGTAACAATTCAAAACGCCGATGACCCTGCCCTTGACTGCCAGAGGCACGCTCGCCAGAGACACCAGGCCTTCATCACTGGCAATATCCTGGTTCAGATACCGGTTATCCTTTTGCAGATCAAGGACCACGACCGGCTTATTATCGAGCGCGGCAATGCCCGCGATACCCTGGCCTAATTTGATGTTCGGCTTCTTGTTATAGGCCTCGGAAACCGACTGTGTTGCCCGGATCACCAGTTCCTTCTTCTCCTCATCGAGCATCATAAGCGACGAGATCTTGGAATGCATGACCTCGGCAGTGACCTGCACGATAAGGCGCAGCAATTCATCAACATACATGCCCGACGCGATAAGATTGGCGACCTTCGACAGCGCCTCGATCTGTTCAAGGTATATGCGGTACCCGTCTTCTTTTTTCTTTGCCGCTGCTTTTTTTGCCATTGCTATTTCCTGTGCGTCCGGACAAACGTTTCCATGCGCAGCAATGCCTCTTTGAGCTTCTCGAATGCGGTCGCGTACGATATGCGGATGTTATCCGTGTATTCGTCGCCGAATGCCGTGCCCGGGACGACCGCGACCTTCTGCTCGGTCAAAAGCTTCTGCGCGAACGCAAGGCCGTTCATGCCCGTCTTCTTGACCGACGGGAACGCGTAAAAAGCGCCCTGAGGCATATGGCATTTGAGCCCGATCTTATTGAGCCGGGTGACGACAAATTCCCTGCGGCGCTTATATTCGCGCTTCATGTTCTCGACAGACTGCTGGCTTGAATGCAGGCCTTCGCAGGCTGCCATCTGGCTGGTGATCGGCACGCACATGATCGTATACTGATGGATCTTGGTCATTGCCGCAATGAGGTCCTTCGGCCCGCACGCATATCCCACGCGCCAGCCGGTCATTGCAAAGCTCTTGGAAAAACCGTTGAGGTACAGCGTATATTCTCTTGCGCCCGGCAATGACGGGAATGCAGTATGCGTAAAATCATACGTCAGGTCGCAATAGATCTCATCGGTGATGCATAAAATCTTATGGCCGATGAGCACTTTCTTGAGCTGTTCTAGCTCTTTTCTCGTATAGGACACGCCTGTCGGGTTTGCAGGATAATTGAAGATGATCCCCTTTACCTTCGGATCGATGTGTTTTTTCAGGTTCTGGGGCGTCAGTTTGAAATCGTCCTTGCGCGTATCGATATACACCGGGATGCCGCCTGCAAGTTCGGTCATGGGCCCGTATGACACATAACTTGGCATAGGCACGAGGATCTTGTCCCCGGG
>Ga0209200_1003132_pt1 | contig 14539 bp, 16 predicted proteins | sample AD_UKC033_MetaG_FD_184406 | JGI IMG/M metagenome (GOLD analysis project Ga0209200, IMG submission 184406) | Active sludge microbial communities of municipal wastewater-treating anaerobic digesters from USA - AD_UKC033_MetaG (SPAdes) (version 2) | ecosystem: Engineered > Bioreactor > Anaerobic >...
TTCGTTTTTACGGGACCTTTCGGCCAGGAGGCCGTGAAGAACGCCGCCGACGGCGCGGCCCTGGGGAAAATATCCCGGTTTTTCCTCGAAAAAATGGGGGGCCTTCTCCTGCCGGAAGAGGGGCAGGACCGGGAGGACACCCTGACGCTCCGTCCCGACGACGCCGCCAGGGGCGGATCCTTTCCCTACGAGGAAAAAAGGACGGGAAAAAAACTTCTCGTCAAAATACCCCAGGGGATTCGTGAAGGTCAGCGGATCCGCCTGTCGGGCATGGGAAAACCGGGGAAAAGAGGAGGGAAGCCCGGCGACCTGTATCTCACGGTGCGCGTCCGCAAACCCCTGCTGGAAAAAATCGGGGATGCCTTTTCCCGCCTCAGAAAGCCTTGATTCGGTAAAAACCCTCTTCCCGGGAGTGTGGCCAGGCCACACCGAATGCGGCGGGTCACGGTGCGACATTACCGGCCCAAAGGCTCTCCCGAATCCTGCACAGACAGGATGAAACCATATGCCCCGGTCGGCGTCGGGGAAACGACCCGGGTGGCATCGGCAAAACCGGGATTCAGTCTTCAGCCCCCCTGAAGCGGAAGGCGAGCATAGTCATGTCGTCCGCCTGGGGCTCCTGCCCGGCGAATTCCTGGACACTCTCCTTGACAGATCTGACGAGGTCCTCCACGGGGAGGTCCCGGGCGGCGGAAAGGGTCTCTTTCAGCCGGTCTTCCGTGTAGAAGTCCTTTTTGGCATCCATCGCCTCGGTGACCCCGTCGGTGTATAAAAAAAGAAGATCCCCCGGTTTCAGAACCATTTCATTGGACCGATAGTCAAACCCTTCATCGATCCCCATGGCCATGCCGTCCGTTCCGGGGAGAAATCCGGGGGGCGTTCCCGTCGTGATGAAGACAGGCGGGTTGTGGCCGCCGTTGGTGTAGCGGAGGGACCCGCTCGCCACATCGAGAACAGCCAGAAAGAGCGTCACGAAGAGGCACGAGGGGTTGTCCACGGCAAGCTCCTCGTTGACGCTCCGGAGGATGGCGTGGGGTTCCATCCCCTGGGCGGCCTTCGCCTTGACGAGGGTTTTCGTGACGGCCATGAGAATGGACGCCGGAACACCCTTGCCTGAAACATCCCCCACGTGAAAGCACAGATACCTGTCGTCGAGAAAGAAGAAGTCGTAAAGGTCGCCCCCCACCTCCCGGGCCGGCTCCAGGTCGGCGAACAGATCGAACTCCCGGCGGTCGGGGAAGGGGGGAAACGTTTTGGGAAGGATGCCCATCTGGATGTCGTGGGCGATTCTCAACTCGCTTTCGATCCGTTCCTTGGCCGCCGTGGTTTCCGTGAGATCGTCGATGTACTTTTTCAGGCACACCTGCATGGACCGGAAGGACAGGGCCAGTTCGCCCACCTCGTCTCGGGCTCTGACGGGGGGAAGAGGAGCGTCCAGTCGGCCCCGGGCGATATGGGCCGCCGCCCCGGCGAGGCCCCGGAGAGGCTTCGTAACGGTCCCGGCGACAAGGACGATGACGATGATGAGAACGGCGAATCCCATGACACCGAGGATGATGACGGTCCGGTTCAGGCTGTTAACGGGCGCCATGAGTTCGGTCCGGGGAAAGAGAACCCCCAGGGACCAACCGTTCGTGGCCAGCGGCGCAAAGGCCATCCAGCCTTCCTTTCCCGTGAAGAGGCTCCGGTAGGGAACGAAGCCCGTCTTTCCCTGAATCATCTCCCGGCCGATCCGTCTCAGTTCGGGGTTCTTCCGGGCCTCGGCAATGGTGAAGATGGTCTCGTTCATCACCAGCCTCGGAAGGGGGTGGGTCACGAAGGTTCCATTCCTCGACAGGAGAAAGCCGTATCCTGATTCCCGAATCCGGATGGCCCCGACCAGGGACTGGAGCCAGGAAAGGGACACATCCGCCGTCACGATGCCCGCGAGCCTCCGCTCCCCCCCCACGGTTTTGTGAAAGGGGAAGGAATACGTGGACATGACGATGCTTCCCGCGCCTTCATCGTAATAGGGTTCCGTCCAGACGGGACAGCCGAGCTCCCGGGGAATCTGGTACCAGTCCCAGTGAAAATAGGAATATTCATCCGACGCGAGGTTGGCGTAACGGACATAGCCGTCGCTTTTGTAAAAATAGGGGGCGAAGCGGGAAACACCGGGCTCGAACATGTCGGGCTCGAAGGCGACGGCGGCCCCGTAGATGTCGTCGTTGTCTTCGACTACCGCTTTCAGCGTGTCCAGGAGGCCGCTTTTCGTGAAATCCGATGTTTCAAGAAAACACGCCAAGTTTTGGGGGATTTTCTCAACGGCCGCCAGAACGGTATCGATGCGGTTTACCGTGGCCGCCGCCAGATTGGAGGCGCTGTCCTCGATCTGGCCAATGAGGATGTCCCGGGAGGTCTTGTAGCTGTACCCGAAAATCAGAAGAAAGACGGCGGTCACGCTCGTAAGGACGAAGAGCGCAAGCCTGAAGGCGAGACCCCGGCGGTTAATCATGGGGGCACGCCTGGTAAAAGGAGGAAAAATCGGGAATGCCGTCGATGAGATCCAGGGCCTGAAGGCCCTGGGCCACCCGCTCATAATCGGCGGGAATAAGAAGCCCGGGCGCCCTGTCCGGGTCATCGGCGGGGATCATGAGGTCTTTCATGCGGTCAAGCATCCAGCGCTGGTGAACACGGGTCGCCGGGATGTGGGCCCTTTCCATTTCCGCCATGACGATGTCAACAGCCTCTTCGGGATGGTCGAAAGCATGCCGCCACCCTTCCAGGGAAGCCCGGGCGAAGGCCCGGCACAGGGCGGGGTCTTCCTGCCAGGTGGCCTCGAGGGCATAGAGGCCGTCTTCCGGATAGTTGAGCCCGTAATCGTGGAAAAAAAAGGTGGTCAGTTCGTCGGCGTCGATGCCGCTGCTGAGAATCGTGTGGTATTCGTTGTACCACATGGCGGAAGCCACGGCGACGCCATCCCGGAGAAACAGGTCAACCGAGCGGGACTGGGGAACCACCGTGACCTGAAGATTGAATTTCCGGAAAAAAGCCCTGGGCTGGACCTGGAAGACGGCCCCCCAAAGCCCGATCTTCCGGCCGTCGATGTCCGCCACCGTCTCGATGCCCCGGGCCTTTTTCGCCACGAGCATGAGGGCGGACCGCTGGAGGATCTGCGCCATATTGACGACCGGGACGCCCTGGGCCCGCATCTCGATACCCGTGGCAAGCCACAGGGTGGCAAAGTCGGTTTTCCCCTTTTCCAGATATTCCCGGGGAGAGTGACCGGGTCCGCCGTTCTGGATGTAGAGGTCGATACCGTGATGTTTGTAGACACCCTTGTGAAAGGCCACGTAATACCCGGCGAACTGGGCCTGGGGAGACCACTGGGGCAGAAACCGGGCTCGTTTCAGAGGCCCTTCTTCGGCCCGGGCCATCGCCGCCGGATCGAGGAAGGACAGGAAAAGAAAAACCACCGTGAATATGCGGGTCCAAACGGCCATGGCTCAAAAAAGAAGGGAGAGGATGTTGGTGTCCTCTTCCCGCCGGTATGCCACCCGGGAGGCGAGGCGCCTGAAAAGGAATATTCCCAGCCCCCCGATGGGCCTGTCTTCGATTCCCGTTTCCAGGTCGGGTTCCCGCCATGACAGGCAGTTGAAAGGGACGCCCTGGTCCCGGACCTCGACAGCCAGCCGGCCCGGTTCCCCCGAAGAACACCGAATCTCGACGACGCCCCGTTCACGGGGATAGGCATAGGTGAAGATATTTACCAGGACTTCCTCCAGGGCGAGGCTCATTTCGAGGGCCCTTTTTTCATCCAGGCCGGCCTCGCGGGCCTTCGTCTCAAGGAAGGCAAGGGCCTCTTTCAAATGCTCCAGACTGGCCGGCAGGATCACCGTCCCCATGAACATTTCCTCGATTCCGTCACCATGAAGCCCGAAGGCGTTTTCAAGGGCCTTACAGTTCCGAAAGGGCCTCTTCCGGAGAGTCATAGATGGGGATTATCTTGTTGAACCCTGAAATTTCAAAGACTTCCCCGACGATGTCTGTCAGGGAAGACAGGGCGATGCGGCCTTCCAGCCCTTTGAGCCGTTTCGTCACCGCCAGGATGCTTCGAAGGCCTGCACTGCTGATATATTCGAGGTTTTGAAAATCCAGCACGAGGTATTTTTCCCCCGCCTCGATGAGTTCTTCCAGTTCCTTGTCGAAAGCGGGGGCGCTCACGGCGTCGAGCCGGCCTTCGACGGCTATTACCATGGCTTTCCCTTCCTTGTGCTTCGTGATTTTCATAAGACCCTCCTTGTTGTGGTTCCTTGCAGGATGTAATCGGAGACCGTTTAAAAATCAAGGATTACTTGCGCCAGGTCTTTATGGAACAGTCCACTCCGGGGAAAAATATATTTTTTTTCCACACGATCTCCTGTATGTCACGGGGAAAAATCAACGGGGAGACCATGAAACACCGGGAACGTGAAAAGATTCTCTTCATTCACGGAGGAGCCCTGGGTGACGGCATTCTGAGCCTTCCCGCCATCTATGCCGTGCGGGACGCCTTTCCAGGGGCCGCGATCACCCTGATCGGCCACCCCGAACGCTGGAAATGGGTGCGTCCCGCCCCTTTTGAAAAAATTCTTCCCCTGGAGAGGATGTCCCTGGAACGGCTTTTCGTGCCCGCCGGCCCGATTCCCCCGACCCTGGAAGCCCTTCTGGGAGAGTTCCGTCTCGCCGTCAGCTGGCACGGGAACGGGGACTTTGAGAAAAATCTTCTCTCTTTCCTTCGAGGCACCCTTCTTTTTCGCCCTTTTCGGCCATCCGCCCTGACCGTTCACGCCTCCGATTTCTTCCTTAACACCCTGAAACCCCTGGGTATCCCCCTTGCGGCGGATATCCCCTCTCTCGAAGCGCCCCCTGTTCCGGAACCCGTCCCGAATCTGCCCGCCGAACCGGTAATCCTGCACCCGGGAAGCGGATCCCGGCTGAAATGCTGGCCCCCTGAAAACTTCGTGCGGCTGGCGGAAATGACGGAGCGCCTCCTTCGCCGGCCCTGCCGGTTTCTCATCGGGGAAGCGGACCGATGGATCCTGGAAGAGCCATCCTTTCGAACGCCGGAGATGGGAACAAGGGTTTTAATGAATCTTTCCCTTTCGACAGTGGCGGCGATTTTAAAAAAAGGGAGGGCTTATGTGGGAAACGACTCGGGGATTTCTCACATGGCGGCGGTCCTCGGCATCCCCGCCCTGGTTGTCTTTACGGCCACCGACCCCCGAATATGGGCTCCCCGGGGGCGTCATGTCCGTGTGCTTCGGGACCGGAAGGGAGATTTAACCGCGGACACCGCCTGCAAAGCCCTGAAGAGTATTGTATCCTGATGTAAAGAAACCGCGGGAGCAGGCCTCTCGCGGTTTCTTTTCGGTTTCGTCAAGATACCCTTTTTGGGGGCCAAAAATGACCTTTTAAGGCCTGAAAATACCCTGAAAATACCCTATTTATGATTTATTATCAGCTAGTTGACTTGGTCCGACCCCGGGATCACGGGATCACCCCGGGATCTTGCGGAAGAGCATCTTCATGGTGCCGGGCAGGGTGATGTCGATGGTTTTCCCGTCCAGGGCCCCGGTTATCACGCCGCCCCCCCGGGTGTGGATCCGCAGTTCCCCCCCTTTGACGGACCACGCGAAGGGAACCTCGTCGCCGCCTGCCCGCCACAGGCCTTCACCGTTCGGCTTCAGTTCCAGGACCACGTTCTCCGGGGTTTGCAGGTCCGGGCTTCCGGAAACATAGAGGCCCGCGTATCGGTCCCGGTAGTCGCAGGCCGCAGCCATGAAAAAGAGGACAAGGAGAATAAAAACAAGAGCGCTTCTGCAGTTGACCCTAAACATGGGCATCTCCCCCCGTCAGGACGGTGCGTTGGAAGGCACGGGCTTCCGGCGACCGGATGGCCGAGTCCCCTTTTTTGGAAAAACACCGATCCGGTCGAAATAAAAGACATGAACGGCAAAGAGGAGCAGAATCACGTCCTCCAGGACCTTTCTCCATCCCAGGGCTTCCCCCACCGTGTCAAAGCAGCCGCAGGTTATGGGCGCCCCCCAGTACATGTTGATGACGATCATGATGATGAACATGACGAGCATGAGCCCCGTCACGACGGCGGCGGCTGCCGTTCGAAGTCCGATGATGAGAAACAGGCCGCAGAAGAATTCGATCCACGGCAGCAGGACGGCCCCGAAATTCAGTATCTGGAAAGGAATGAGCCTGTAGGCCGCCACTGCCTCGGCGAACTGGGCCGGATAGGGAATCTTGCTCATGCTCGCGTAAACGAAAACAAGTCCCAGGATGACCCGGAAACACAAGGCCAGGTAAGGGCTCGTGACCCCTCGTATTGCGTATTGCCGGAAGTTTGTCATGGGCCGATGGGATACCCTCCCTTCTCCCACGCCGGAAGCCCCCCATCCAGGACAAGAACCGTCCTGTGGCCCCGGGCCATCAGCCTGTCGGCCACCTCGAGATCGTAGGGACGGCTTATGGTTCCCCCGTATACAATGACCGGTTTTTCTTTCTCTTCAGCGCCCAGGGTCAGGAGGTAAACGATGTCAAAGAGGGCCAGCGGCAGGTTGACGGCCCCGGCAATGTGTTTTTGTTCATAAAAGCTGGCCGGCATGGCATCGACAATGAGGGCGCCGACGCCTTCGTAAAGAGCCATGGCCCGGGACGAATCGATGAAAGACAGGGCCTCCCGCGAGGGGGCTTTGGGAAACAGGGGAATTCCATTGGGGTTCGAGTGGTTGAAGATGACGGCGAAGAGGAGGCTGATGCCGAAAAGAAGCAGGAAGTCGAACCAGGACAGGCGGGGCCGGTCATACTGCTTTCGGACTTCCCTTTCGACGATCTTGACGTCCTCGAGAAGCCACGTGGAGATCTGTTTCATGAAGGCCAGGGAAATCTCCGGGTAATCCTGCAGAATGTTAAGAAAGACATCCTTTGGAATGACGATGAGCCGGGTTTCTTCGAGGGTCTCGACATGGGCCGACCGGGATTCGCCGCTCAACAGGGCCATCTCGCCGAAACTGTCACCACGGCCAAGCTGGGAGAGGTTGATCTCCACACCCCGGCGGTCCCTCCGGAATACCCGGACCCTGCCTGAAGATATGATGTAAAAACAGTCTCCAGGGTCCCCCTGGCTGAAAATGACCGTATTCGCCGGCACGGTCTCTTCCCGGGCGCTCTCGGCGATCTTCTCAAGCTTTACCCGGGGGATGTCCTTGAAAAGAGAATTTTCCAGAAGACCCTGCTTCGAGGAAGCCGCCCCGTTTCCGCTCATGGGACCGGAATCACCTTTCCGGAACCCGCCATCCATGACGAGGTCCTGTCAGCGGTCCGTTCCCCCCGCCCTCTCCGACTCATGTATTTTCCTGATTTCCTTTATAATTTCGTAATAATCACGGATCATTCCCTCATGGCGCAGGAGTACGCGGCCGGATGTCGTGGCCATGAGAAGGGAGGGGTAGGACGGTTTCCCCGCCGCCTCGTAAACGATGCCCGATTCGTCGGAAAAAACGGGAAAAGGCACACGAAACCCCGCCCGGTAGGCTTCCGCCTGCCGAGGCGTGTTTTTTACGGCTATGCCGAACATGGCGATGTCTTTTCCCAAGACCGGGTCCTCCTGGAGAATTTTGTAAAGCCTGTTCACGACAGGCGCGCTCCGGTGGCAGTCCGGTCACAAAACACCGAAAAATTCGATGAGGACAAATTTGGAAGGAAGTTTCGACAGGGGGAAGAATCCCTCATCGGTGAGTCCCAGAGTCCGGCGGTCCTGGTCCGATTCGGGAACGGGCAGGGTAAAGGGCTGGAGGAATTCCCCGGAAGGGACGCCCTCACCCTGAAAGGCAAAAAGGCCGGAGCAGAAAAGAACCAGGAAGATCAGAGCAAAAAGCGGCGGTGATCGATGACTCCTTCTTGATATCACGGCACCAGATTCCCCCTGCCGGTCGTATTTGAGAGAAAGAAAAAATGACAGCGAAGTATAGGCAAAGGACTTCCCCTGTGTCAAGCGGGGATGTAAAAAGGGCAAAGAAAAGCCACGATTTCATGATCCCCACCGTTGGAAGAGACGATTTCTCCGTCTGCCGCCGGGACCCGCTTCAGGGTCCCTCCGCAGGAAAAAAATCGCTTTCCGGGCATTTTACAGCCTCATCCTTTATGATAAAGTTATTTTGTTGTTTCAGGATCCCATGACAAGGAGCGTGCCATGTTTTTCGATTTTCTCACCGGGGCCCTCACGGTCCTCGTTATTCTCCTTCTCATCCCTTTCCTCTGGTTCGCCTTTCAGGTCAGTCTTCTCGTTGCCGTCCCGCTCGCCATCGCCATCGGCCTGTTCTTCGGCCTCGTTGTCATCGGGAAAGCGGTCCGGTACGCATCGAGCCGGTACCGCAAAACCCGGACGGGCAACGGGATCGAAAAGCCGTAGACCGGACCCTCACGCCTTTTTCTCCTTGCTGGAGACGGAGTAGACATTTCTCTGGGCCGTGGGCGTCACGGTGAGGTTCTGGACATTCACATGGTCCGGCGCGTTGATGACGAAGAGGATGCAATCGGCCACATCGTCCCCGGAAAGGGGCGCATATCCCTCGTAAACCCGGTCCGCCTTCTCCCGGTCGCCGTGGAACCGGACATCGGAAAATTCCGTCCGGACGGCCCCGGGGTTCACCGCGGACACCCGGATCTCCGTTCCCAGAAGATCCACGTTCATCCCTTCCGAAAGGGCCCGGACAGCGAATTTTGATGCATTGTAAACGTTTCCGCCCGGATAGACCTGATAACCGGCGATGCTTCCCACGTTGACCACGTGACCGCGGTTTTGCGCCACCATGAGAGGGAGCACCGCCCGGGAGACATTGAGAAGGCCCTTGACGTTGGTGTCCATCATCCGGTCCCAGTCGTCGAAATCCCCCTCGTGAAGCTTTTCCAGGCCCGAGGCCAGGCCGGCATTGTTGATCAGGATGTCCGGGACGATGCCTTGTCCCTTCAGGTCCTCCACAAAACGGAACACCTCTTCCCGGTCCCGGACGTCAAGGCGCCGGCAGAAGACGGTGACACCGTGCTCCGCCGAGAGTTGCTCCTTCAGGGCCAGGAGACGCTCCATCCGCCTGGCCCCGATGATGACATTCGCCCCCATGGCGGCGCACTTCCTGGCGCAACTCTCACCGATGCCGGAACTGGCACCGGTAATGAACACCCATTTCCCTTTTATGCGGTTTTCCACAGGTTTTTTCCTTCCTCTGTTTTTCGTTTCCGCTCACACCGACCCCGGTGAGAGCATGTCCGCTTCCACCTTGAAGGAGGGCATGAGGTACACGGCGTCACGAACAACCCCGGCCACCAGGGCCTGGAGCCAGAGGGTCCCGAGGCGGGCTGTTTTCCTGTCGAGAGCCCTGACGGCTTCGACATAATTCGGCGACCCGCCGACCCCCTCTTCCTCGAAGGCCTCCAGAAAGGCCTGCCGTTCCCGGCTCTTTCCCTCTTTCCCGGCGGCTTCCTCCAGCCGGTCCCGGATCTCCGGCCAGGCCCGCTGAAATTCCTCTTTCTGGCGCAGCAGAAGGGCGTTTTCCTTTTTCCCGCCGCCGATCCTTTTCCCCACGGCCCTGGATCGTTCCATTTTCCCGGCCAGTTCGCCCAGGCGGCGGATCCGCTCCTCCACGGACTGGGCCAGAACGGTTCGGGCCCCCCCGTAAAGGGCCTCACCGAAAAGATCCCCGTGGAAAAACGGCTTGCGGAAATGCCCGTACCATTCCTGGAGGGCGATGAGGTTCGCTATGTAAAAAAGGTTGTTGAGAACCCGCCTCCGGACGTCGCCGTAGAACCCCTCATGGAAGGTCACCGTTTTCCGCGCCGTCCGCGCGTCCTTCAGGATGACGCCGCCCTCGGGACAATCGGTCCGGCAGACCACCCCGGCGGCGATGACCGTTCCGTATCCGACCCGCAGAGGACCGACGAGCCCCCCCTGACCGCCTAAAAAAATCGATGGCTGGTTCAGCATGACCCCCCGGGGAACGTCTCCCACGAGAGACGGGGTGGCCTTGTCCTGGTTGGGCGTAAAGTTGAAGTGTATGTAAGAGCTTCCCACCTCGCTGTGGTCCCGGCGATGGGACCCGCCGGCCATGAGGCAGTCGCAGAAGTTGATCAGGCTGCCGAGGGTCACAAAGGGAAAGAGAATGGTCTGTTTCAGGCCCACCGTATGCCCCCCCCGGCTCTCTTCCTCGAGAAGGCACCCCTCCCGGACCTGGGCCCCGCCGCCCAAAGAGACGTGGTCGAGGAAGACCGATTCCCGGAAGTACCCGCCCCGAAGATCCGCGGCGGGGCCGACCCAGGCGTTTTCCACCGTCACCGGCCCCTCGCGGCCCAGGACGGCGCCGGCGCAAATCACTGTCTTTTCCCCGAAAATCCGCGTTCCCCCATGGAACACAACGCCCCGGGAGTCAATACGGTCCACCGAGACCTCGTCACCCACCTCCACGGCGGCGGGATGGGGCATGGAAACACCCCGTTTCAAAAGTTCCCGGATTTTCGGGGGAAGGGTCCGAAACGGCGCCGGGGCCGTTTTCTTCTTTTGTTTTTCACCCTGTCGATTCATCCCGTTTTCCCGTCTCTTCTTTCTGCAGAATCTCTTTCTTTTTCAGATAGACCAGGAGGGCCGTCAGGGCCGCCTGGGTCACCCCGGGGATTCTCAGGGCCTGGCCCACCGATTCGGGCTGCACCGCCGACAGTTTTTTCCGCATTTCATTGGAGAGACCGGGAATAACGGCGTAGTCGATCCCCGGGGGCAGTTTCCGCCCTTCCATCTGCCTGAACTTCTCGACCATCTCCTTCTGCCGGAGGATGTAACCCTCATACTTGGCTTCAATCTCCACCTGTCTTTTCACGAAGGGATCCCCGATGGGTTCGTAGCCTTCCAGGTTCTTCAGGGCCTCGTAGGAAAGACCGGGCCGTTTCAGAAGCTGGTAGAACGTGGTCGGCTGTTTCACCGGGTTCGATCCCGCCCGGGACAGGACCTCGTTCACCGCGGCCCCGGGAAAGACCCGCGATCGTGAGAGCCTGTCGATCCGGCTGTTGATTTCCTTCATTCTTTCGTGGAGGTTCCGGTAATCCTCCCGGGGAACGAGGCCGAGTTCACAGCCCTTTCCCATGAGGCGGATGGCCGCGTTGTCTTCCCGGAGAAGAAGACGGTATTCCGCCCGGGAGGTGAACATCCGGTACGGTTCGTCCACACCGCGGGTGATCAGGTCATCCACCATGACTCCCATGTAGGCCTCGGAGCGGTCCAGGATGAAGGGCTCCCTTTTCTGCACCATCAGGGCGGCGTTGATGCCCGCCCAGAGCCCCTGGCCGGCCGCTTCCTCGTACCCCGAGGTGCCGTTGATCTGCCCCGCCAGGAAGAGTCCGCCGACGCTTTTCGTTTCCAGGGTCTGCCGGAGCTGGCTCGGCTGGACGAAGTCGTACTCGATGGCGTAGGCGCTTCGCATGATCTCCGCTTCCTCCAGTCCCCGGACGGAGTGAACAAGCCGCTCCTGGATTTCCAGAGGCAGGCAGTTGCCCAGTCCCTTGGCGTAGATCTCTTCCGTGTCGAGCCCCTCGAACTCGAGGACCACGGGATGGGTTTCCTTGCCGGCGAAGCGCATGACCTTGTCCTCCAGGGAAGGACAGTACCGGGCGGAGACCCCCCGGATCACCCCCGAGTAAAGAGGAGAGAATTCGATGTTCTCCCGGATGATCCGGTGGGTCTCCGCCGTGGTGTGGCCGAAATAGGAAGGGAGCCTCTCGGGACGCAGGGTTTCCGTCCGATAGGAAAAGGGTTCGAATTCGGGATCGCTGTCCTGCCTCACGAGGGCCGAAAAATCGATGGTGGACGCTTTCAGCCGGGGCGGGGTTCCCGTTTTCATGCGTCCCATCTCGAACCCCAGGTCCCGGAGGCACCGGGCCAGGGTGACCGACGCGATTTCCCCCGCCCTTCCGGCAGGCTGGCGGGAAACCCCCACGTGGACGAGACCGTTCAGGAAGGTTCCCGTGGTCACCACCACCGCTTTCCCGGCGTAGAAAAACTCCGTGGTGTCGATAACCCCGGCGACCCGGCCCCCTTCGACGACGATCTTTTCCACCAGGGCCTGGCGCACGTGAAGATTTTCCTGCTTTTCCACCACCGCCTTCATGGCGAGCCGGTAGAGCTGCTTGTCGCACTGCACCCGGGAAGACTGGACAGCGGGTCCCTTGGACCGGTTGAGCACGCGAAAATGAACGGCCGTCCGGTCGGCGATCTTTCCCATTTCCCCGCCCAGGGCGTCCACTTCCTTGACAAGCTGCCCTTTCGCCAGTCCGCCGATGGCGGGATTGCAGGACATGAGGGCGATGCTGTCCAGGTTGATGTTGAAAAGAAGGGTCCGGCACCCCATGCGGGCGGCGGCCAGTGCGGCCTCGCACCCCCCGTGTCCCGCCCCCACGACGATGACGTCATAGGTGTTCATGGATCGCACCCCCCGTGTCCCGCCCCCACGACGATGACGTCATAGGTGTTCATGGATTTTTATCCCGTCCTCTTGCACGAATTGGACAAGTTTAATAATAATAAGGATGAAAAACAAGGCTTCTTTAAAAACGGCGAATTCAAGGAACTTCTTTCGGATATCTGACGGTTTCATTGGAAAGGGTAAATCGGCGAAGTGAGTCGTCAGGAAATGAAAAAACCGGCCTTCTGGAACACGGAAAAGCGTTACTACGACCTGAAGAGTTTCTTCCGGAACCGTTTCGGCTGCAATGTCTTCAAGCTCCCCATCGACGCCGGGTTCACCTGCCCCAACAGGGACGGCACCGTCGCCTCGGGGGGTTGCCTTTACTGCGACGGCCGAGGCTCCAGGCTTCGGCAGGCGGGGCCACTGCCCTCTGTGACCGAGCAGGTCCGGACCGGGAAGGCCTTTTACCGGGACCGGCGGGGAGCGAAAAAGTTTATCGCCTATTTCCAGACATTCACCAATACCTACGGGCCGCCGGAAAAGCTCGAATCCCTCTATGAGGAAGCCCTCGAGGAAGAAGACGTGGTCGGCCTTGCCGTCGGGACGCGCCCCGACTGCGTGTCCGATCCCGTCATCGATCTCTTGGCAGGCTTTGCCCGGGAACGCCATGTCTGGGTCGAATACGGTCTCCAGTCCATTCACGACCGGACCCTTCGGTTCCTCAACCGGGGGCACGGCGCAGACGCCTTTCTCGATGCCCTGGGGCGAACGGCGGGAAAAAACATCTTCGTGTGCGTTCACATCATCGTCGGTCTGCCCGGCGAAACGGAAGCGGATATCCTGGAGACGGCCCGGCGGATCGCCGCCCTTCCCGTCCAGGGAATCAAGATTCACCTCCTTCTCGCCCTTCGGGGGACACCCCTAGGTACACTGTACGAGCGCGGGGAAATTTCCCTCATGACCATGGACCGATACGTGGACACGGTCTGCAATATCCTGGAGATTCTCCCCCCGGAGATGACCATCCAGCGCCTTACCGCCGACGGTTACCGGGACATCTACCTGGCCCCGGAGTGGGGACGGAACAAAATGGCGGTTTTAAACGCTATCGACAGGGAATTGGAGCGAAGAAACTCCTTTCAGAGTGCCCGGTACGGGCCCCCGGAAGGAAGTGATCCGGCGTGACGGGAATTAGTCTCCCCGCTGTTTCTCAAGCTTTTCCTGTTTCGTTTTGCAATCGAAACAGAGGGTTGTGACAGGACGGGCCATGAGGCGCTTTTCCGATATGTCTCCGCCGCACATTTCGCAGATTCCGTAAGTCCCGTCATCAATCCGTGAAAGGGCTTCCCGCATCTTGTTGATGAGCTTTCTCTCCCGATCCCGGATACGAAGCTCGAAATTCCGGTCGGACTCCAGGGAGGCCCGATCGGTGATATCGGGCAGGTTCTCATTATCGTCGGTCATGCCCAAGAGGGTTTTTTCCGCATCCGCCAGAAGCTGATCGATCTTGTGGGTCAGCAGATTTCTAAAGTATTCAAGCTGTTCCCGGTTCATTCAATCTGGTTCCTGCCTTTTTTGATTTCTTGGCCCCGTTTGCGCCTCCCCATATATACAACTTGCCCGAATTGTTCAAGCAAAAACACAAAAGAACATGAACTTTGCGGCAATATTAAAGAATTGTCAAGACGGGCGGCAAGGCGCAGGGAAACTTCGTGGCATTTTAAACACAGGTGGTCCAGATAATTCGCAGCCGCAACGGATCCTGCCGGATGGTGTCAAAAAGGCCGCCCGGTGCGTTGCTCCCAACGGCGGCACGCCCCGTCACGGCCATCCGTATCAGAACGGCCAGGATGACTCTCCGGGACCTGCCCATGTTCTTCTCTTTCCCTGCTGGCAGCGGTCGCTTTACTTGTCACCACCTGTTCAGAGCGAGATCGACGAGGGGCTTTCCGGCGCCCGATCGACGCAAGGACGTCTCAGGAACCCTTGGACGGAAGGTAAAAAAAACGGTCGAGGCTCAATTTGAGTATCGTTAAGTCCAGCAAGAATTCCCGGTGCTCAAA
>Ga0209200_1003147_pt1 | contig 14493 bp, 26 predicted proteins | sample AD_UKC033_MetaG_FD_184406 | JGI IMG/M metagenome (GOLD analysis project Ga0209200, IMG submission 184406) | Active sludge microbial communities of municipal wastewater-treating anaerobic digesters from USA - AD_UKC033_MetaG (SPAdes) (version 2) | ecosystem: Engineered > Bioreactor > Anaerobic >...
CAGGGAAGTGGACATCAGGCTCTCTGTCCTCAAGCACAGATCAGGGATGGCTGGCCTCTCCTCTGTGCTTACGTTTGACAGGCCAATACTCAGGATCAAGGATACTGGCTCTGGGAGCCAGTGGTAAGGAGAAGCAGATGAGTAAGCAGATCGGAACTCTCAAGCTCTACACTGTAGAGGAGCTGGCCAGTGTTCTGGAAGTCCAGCCCAAGACTATCCGGGCCTATCTCCAGGAAGGCAAGCTCAGAGGCAGGAAGATAGCCAGGAAGTGGTATGTCCCTGAGGATGCCCTCCAGGAGTATTTTAGCCAGCCAGAGCCAGCCAAGGATGGGCAAGATGAGCAGTAGCCAGCCCTTTGGCTCCCTCCAGCCAGGAGACATCTTCCGGCAGGGCCAGAGCCTCTATCAGAAGCTCCCTCCTGTCCAGTGGAATGATCCAGGGATACCCTTTGCCAATGCCATCAGCCTGGAGCATGGCTCCCTGGCCTGGACAGGAGACAAGGTAGAGATCGAGAGGATAGGCTATCAGGAGCTGGCCCTCCAGGATGGGATGATCCAGCCAGCCAGGCTGGAGGATATCCTGGACAGCCAGTCAAAGATCAGAGACGGTAAGGAGGATCAGCCATGATCGAGGAGAGAGTACTCAGGTACTACTATGCCAGATGCGACAGATGCGGCAACAGAACTCCTGATGATGTTGCTCCTGAGGATGTCAGGATTACAATGGAGGAGCTAGGCTGGCGGCATTACAGCCGATGGAATGGGCTGGCCTATGCTCAGATGGACTTATGCCCAGACTGTCAGGAGCAGGCCATCCAGGAAGGCATGATCCAGCCAGAGCAGGCCCTGGACATCTTGCCAGTAAGCCAGTAAAATGGCTCCTATGTCCATAAAGATGGCATTACAGACATTGCCAAAGCGACATAACAGGCCCTAAAATGGCTCCCAAAGGACAGCAGATGGCTATCATAGCACTCCCAGAGCAGGCTCCAGGGACAGGCCGGCAGAGCCAGGATCAGCCTGGCAAGATGGAGATCAAAGAGGAGTTTGTCCAGCTCAGAGCCAAAGGCTGGAGCTATACAAGGATCTCCAGGAAGCTCAAAGTCTCCAAGAGCACGCTCTCCAATTGGAGGGCAGAGCTGGAGGAGGAGATAGCCTCCCTCAGAGCCATGGAGCTGGAGGCCCTCCAGGAGAGATACTGGATGGCCAAGGAAGGCAAGATCAAGCTCTTGGGAGAGACGCTTAAGGCCATCCAGAAGGAGCTTAAGGATCGAGAGAAGGCCCTGGCTGATGTCCCTACAGAGAAGCTCCTGGAGCTACAGCTCCGGTATCTCCAGGCCCTCCAGGAAGAGCACACAGAGCCAAGGCCCTTGTCCAGTAAGGAGATCGGGCTGCTCAAGGCTATGAGGACAGGAGATGAGTAGCATACAGGCACGGATCCAGAGAGCATGGAAACTCTGGAAGGAGCAGGAGCTGGAGACGAAAACAGTCATGATCCTGATGGCTCTGGGATTGATCTGGCTGTTCATTCTGGAGATCACTGGTTACGGATAGAGGCTGATCATGAGGCTCAAGTCTAGGATCGAGAGAGCAGCCAGCCAGGCCAGAGAGATGGCTGATCGAGAGACAGCCGGCAGGCTGGATGATCAGGAGAGAGCAGCCAGGATAGAGGCCCTCTTCCAGGCCGGCAGGCTGGCCAGGGACAGCTCTGGCTCCTTCTATGCTCCTGATCCAGAGATGGCCAGGCTGGCAGAGATCCTGGAGCTGGCACGCGGCCGGCAGATGGCCCATCAGGCAGGCAGGCCATGAGGCTCAAGACTAGAGCCAGGAGAGCAGAGGAGATGTCCCTGGCCCTGGAGGCCCAAGCCTTTGGAGCCTGGCTCCAGTCCCTCTCCGACGATCAGAGGAGACGCTTCTTCGAGGATGCCTGCTCCAGCCTAGTCCAGATGGCTCTGCTCCCTCCCTACTCAGGCTCTCCCTATGATCTCCCTGAGGAGAAGAGGATAGACTTGGCAGAGAGGCTCAGAGAGCTGGCCAGCAGAGCAGAAACTAAGGAGCAGGGCCTGGAGCTTACCAGAAGGCTCTGGAGGCTCCATCAGCAGCCAGAAGATCAGATCACTCTCAGGATACCAGAACTGGCCCAAAACTGAACAGATCGAGGAGTAGCAGATGAGACAAGCAAGAGAGCTGGAGATCACAGAGGAACAAGTCTTTACTACCTGGCTCAACAGCCTGGCAGGAGAGCAGATGGATGCATGGCAGCAGGATGTAAGAGAGATAGCCAGGCTGATCGGCATAGTAGGAGAGCCTTTTAGTAAGACTGTCCCAGAAGAGGACAGGTACAGGCCCTGGCCCTTTACAGAGCTGATCAGAGCACTCTGGATGATCCATCAGGCTGGCTATCCTCTCCCTGTCCTCCAGTCCCTGAGAGAGGGCAAAGGGCCAGATGGCTGGCAATGAGGCTCCAGAGCAGGCTGGCCAGGATCGAGGGCCAGCTCCAGCAGAGAGCCTCCAGCCCTTGGGATCTGTCCCTACTCTCTGATGAAGCCCTGGAGAGGCTGGCTGGCTTTATGGATGGCAATCCTACAGACGAGGAGCTGGAAGAGCTAACAGCCCTGCTCCCAGATGAACTCCTCCAGCAGATCGAGAGAGTTTATGGAGGCATGGATGAACAGGCATAGAGCCAGGATAGCCAAAGCAGAGCAGCAGCTCCAGGCCAGCCAGCCGGCAGAGAAGCCCTATATGGAGATCGAGCCAGAGGACTGGAGCAGGCTGGATGATCTGGATATCCCTCCTGGAGTATCCCACATCTACCAGAGAGGCTGCTCTCCTGATACTTGGGATGAGATCGAGACATCATGACAGCAAGCCAGAACAGCAGCCAGATAGCCAAAGACATCCAGGCTACACTCCTGAGATACAAGGCCGGCATGATCCCTCTTGGCCAGGCCAAGCAGGAGCTGGCCTTCCAGCAGTCCCTCCTCAAAGCCTATGAGCTGGCAGAGATCGAGGCCAGGCTGGAGAGGATCGAGGCCAGCCTGGCAGAGAGTGAGGCCGGCAGATGATCAGCAGACAAGATATCAAGAGGCTCCTGGATCGAGGCCTCTCAGGCCAGGAGGCCGGCAGGCTTGTCCTCCTGGACAGTGTAGAAGTGGATCATGGCAGGCCAGGGATCCTGACAGCCAAGGAGCTGGAGAGGATCAAGAGGAGCCTGCTCCCTGAGGAGGCCTCTGTCTATAATGCCCTTGTCTATGCCTATCAGCTCACTGGATACTCCCTCCTGGAGGCCAGAGGACACTTTTTGGAAGCCAGGCTCAATCTGGAGAGAGTAGCCAATCCTCTCACGCTCTATCTCCTGGAGGGCGTGCTCCAGGAGGCCAGGAAGTGGTATCCGCTGATCTGGACAGAGAAGCAGCTCCAGGAGCAAGGGCCTCCTCCAGATGGGAGGCCAGTAGCCATTATCCAGCAGCCTGCTCCTGATCTCCTGGATGATCAGGGATACTACGACATGCCCGAGCCTCTCACTGATGAGATGATCAAGAGCCTGACACTGGTAAAGATGGTTGAGGAGGAGCTGGCCAGGGAGGGAGATATAGGCTATCTGGAGGCCCTCCTGATCTTTTCTCAGAGAGCCAGAGGACATATCAAAGCCTTCAAGGCTTACCATCAGGCCCTGGAGGAGCTGTCCAGCCTTCTGGATGTCCCTCTCACTGAGGACTTTGGCCCATGGTGGGATGATCTGGAGGGAGCAGCAGAGGAGTACAACAGAGCCTTTACCTTCCGTGGTACTGGCCTGCTCAAGATCACGGTAGAGGGAGACAAGGGAGAGAAGCTCTCCCAGATCAGGCTCTCCATGCTCAAGCCTGATCCTGAGACTCTGGCCTGCATGAGGGACAGGATGGCCATGGCTCTGGGAGAGGACTGGTGGAAGGAGGCTGGCCATGGCTGATAGGAGCAAAGTCAGGCAGCAGCCCAGAGCAGTCTCTCAGGAGCTTACAGTCCAGCAGCCTGGCCTCTACAAGGCCGGCATGTATCAGGAGCTCCAGAAGTTTGGCAACAGGGAGCAAGTCCGGCAGCTTCTCCTCACTGAGGGCCTCCAAGGGACAGAGCTGGATGATCAGATCGAGATCACTGGCCTGGATCTGACAGTAGCAGAGGACAGGGCTCTCCATGCTTGCCTCAGGCTCCTGGATGGAACTGGCTACAAGGGCAATCTCCCTCCTCTGGAAGTCAACTCTCCAGGCTACAAGGGCCATTACACGCTCCCAAGGCTCCAGCTCTCCTGGCCAGAGTATCTGGAGGCTTTTGGCCTGGAGCCAGGCACAAAGGGCAAGGCCAGGATCGAGGCCATCAATGCCCTGGAGGCCCTCCAGAAGCCCAGAAGGATAGCCTACAGGAGGAGATACTGGACTGGCAAAGGGAAGGACAGGAAGGCTATCTCTGATGTCATAGTCACTCAAAGCCCTCTGATCAGGCTCTCCAAAGTCTACAAGGCCCTGGAGGATGATCAGGCAGAGCAGATCATGGCCGGCAGAGAGATGCCTGGCAGAGTGACAAACGTAGTGATCGAGTTTAGCCCTCTCCTGATAGACAGGATCGAGAGCTTCTATCTGCTCAAGCCAGTGGCTCTCCATCAGGAGATCGAGAGCCATCTGGGATCCAGGAGGATCAGTCCAGCAGTCCCTCTCTTTGCTCAGTGGCTCCTCACAAAAAACAGAACTCCAGTCAGGATAGGCAAGAAGCTCCTGGCAGAGAGGCTCAGGCTCTACTCTCTCCTGGAGCAGAGGAAGCCAGCCCTCCTCCATGATAGGCTCCAGCAGGCCATCCAGACAGCCCAAGCCCTGGGATATCTCCAGGCCTGGGAGGAGGATGCTTTTGGCGTCTATACCTTCCATCTCAATCCTGAGAGATGTCTCAGGATAGCCTCCAGCCAGCCGGCAGAGGAAGATCAGGAGCAGGAGCCATGAGGAAGATAGCCATCAGCCTGGCCAAGGGAGGAGTAGGCAAGACGACTACAGCAGTCAATCTGGCCCATGGCCTGGCCAGGGCCGGCAGAGCAGTCCTCCTAGTGGATCTGGACACTCAAGGCCAGGCTGGAGACGCTCTAGGGATCATGCCAGAGATCGGGCTGGCAGAGCTGATCATGGGAGAGGCCAAGAGCAGCCAGGCCATCATAGAGGCCAGGCCAGGCCTCCATCTCCTGGCTGGAGGGAGAACTCTGGCAGGGATCAAGAGGCTCCAGGCCAGGATGGACTTTGGAGGAGAGAGGCTGATAGCCAAGGCCCTGGCTCCTCTGGAGAGCCAGTATCAGTATGCTCTCCTGGACTTTGCTCCCTCTTGGGATGGCGTCTCAATCGCAGCCCTCTTCTATGCTCAGGAGATCCTGGCTCCCATCAGCCTGGAGCCTCTGGCAGTCAAGGGCCTGATAGCCTTCCAGGAGAGGATCGAGGATATCCAGGAGCACTATGCCAGCCTGGCCCTGAGATACATCCTCCCTACCTTCCTGGATGGCAGAGTAAGGAAGAGCCAGGAGATACTGGAGCAGCTCCAAGCCTATGCTGGCTCCAGGCTTTGCCAGCCCATCAGGTATAATGTCAGGCTGTCAGAGGCTCCAGCCCATGGCCTGACTATCTTTGAGTATGCTCCTCACTCTCCTGGAGCAGAGGACTATCAGGCCCTAACAGAGAGGATCATGGCTGATGAGTAGAAGAGACACTCCCAATCTGATGGGAGACTTGCTCTCAGGCAAGAAGGCCAGCAAGCCAGTAGAACAGCAAGACAGCCAGCCAGAGGAGCCAGCCACGCGGCCGGCAGAGGAGAAGCTCAAGAGGACATTTTACCTGTCTCAGGCCGGTACAAACGCTCTGGAGGAGCTTCAGTATCATCTCAGGAGGCTGGCCAGCCTGGAGGATCGAGGCCAGATATCCTACTCCCTGATAGTAGAGAAGGCCATCCTCCTGGCCCTGGAGGATCTGGAGGAGCATGGCCAGGCCAGCAGGATAGCCAGCAGGCTCCTGGAGGAGTAGAGCAGGCTCTCCCTGGCTATCCTTGGGATATCCCTAACCTGTCAGGGAGCTATCCATGGCCTATCAGACATCCAGCCAGGATGCCAGCAAGACAGGATAACAGCAAGCCATTATGAGCAGGATGATCAAGAGACTAGCCAGGATCGAGGAGCAGATCAAGCCAGGAAGCAAAGGCATTATGCTTCTCTGGACACTGGATAAAGAGACTTACTACCAGGAGAAGCCAGCCAGGCCAGGCCGGATAGACTACAGGGACTACATCCCAGAGGCTGATCCTACGCCAGAGCAGGGATACTCCAGAGCTGATCTGGAGGCCCTGGAGCAGGATGGATGGCAACTGATCATAGTCTGTTACTCTGACACTATGACAGCAAGACAGAAAGCCAGTTTGACAGCATAACAGCATAGGGAGTATACTCTCCCTCACAACGTCACATAAACGACAGCCCAAGGAGTTGAGAGCTCCTCAGGCTGTCTAACTCAAAGCAGGGAAGGCTGCTCAGAGCTGGAGCTATTGTACCCAAGAAGCTCCTATCATGCCAAGCAGCAGCCTGGCCTGATAGGAGCTTTTCAATGCCTGGAAGGAGGCAGAGATGGGCGATAGCGCACAGCAGATTATCAGATGGATATCATGGGCAGAGAGGAGCCTGGCCTCCCTGGCCATCAGTGAGGGCCTCCATATTGGCATGGCTCAGGCCATCCAAGGGCCTATGACTATCACTTTCAGGCTCAGGCTGCTCAGGCCCTCCAAGGCTGGCCTCTCCAGGCTGCTCTCCCTTGGGCCGGCAGTCCAGCAGGCTCTCCAAGTCTCCTCAGTGAGGATCTCAGGGACAGAGGCCGGGATACTGGTAGAAGTCCCATCTCCCTATCCCAAGACGCCGGCAGCAGAGCTCCTGGCAAGCCTCTCCAGAGGGATCGAGCTGGCTATGGGCCTCAACTCCATGAGGAAGCCAGTCCTCCTGGACTTTGCCAGATGGCCTCACCTTCTGGCAGTAGGCCCATCAGGCAGAGGCAAGAGCCAGGCCCTGAGGAGCCTGCTCTTTGCCCTGGCCAGCAGCAACACTCCCAGAACAGCCCTCTTCCTGATCATGGCCAAGAAGCAGGAGGACTGGAGAGCCTTCCAGCCATCGGCCAATTGCCTGGCCCTGCTCACTGATCCAGATGATCAGGAGCTGGCCCTGGCCTGGCTGGCTGGAGATGTCCTCCAGAGGAGAGCAGAGCAGGGCCAGAGATGGCCAGCCATCTTCCTAGTGGCTGATGATCTGATCAATCTCCAGGCCAGAGCCTCCCTCACTGGAGGGCTGGAGGAGCTGGCCTCCATGGGCAGGGCGGCAGGGATCCATCTCCTGATCAGCACACAAACGACAGGGAAGGCAGGAGGGCTCACTCAGGCCATAGAGCAGAACCTGACAGCCAGGCTGATCTATGGTGCTGGAGACTCGGCAGCAGGAGCCAGGCACGCTGGCCAGGGAGGCCTCCAGATCGAGAGCATAGGGATAGCTCCTGGAGATGCCCTGCTCCTCCTGGATGGCCAGCCTCAGAGGCTGGCTACAGGCCTCTGTCTGGATAGGGAGATAGCCCTGCTCCCTCCAGGAGAGATCCCTGCTCCCTGGCTCCAGAACAGCCCAGAACAGGGAGAACAGGCCAGAACAGGGCAGAACAGGGAGCAGGGATACTCCCTTCCCGCGCGGCCGGCAGTGGATCGAGGGAGGGAGGGAGCAGAACAGGGCCAGCAGAACAGGCTCTATCTGGATGCCTCCAGCCCTCCCTCTCCTGAGGAGAGAGCCATGCTCAGGGATCTCTATCAGGAGACAGGCTCCAAGAAGCAGGCCATCCTCCAGGCTTATGGCCATTACAATGGCAAAGTCTTTGGCTATCTCCAGCAGGCCCTGGAGGAGGAACAGCAGCCAGCAGCCAGCTCCAAGATTATCCATCTCCCTGGCCATAGCCAGCAAGCCAGCAAGATGGCCTAACAGCATACCGTCAAGCCATCCAGATGGCTCCTGGAGCCTCCAGGAGGGCCTGAGAGCCTCTCCAGAGGGATGGCAGGATAAAGCACACTCACAGAGCCTCTCAGGATGTCCAGAGAGGCAGGAGGCATAAGATGGACGACAAGAGAGGATCAAATCTTTGGGCCAAGATCATGGCCATCCCTATGCTGGCTCTCTTCCTTGGAGTAGCCATCCTGGCTGGCAAGATCGGGCTGGACTGGGAGCCAAGGCAAACAGACAGCCTGATCGGAGGAGGCCTGGCCATTTGCGGAGGAGGCCTGGCCATCTTTGCAGTGATAACAGGGCTGATAGTAGGGATGGCCCTCTACAGGAGGATACTCCTGGATCGAGAGCAGAGCAGGCCGGTGGCTCCTCCTCCTGGATACTACAGCCAGCCAGGCTATCCCTCCCTCCCTTACAGGGAGCCAGCTCCTCCCATGATCGAGGCCAGCAAGGAGGGATCATGGGCCTCCAATGGCCTGGCCAGCTATGACATCTGGCAGGAAGAGCAGCCTCAGGAGCAGGGCTGGAGCCAGGGCCGGCAGAGATGGCCTTAGGGAGCAGCAAGGCCGGCATAGCCCTAGATCATGCTCCCTAAATGCCAGCAAGACAGCCAGCCAGCAGGCCAGCAAGACAGAAGGAGGATGCCTATAGACAGGATCGAGAGAGAAGGAGGCTGCTCAGGGATGGAGCCCAAGAGCAGCCAGATGGCAGATCGAGAGGATCAATCTTGCCAGGGCCAGTATACCATCAGGCCCTGGCTCCCACAAAGGAGCTACATCATGAGGACAGAGCAGCAAGTGATCGAGGGCCTCAAGGCCCTGAGGATGGAGATCGAGGAAGGGATGGAGGAGCCAGAAGATCAGCTCCTCCTCCTGGCTGATGTCTTGGAGATCATGGGCCTCTCAGAGGAGCAGAGCAGGCTGATCATGGGCCAGGATGCCTGGAGCCAGCTCCGGCAGACGAGGGAGCCAGCTCCTCCAGCCTGGCCCTCCAGGGAGCTCCTGGAGCAGATGGAGAGATGGCCAGGAGTAACGCTCTCTCCCTCCTGGAGCAGGAGACTGGAGGCCATGAGGCCGGCATAGGAGCAGGCAAGTTAGGGAGCAGCCCAGAGCCTACAGGCTCCAAGTATGCTCCCTAACAGCAGGATCGAGGGAGCTGGCCGGCAGGCTGGCTCCCTTCCTTTTTGCCCTCCAGATCGAGAAATAGTGTCACCTTTTGGCGCAAATAGTGTCACCTTTTGGCGCAAATAGTGTCACCTTTTGGCGCACCCCCCCTAGGGGGGGTAGGACATAACTAGCCCATAGATGGCCCATAGGTATACGCTCAAAGGTACACTAAAGGTATATCATGCTCAAGGCTGGCTCCTAAATGATTCTTAATGAGTCTAAAGCCTGGCCAGCCCTCCCTTGCCAGTCGGGCTGGCCTTATTCGGACATCCAGAAGCCTCTCCTACATGCGATAGTATACTTGTGTCCGTTTGTGTCCGTTCTATGTCCGTAAACTTGACATTACAGCCATACCATGATACACTCAAAGGCAGTTAAGGCACTCTCTTAGAGATCACTCCTCCAGGAGGCCCATCATGGCAGAGCAGGCAATCATTATCAGCCAGCAGCCCAGAGCGATAGCCCAGATCAAGACGCTCCAGAGCTATCTGGATGCCTTCCTGGATAGCCTGGATGTCAGGGCCTCCAGCAGAGATACCTATGGCCGGCAGCTCAAGCAGTGGCTGGCCTGGCTGGAGGAGACTGGCAGGATCGAGAGGATGGGAGAGCTTACCAGAGAGGACATACTGGCCTACAAGAGGGATCTGCAAGGCAGGATGTCCTCTCTGTCTGTCAACGGGTATCTGACAGCAGTCAGGAAGCTCTATACCTGGCTGGAGGCTCAGAAGCTCTATCCCAACGTTGCCAGGGATATCAAGGGCCTCAAGAGGCCCAAGGGCCATGCCAAGGATACACTCTCAGAGCAGCAGCTCCAGGAGGCTCTGGCAGGGATCGACAGGAGCAGCCTGGAGGGCCTGAGGGACTTTGCCATCTTTAACCTGATGGCCAGAACAGGCCTCAGAGATATCGAAGTCTCCAGGGCCAGGATCGAGGATATCAGGAGAGTCGATGGCCAGCCAGTCCTCTACATCCAGGGCAAAGGCAGGGAGGAGGCTGATGAGTTTGTCCTCCTGCTCCCAGAGGCTCTCCAGCCCATCAGGGACTGGCTCAAGGCAAGGGCCAAGATCATGGGCCAGGCTCAGGATCAGGAGCCTCTCTTCTGCTCCATCTCCCTGAGGAACTATGGCCAGGAGCTCTCTACCAGAAGCATCTCCAGGCTGATCAAGGAGGCCATGAGGAGCATAGGGCTGGATGATAAGAGGCTCACTGCTCACTCCCTGAGACATACTGCCATAACATTGGCAGTCAAGGGAGGAGCCAGCCTCCATCAGGCTCAGGCCATGGCCAGGCATAGCTCTCCCTCTACTACCATGATCTACTTCCACAATCTGGCCAGGATCAGCCAGGGAGCAGAGAGATGCATCTCCTTCTAGGGATGTTCGCACGCAAACACTAGGAGCAGGAGCCATGGATAGCCTCCCTCAGAGATCACACTTGCAGAGCCTGATAGATGCCAAGGATCAGCAGAGAGCCAGCATGGAGAGGCTGATAGCCTCCCTGGATCGAGATGGCCTCCTGGAGCTGATCATGCTGGCAGAGGCCAGGCTGGCAGAACTGGAGGAGGAGCAGGATGGCCAGGAGCCTTCTGGGATGTCCTCCAGAACAGGGCCAGCCAATGGCAAGGCTGGAGGAGCTGGCTGGATCGAGCTCAAGATGATAGGCAAGAATGGGCCTTATGCTTACAAGAGATGGCGGCAGGGCAAGACGCTCAGGAGCCAGTATCTTGGCAAAGTGAAGCAGGAGCAGTAATGGCCGGCATGACGTACAAACTCACGACAGAGAAGCAGATGAGACTGGCCAGAGAGGCTATGACAGCTCTTCGTCTCCTCCAGATGGAGGAAGGCTTTGAGGAGGCTCCCTGGCTGGCCAGGGAGATACTCACTCTCCATGCTCTGATCTGGAATCCGGCAGGAGTTACCACGGCAGGCCAGCCAGCCAAGAGCAAGGCTGGCCAGATCAAACGGCAGGAGCAGCAGTGAGACACTACAGACGGATCCTGAGAGCACTGGAGCAGGCTACAGAGGGCCTCCATCCAGGGCAGAAGCTCAACACTGCCAGCCTAGTGAGGGCCTTCCTGCAAGTAGAAGCAGGAGGAGAGCCAGTCTCCCTCTGGGATCAAGATGGCAGGCTGATCATGATAGATCGGGCCTATGTGGATGATGCCAAGAGGAGAGCAGAGCAGGCTGATCAGGCCCTGATGGAGCAGTTAGGGAGCATGTATCCTGGCTGGCAAGGGCTATCTGCTCCCTAAACGCCAGCCAGGCTGGCCTCCAGGAGCCTCTTAGGGATTATGAAGCCCTATGTTTGCTCCAGAACTGAGACAAACTGCCAGCAGAGGCCATCCTGGAGCCTCTAGGATGGATCGAGAGTCCATAAACACGGCATTACAGACACTCAGGAGATGATCATGAGCCAGTACAAGAGCTGGAAGGATGTCTATCCAAGCCAGTGGCTTACAGCAGAGGATCTCCAGGGCCGGCAGGCAACTGTCAGGATCTCTGGAGTAGCAGTAGAGGAGCTCAGACAGCAAACAGGCTCCAAGGAGCCCAAGCTAGTCCTCTCCTTTGTTGGCAAGTCCAAGAAGATGGTTTGTAACAAGACGCAGTGTAAGGCCCTGGCACAGATTACAGGGACTGATCTCTTCGAGGGCTGGAAGGATGTCCAGATCACTCTGGCTCCAGCCATGGCCTCCAATGGGAAGCCAACCATAGCCATCCTGAGAGCAGCAGGAGGGCAGCAGGAGAGTAGTAGGATAGCTACAGGAGAGCCAGATGGACAGTAAACAGACAGGAAACATGATCAGGCTCACTGGCCTATGGGATCGAGGAGGGATACTGACAGGAGGGCTGTCTCCCTCTGCCAAGCTAGTGATCATGCCAAACAGGATCAAGAAGAGCAGCTCAGATCCTGATGCTATTGCCTATCTCCAGGCTCCAGTAGCCTCTAGCCAGGCAGAGCCAGCCAGGCCAGCAGAGCAGGCAGAGCAGCCCTCCTTTTGGTGGGATAAGTGGGAGTGATCATGGCTGATACCCAAGACGCCAGCCAGGAGATATATGCCAGGCTCTTGGCCAGGGACTATGCAGAGCAGCTCTTCGGAGATCTCCCAGACAGGAAGAGGGAGAAGTCTGATACAAGGGCTGGCTGTCCCTTCTGCCATGGCCATAACTTTACCTACAGCCACAAGAGGCCTCTCTGGAGATGCTTCAATTGTGACAAGCAGGGAGACTGGCTGGCCTATCTGATGGACAGGCAGAGGCTATCCTTCCTGGATGCCCTCCAGGAGCTGGCCCAAGCGGCAGGGATCGAGCTGGAGCTGGATGGCCAGCAGCAGGCCAAGCATCAGGCTTACGTGAGGAAGGCCTCCCTCCTGGAGGCTGCTCAGGAGAGGCTCCAGGAGGCCCTCTGGGAGCCAGCAGGCCAGCCAGTCCTCCAGTATCTCCTGGATCGAGGCTACAAGGAGGAGGAGATCAGGGCCATGGGCCTGGGAGCCTACATCAGCAGGCAGGCTCTCCAGGAGCAGCTCCTCCAGGCTGGCTACAAGGAGGAGGAGATCAAGGGCTCTGGCCTCCTCACAAAGGGCCTAGGAGCCAGCCATCAGCTCTCCCTGGCCTGGAGGGATCCATCAGGCCGGGCTACAGGGCTGGCAGTGAGAGCCATCCAGCCAGGGATCGAGCCCAAGTATCTCTATTCGGCAGGGCTGGCCAAGAGCCAGGGCCTGATCGGGCTGGAGGCCATCAGAGGAGAGAAGATGGCCATCCTCCTGGAGGGCCTCCTGGATGCTCTCTATCTCAACTCCATGGGCCTCAAGGCAGTGGCGATAGGAGGAACTGATCTCTCCCTGGCCCAGATCAAGGCTCTGGAGGCCAATGGCACAAAGGAGCTGATCCTGGCCCTGGATGCTGATCAGCCTGGCCAGGCCGGCACAGAGAAGGCCATCAGGCTGCTCAGGCCAGCCAAGATCAGGGCCTATGTCCTCTCCCTCCCTCAGGGCTACAAAGATCCTGATGAGCTTGTCCGGGATCGAGGGCCAGAGGCTCTCAGGCAGGCTCTCAGGAAGGCAGAAGCAGCCTCCTCCTGGCTGGCCAGCAGGATCATAGCCAGGCATGATCTGGACACTGCCAGAGGGCTGGATCAGGGCCTGGAGGAGGCTCTGGATGTCTATGCCCAGATCGAGGATGCCATAGAAGCCAGAGCCTTCTGGGAGAGCCTCAAGAAGGCTACAAGCCTCACTGAGGAGGAGCTGGAGGGCAGAGCAGTCAAGGCCAGCCAGGCTCTCTCTGCCAGGCAGGCCAGGGAGGCCCTCCAGAGGCTCCAGAACAGGCTCAGGGACAGGATCACTGAGGGAGATGTCATAGGAGCAGAGCTGGCCCTCTCTCAGGGCCTCCAGGAGATCAGGAGCAGCAGAGGAGTAGAGGCTCCAGATCCCTACCTGTCTGGAGACTTTCTGGGAGACATCCAGGCTATCTCTGAGGGCCTATCCACGGGCTACAGCAGCCTGGATCAGTATCTCAGGATCCCAGAGGGAGCCATCTCCATCATGGCCGGCAGGCCAGGCCATGGCAAGACTACGCTCCTGCTCAATCTCCTCCTGAATATGATCAGGGCCTATCCTGACAAACGCTTCTACTTCTTTTCCTATGAGGAGGCCAGGAGCAGGCTGGCCCTCAAGCTCCTGATGATCATGGCTGGAGAAGTCCTCTCCAAAGACACAAATCAGGGAGCCTATATCCATTATCTCAGGGAGAAGAAGAGGCAGGAGCCAAACAAGAAGATCGAGGAAGCCCTCCAGGAGTATCAGAAGCTCACAGTGGCCGGCAGGCTCACTCTCTCTGATCAGAGGCTGGCTGGCCAGGACTTGGCCTCTACCATGGGCCTCCTGGCCAGGAGAGGAGACACTGGAGCTGTCTTTGTGGACTACATCCAGAGGATCCCTATCCAGGGCCAATACTCTCAGAGATACCTGGAGATCAAGGCCATCTCAGAGATGCTCCTGGATCAGGCAGTGAGACACAATCTCCCTGTCATTGTAGGAGCCCAGCTCAACAGAACAGCAGGAGGAGGCTCCAAGCCCAAACTGGAGCAGCTCAGGGAGGCTGGAGATCTGGAGCAGGATGCCCATCTAGTGATCGGGCTGTATAATCAGTCAGTGGATCAGATCGAGGAAGGAGAGCAGATCAAGGCCAGGGAAGTGGACATCAGGCTCTCTGTCCTCAAGCACAGATCAGGGATGGCTGGCCTCTCCTCTGTGCTTACGTTTGACAGGCCAATACTCAGGATCAAGGATACTGGCTCTGGGAGCCAGTGGTAA
>Ga0209200_1003163_pt1 | contig 14441 bp, 9 predicted proteins | sample AD_UKC033_MetaG_FD_184406 | JGI IMG/M metagenome (GOLD analysis project Ga0209200, IMG submission 184406) | Active sludge microbial communities of municipal wastewater-treating anaerobic digesters from USA - AD_UKC033_MetaG (SPAdes) (version 2) | ecosystem: Engineered > Bioreactor > Anaerobic >...
AAAACAACAAGAAGGGGCGGCTCTTTGGGCCGCCCCTCTCGCCAGACGACTACTCACTCCTGATCCGGATTTGCAGATCAGGATGCGGGCTTCAGCCGGTCGCGCAGGACGCTCACGGGCATTGCAGTCCTTGCGACCGCCAGAACCTGATCGGGGGCGCCGGGGGGGCGAACGAGGGCGTCGCTGGCGATGCGCCCCCAGCGGGCTCCCACGGGCCGTTAATGTCCAGCGCTCTCTGGCGGGTTCCATACCATCTGATCTCCCACTGGCCGCTGGGCGGGTACTTTGTCCAGCAGATGTTGGGCGCCGCCTTGGTGGTGGTCCAGCGAATCTCCGACCATTCGACATCCCACGCGCCCATGTTCGGCCAGGCCTTGGACATGGCGTTCTCGGGCCAACCACAGTTGAGGAACCAGTCTGGCGACTGGCTTCCGATGTCGCACACGGTCCATGGCACGCCGTCCAAAGCGGTCGTCACCCGCACTCGATCTGGCAGGTACTGCATGGTCCAGCTCAGCACGCAGTCCACGCCGTTGCTGATCGCCCGGCAGTAGTCCGCATCCGTCGCCGGATCATCCATGTTCCAACTGTTGTAGAGATACGTCATCCCTGCCGGCGCGGCCTCGAGGCTTTCGGTCGAGTTCATCTCCCATTTGTTCCATTCCGCGTGACCGCCCGGCTTCCAGTCGGAGCGGCTCGCCCTGTGATCTGCAGCCATGATATGCAGAATGCCCGCCATGCCGTTGGCCCACGGCACATTGAACGTAAACAGCCGCAGGCGCTGTTGCAGGTCCCCGCTGTTGGCCAGGCTGTTGATGCGGAACGTGACCGAGCCCGAGATCATCTCGTCGTCGGCCAGCCCGCTGGCGCAGGGCCAGTCGAATTGTTTGCCACTCCACGCGCCCAGCGCCCCCGGGTTGGCCGCATGCAAACGGCCCGTCTGCCAGCTACCCTCATAAGTTGGTGGCGGGTTGCCGTTGCTATCCACGGTGTACACCGTCGGGTAACCGCCGCTTGTGCCCGTCCACCAGTAGTTCTTGATGTCCGAGGTCGCCGCGGTCGTTTCCCATTTGATCTCCGAGAATTCCACATCCCACGCGCCCATGTTGGGCCACGCCTTGGCGAGCGCGTTCTCCGGCCATCCCCCGTTAAGGAACCAGTCTGGATACTGCATCCCGATAGCCGTCAGCGTCCAAGAGACCCCGTCCAGCCACGTCTGCACGTTGACCACATTGTTGACGGCGTCATACTGCGCGCTCCAGCTCAGGACATGGTCCACGCCGTTATCAATCAAACGGCAGTAGTCCGGGTCCGTGGCCGGGTTTTTCATGTTGAAACTGTTGTACAGGTAGGTCTTGCCTGCCGGCGCGGGGGCGACTGCGACGCTCGAGTTCATTTCCCATTTGTTCCACTCTCCGTGCCCACCCGGGCGCCAGTTGCCGGGACCGTTGTCCACCTTGCTGTCCGATGCGTAAATGAGCAGCGTGGCAGGCAATCCGTTGGCATACGCCGTGTTGAATACAAACAACCGCAGGCGCTCCCCCAAGCCCCCACTGTTGCTCACGCTGTTGATGCGGAAGGTGAGGGAGCCGGAGATCTTCTCATGATCCGCCAGAAAGCTGTCCGCTGGCCAGTCGAATTGCTTGCCACTCCACGCCCCCAGCGAACCCGGATTGGCCGCGTGCAGACGGCCCGTTTCCCAGTTCCCTTCGTACGTGGGGGGCGGATTGCCGTTGCTATCCACCGCGTACACCGTCGGGTAACCGCCGCTTGTGCCCGTCCACCAGTAGTTCTTGATGTCCGAGGTCGCCGTGGTCGTTTCCCATTTGATCTCCGAGAATTCCACATCCCACGCGCCCATGTTGGGCCACGCCTTGGCGAGCGCGTTCTCCGGCCATCCCCCGTTAAGGAACCAGTCTGGATACTGCATTCCGATAGCCGTCAGCGTCCATGACACCCCGTCCAACCACGTCTGCACGTTGACCACATGGTTGGCGGCGTCATACTGCGCACTCCAGCTCAGGACATGGTCCACGCCGTTATCAATCAACCGGCAGTAGTCCGGGTCCGTCGCCGGGTTCTTCATGTTGAAACTGTTGTAGAGGTATGTCTTGCCTGCCGGCGCGGGGCAGACTGCGACGTCCGAGTTCATTTCCCACTTGTTCCATTCCGGGTGACCGCCCGGACGCCATGCGTTGGGTCCGCGGTCCACCTTGCTGTCAGATGCATAGATGAGCAGCGTGGCAGGCAACCCGTTGGCATACGCCGTGTTGAATACAAACAACCGCAGGCGCTCCCCCAAGCCCCCACTGTTGCTCACGCTGTTGATGCGGAAGGTGAGGGAGCCGGAGATCTTCTCATGATCCGCCAGAAAGCTGTCCGCTGGCCAGTCGAATTGCTTGCCACTCCACGCCCCCAGCGAGCCCGGATTGGCCGCGTGCAAGCGGTTGTTCGCCATCTCGTAGGTGGGGGGCGGATTGCCGTTGCTGTCGATGGCATACAACGTCGGCGGGGTCATCGACGTGCCACTCCATGAGTAATTCCTGATGTCCTGTGCCACAGCACAGGCCGCCCCCGCAATCAGAGCCGTGATCACGGGGAGGATGAGACGCCTTTTTGTTTTCATGTTTCGCGCTTTCTTATCGGTCTATGGTTTCTCTGGTCTGAACACACGGCGATAACTCATGCTTTGACAGCGTAATCGCGGCTGTCAGTATTCCGCCGACTTGCGCGGTGTGCGGTACCGCAGCCATCTCAGATCCTGCATCACCACCGGCTCGGTCAGGGCGTTGTCGAACGCCTGAACGCGCACAGGAACGACGGTGGTGCCGCGCCATTTCTTGATTTCGGAGTGGCCATCGACGAACGCGAGGCCACCGGCGCCGTTGTGATAACTGGCCGGCATGTCCATCCAGCGGTCGGCCCCGGGCGCGAAGAAGCCAGCGTCGTTGATACTGTCCGGATGTTCGTCCAGATACATCCAGGCCTCTGCCGGCGGGGGATAGACGATCTCGGACGCCTTCCGGACATGCAGGTAGGCGTCGCTCCAGGGGCCTTCCTCGGCATTCCCTTCGCCGATTCCGATGTTTCCGGAGACGCTTCGGGCCCGGGCGGACCAGCCTTTGGCGCGCTGGACCGGGCTGACGAACCGGTCGGCTGGGCAGTGGTAGATGTTCTTGGCTCCGGCGTAGTAGGGGGCGAGCTTCGAGTAGCTCGGGTCGGCGAAGAGGGCGTAATTGGTGTTCTGCGGACTGACGTCCCAGTTCAGCCAGCCCAGAACCCAGGGGGAGTATTTCGTCACGATGTGCTGAGTCGCGGCCGACGCGAGCGAACCATGCACGGCGCCGGGGAACTTGTCGTCGTAGTCTCCCAGGTACATGTGGCAGGCCAGCATCAACTGCTTGGTGTTGTTCATGCAGGCGATGCCCTGGCCCTTGGCCTTGGCTTTGCTGAGTGCGGGCAGCAGCATCCCGGCCAGGATCGCAATGATGGCAATGACCACCAGCAGTTCGATGAGCGTGAACCCCTTGCGGACCGGTTCGCGCCGTGGCTTGCGTTGCGGCCGCGGGTAGCGGTTTGGGCGTGCTTCAAGGTCGCTGCGCGGGTTCGGGATCATATCGACGACTCGAACCTAGCATGCAGCGAGGGCTTGTCTTGTCGTCTGTTTAGACGATGCGGGCGCTGACGCGCGACTTCAAGACGTGGATCCGGGCCGGATGGCTAACAGACCCGCTGTTGGACGATCGGGACGCGGTCCTTTTTCCCGAGACGATCGGGGGGAAGTACTGGTTGATGCATCGTCCGCTCGAGTGGGTCGGTTCCGCCTACGGCACCGAACGGGCTTGCGCCTGGATTCGCATGATGTACCTCGGCGCCTGGGTGCGGCGATCGAACGTCCTGACCGGCGCCGAATGGATGCGGACCCGTTTTGGCAAGAGTCTCGGGGCGGAGCTGGCGCACTTGAGTGTGGTCGTGTACGCGCATGTCAGCGTGGCGGGCTTTCTCCGCTCTTCGCCCGAGCAGATTCTCGACAAGGTGCCGGCCGGTTGGGACGACCTGTTCTTCGGGTGGCGGCTGGACCTGGACTGGACGCCACTGATTCCCCAGCTTCAGGAGAAGCTCTATGGGGCGAGCGGCGACGGTTACGCCGTGTTCGGTTTTCTGATCTCGATGCTCTTCTTCAAGGGGGTGCTGGTCAGCATGGCGGGGCCGACGCCCAACGACGCGATCCAGCACATCTTGTCGACGCGGAGCCCGCGCGAAGCGGCGCTCGAGAATCTGATGATGGCTTTGACCTCGCTCGGTCCGCGGTTCCTGATGATCGCCGGCATTGCCGTGATCGGGATTGTGTTCTTCAGCCAGGACCTGGCGGCGATGGGGGCCCGGGTTGACTTCGAGGTGATCCTGCCGGCGGGACGTTTTCAACCTGGGCATCGGCCTGATCTGGCAGACCAGCATGGTGGCGTTGCCCATCTACCTGGTGCAACAGCAATCGGACCACGTCGGCGGCGGTGTAGGTCTCGCGTCCCGGGGGCAGGAACTGGGCCAAGTGCACGAGGTCATCGCCCGCGGTCACGAGGGGCAGCTCCATGGCTCCCTGAGCTCGCAGCTGTCCCAGGGCGGCCGTGGCGGTGAGCCCGTTGCAGATGCACTTGCGGCCGGCGGTTTGTTCGGTCGTGCCGCCTTTGTCCAGAAAGTGATCGAGAGCCTCGGCGGGACAGCGGTAGCCGACACTGCCATCGGCCTGGCGATAGAGATGGCGCAGGAAGCCGAGGTCGCAGATGCGGTGGCGCGCCTGGAAATCGGCGGTCTCGGACAGAGTCTTCTCCATCTGGGCGATTTTGAAGGGGAAGCCGGTGGGCGAGGCGAGCGGGTCGGTGAAGACGCGGGCCTTGCCAAGGCGGCTGAGAGCCATGGCGTGGCGTTTGATTTCGGGCATGATGCCGGACTCTTCGCAGAACGCGAACGGTGTGCCCACCTGGATGCCGGCGGCACCCAACCTGAGGGCCTCGGCAAGCCTCCCGGGACGCCCGTACCCGCCTGCCAGCCAGAAGGGCAGGCCGAGCGCGCGGATGCTGTCCAAGTCGGGGACATCGCGCGGTCCGTAGCGCGGTTGACCGTCAGGGGTTAGCTGGAGGGGGCCACGGGGCGGGGCATTGTGCCCGCCGGCCGTGGGACCTTCGACAACGAAACCGTCCACGCGGCCGCTGGCCTTTCTGGCGAGCGTCATCGCCAGGGTGGCGGCAGCGACAATGGCAAGAAAGAGGGGCCGCTTGAGCTGCGGGGCCTGCCCGCCGCAGAAGGTCTGTGGGTCGAACGTGATCGTGTAAGATTCTCCGGGCGCGGCTCCCTGGACATCGACGGCCAGGAGGGCCGGTTGACCCTGCGCGAGGCGGTCCAGGGCGCCTGGAATGGCGCGCGGGATGCCGGCGCCCATCAGGACGCAGTCCACGCCCGCGAGCATCGCGCCGTAGAGCGAAGCCAGCGTGGGAAGCTGGATCTTCTCGAGGCAATTGATGCCGACCAAGCCCGAATGGCCTTCTTTAGCCAGGAACACCTCGACGAAGTTGGCCACGACCGTCAACTCGACCAGCGTGGACGGAGGATGGAGGGTGGGCATCGCCACCGGTTTGAAGGGTGCATCAGCAGCCTTGCCGCCGCGAACGTAGTACTCGTCCACAACGCGTGCGGCCATGTGTGGGAAAGGGAATTGCGACAGCGCATGGCGCAGTTCGCCGCCCGGGTCTCCGAGCTGGAGTCGCCGCGCCAGAACCGGCGCCAGTGCGGTCCCCGAAACCACGCCGAGTTGGCCGAGCTGTGACACGGCGCGGGCCAGCGGCCAACCGGAGACTGCCACGCCCATGCCCCCCTGGATGATCTGTGGATGGTTCATGAGGAAGATGGCTTCTTCTCCTCATCCAGCACGCGGACCTCGCGGGCGCGGATCCTGCTGTTGCGCCGGTGTTTAGGTTCCCGCGGTTGAAACGGACGCGAAAGAAAGCGGCGGCTCAATGGGTTTCCTCGGGTTCCTGGTGATGCATACTCAGGTAAGAGAGCCGCGGCTCTTGCCCCGCACCCGGGCCTGCAGCCGCTTGACGTCGGCGACCGGCCCGTGCGGGGCGAAGAGATCCTGAAGATCGATCTCCGCGGCGTCGAACGCCAGATGGCCAACGTGAAGTCTCGTGTTCAAGATGATTCCCGCGCTCAGACGAGTTGCTGGTTCAAGCTGCTCCCGCCGTTCGGGTTTCAAATCATCATTGAATCACCTTCAACTGAGGATCTGCCAGAGTTCGACAGCGACAAGTATCTGCTGCGCATCAGACTACAGTCAATCCGGCCCAACGCAAATGCAATTTCAGAGCTTGTCTCCGGGCATCATTCGATGCCGAGCCGCTTCTGCATGTGCTCGAGCGGCACGCCTTTGGTCTCGGGCATCATGAACTTCACCCAGACGAGCTGCAGCATCATCATGCCGCAGAAGAGGCAGAAGACGTAGCCCGGCGCCATCGCGGTCATCATCAGGGGGAAGAACGTCGTCAGCAGCGCGGCGAACACCCAATGCGTGGCGCTGCCGAGCGCCTGGCCCTCCGCCCGATGGCGATTGGGGAAGATCTCGGAGATGAAGACCCAGATCACGGCGCCTTGGCCGACGGCGTGCGCGGCGATGAAGGCGAAGATGCACACGAGCACCATCAAACCGCCGGAGCCGGCGGCTCGAGAGGCTTGGTGCAACGCGGTGTCCGCGGCGGCCTTCACCGCTTCCATCCGGGCGTCCGCGGCAAAGCCCACCGGTTTCGCGCCGGAAGCGGCCACGGCGGTGGCGGCCACGAGCGCTTGCTTTTTCGCCGCCAACTCCTCGGTCAGTTTCGCCACGCGGGCGGGATTCGCGGATTGGAGGCTGTCCACGGCGGACTTCACGTCGACGGCGGCCGACGCGGCCCTGAACTGGGGCGCCCACGTGAAGAACGCCACCGCGCACAAGCCGAGCGAGAGGATGTAGCCGAACGACCCGATGAACAGCAGGGTGCGCCGGCCCAGCCGATCAATCAGCCACAAGCCGACCCAGGTGAAGGCCAGGTTGGTGAACCCGATGCCCACGGATTGTGCGAAGGGGTTTTCGCTGCCCGTCAGGCCGAAGATGCGCGGTGCGAAGTAGAGGATGGCGTTGATGCCTGAGAGTTGGTTGAAGAACGCAATCAGGAACGCCAGCAGGATGGGAAGGCGCAATCGCCAGGTCCAGAAGCGCGACGCGACGGCGTGCGCCGAGGACGCGGCGAGGATTTCGTCCGCGTGGGCTTCGAGTTGGGCCGGCGCGGCGCCGGGTTCGATGAGCCTGAGCACGCTCAGGCCCGCCGCGCGGTCGCCCTTGCGGCCGATGAGCCAGCGCGGGCTTTCGGGCAGTCCGAGGCACATTACGGTGTAGAGGACGGATGGGAACGCGGCCACGCCCAGCATCCAGCGCCAGGCATTCTCGCCGCTCCCCGCCAGCGCGGCGTTCGAGACAAAGGCGACGAGGATGCCGAAGACGATGTTGAACTGGAACATCCCGGCCAGGCGCCCGCGATACGCCGGGGGCGAGATCTCGGCAATGTAGAGCGGCGCGGCGACGGTCGAGATGCCGATGCCGAGTCCGCCCAGGAAGCGGGCGATCACAAAGGAGGTTACGTCCCAGGCGAACCCGCAACCCACCGCCGAGAGGATGTAGAGCAGGCCGATGCAGGTGAGCGTGGGCTTGCGTCCCAGCTTGTCCGAGGGCACGCCGCCCAGCAGCGACCCGATCACGGTGCCGTAGAGCGCCGCGGCCATCGCCATGCCGTGCAGGCCGGGGCTGAGATTCCAGAGCGACTGGATCTTCTGTTCCGCGCCCGAGATGACGACGGTGTCGAAGCCGAAAAGGAATCCCGCCAGGGCCGAGGTGATGGACCAGAAGACGATGCGAGCCTTCATGCGCGATGTACCTGGGGATCCTGGGCCATTCCTGCGGCGAAGTCCATGCGGACTTCCTAGCGAGGCGGGCCTCAGACCCAGTCGAGTCCTCAGGTTCATGAAGACCCTGCTGTGCCTGCCCACTCTCTTTTCCGCGCCTCGCTCATGTAGAGTCCTCGAAGGCAGGGGGGTGCCGGGCTCGTGTGCTGACACAGGCCCCTCCTCTCCTCCGCCTTCGCCAAGGCTATGGAGGACGGGCCTGCCCTCTCCCCCGAGCGCAGTCGAGGGGGCGAGGGAGACAACATGCTGGTAGATGTTCTCTGACAAGGGGCCAGGGTTTCCGGGCTCAGGCAAGACCGCGCCCTGAGAGCTGCGGAAGGGGATGCGCGGTCCCGGGACACGCCCTCTCGTCCAGAGAGTGCGCGCTCTTTCCCCCTGCCTTCGATGGGTGGGGTGCGGCGGCGTGCGCCATGCGGGCTGCGGTATCCGATCGTGATCACGACCGTGCTGCGACTCGGGTCCCTGGCCCCGCTCCGGGCCGACCTGACCCACGGGCTCGCCGTCTGAACCCGCCCTTGATTCCCGTTCGCGTTGGCGCAGACTCGGCCATATACGTCCATGGCCACGATCCTTGATGTCGCCCGACGCGCCGGAGCATCCACCGCCGCGGTACCACACGGGATGAACCAGAAACGCCGCGTCGCGGCGCTGTTGGTCCGCGAAGACGCTGAGGGTATTGTCGACTGCGGGTTCGGCGCTGCGGAGGAGCAGTTGCTTGAGACTCCTCGCGCCGGCCGGACGCGATACCGCCCGCCCTGGTGGCCGTGCCTCGTGTTGTTCCTCGCGGTCGTGCTGGCCGGCGCGTTGTCGGCGAGCGAACCCCCGTGGTTCACCCGGGTCCTGGTGGGCATGGAGGTCGGTCCGACGGGCGCGCAGTTTGCCGGCGGCAAGCACGCTGCCGACTACGCCAGCCATTTCAGCGGGCGGGAGATCGTCCGCCGCTGTGTCGCGTCGCACGCGGAGTATCTTGTGCTCTGGGTTCGCGACGGCGAGTTCACCTTTCACAACTCGGCGCTCGTGCCGAAGCCCGGCGGCCAGCGCGACCGCGACGTGCTGCGCGAGGCGGTCGACGAGGGCCGCCGGCTCCGTCTTCCGATCATCGCCTACTGCCAGCTCCAATATCCGGCCTTCGAGTTGCGCCAGCACCCGGAATGGAAGGCGCGCCAGGCGAACGGCGAACCGATCGACCACCTCGTTTGTTTCAACTCGCCGTACACGAATGTCGTCAAAGCCCTGCTCGCCGAGATTCTCGACTATGGGGTCGCCGGCCTGCACCTCGACATGGTGGATCAGGGTTTTGGCCCGCCGCACGGCTGCTGGTGCGAGCATTGCCAGGAGCTTTTCCAGGCGGGATACGGGCGTCCCATGCCCAAGGGCATGGACTGGGAGGATGAGGATTGGGGCCGCTTTCTGGAATTCCGCTACGCCACGAGCGACCGCTTCGAGAAGATGCTCACGGAGCACGTCCGCGCTCTCGATCCGCGCGCGACGGTGGATTTCAACTACCACGGCGCCCCGCCCTTCTCGTGGGAGGTCGGTCAGACGCCGGTCCTGCACGCGGGCAACGGCGACTTCGTCACCGGCGAGGCGGGCTTGTGGGCTTTTGGCGCGTTGACGGCCAGCTTCAATGCCGCGTGGTACCGCGCCGCCACGCCGGGGAAGCGGTTCCAGGTTGCCGTCCAGCGCGGCGTGCGAATGTACCACGACCAGACGACGCGCCCGCTCAACGACATGCGCTGGGAGCTGTTCACCCTGCTCGCGCATGGTGCGTTTGTGACCATGATCGACAAGACCGCCTATGACGGCTGGCTCGATCCCGTGGCGTACGATCGCATCGGCCTGCTGCTGGGGGAGGCGCGGGCCCAGCGGGCGCAGTTTGGCCACGCGCCGGTGGCCGAACTGGGCCTTTACTTCAGTGCCCGCACGCGCGACGGGATGGGCCGCGACAAGCCGGCGGCCTACTTCCAGAGCGTGCAGGGCGCGCACAAGGCGTGTGTTTACGAGCACCTCGGCTTCGGCTTCCTGTTCGATGAGAACCTCACCCTGGGTGCGCTGAAGGCGTTTCCGGTCGTCTGCCTGTCGAACACGGGCATTGTGACGGAGCGGGAGGTGGAGCTGTTCCGCCGCTACGTCGAGGAGGGCGGGATGCTATTGATCACCGGCACCAGCGGCCAATTCGACGCTCGGGGCCGGCCGCTGGCCAGCTCCCTGTTGGAGCCGCTGATCGGCGGGACGGTGAAGGCGCGGCTCGAGGGCACGGAGGCGTGGATGCGGTTCGGATCGCCCACGGAAGGGGAGAAGGGCGACCGCGGCGCGGCATCCGAGCCCCGGATGGCCGCCCCGCGGCCTTCGTTCGAGGCGCTGACCAACGGTCTGCGTCCGGACTGGCCGTTCCTGGTCCGGGGTCCGGCCACGGTGTATGAACCGACCACCGCGTTGTCTCTGGGCGCATTGCTCGATTCCCACCGCGCTTCGCTTGCGAATCCGCAGGGATACAACCCCGACTGGCCGCTCAGTGCGCGGCGGGTCGTCGGCCCGGCGGTGCTGATCCACGCGGTGGGTCGGGGCACGGTGCTCACGTTCGCCGGTTCGCCTGATGCGGCCACGGCCGGCGAGCATGCCCTCGTCGAGGCGCGGAAGCTCTTTGCCAACGCCGTGCGCCTGCTGCATCCGAACCCGCGCCTGCGTGTCGACGCGCCCGCCAACGTCGAGGCGGTGGTGACCGATGACCCGGCGGCGCGCACGTTGCGCGTTCACCTCATCGCTTACAACGCCACCCCGCAAACCACGCCCGCAAAGGATCGGCCGTATGTGCTGCCCGGCCTGATCGAGGATGCCCCGATGTTCCGGGCCCGCATCGAGTTCCGCGACGACGTCAAAGGCGTGAAGGCCTTGAACCGGAGCACTCAGCTGACGAAGCGCGGCCGTCGCGTGGAACTGACCGTCGCAGACGTTCACGAAGTCATTCAGTGCCGCTATTGATCAGCTGACCCATTGCAGCCAGGGCATCCTTGGGATGCGGCGGCAGCGAGCGCAACAGGATATCGGGATTGCGCTCGGTGAAGAAGTTGCAGGACCATTCCTCGGTGAAGAGGATCACGGTGTGACCGGCGGCGTCCGTGGCGAGCCGCGCGCCGGAGGGCAGGAGGGTCTCACGGACCTGGCCGTGGGCAACCCAGCGCAGCAGTTTCCATGGGGCGGCTTCCAGCCTCGATGCCGCGCCGTATTCCGTCTGCAGCCGGAATTGCACGACGTCGAATTGCAGCGGGCCGACCGCGCCGAGGAGCGGGACCCGTTGGGTGGCCTGGTGCAGGAGGAAGGATTGCACCACGCCTTCCTGGAGCAGTTGGTCCAGGCCTTCGCGGAAACGTTTGAATTGTGCCGTGCTTGCGCTGTGGAGCCACGCGAAGCTCTCCGGCGCAAAACGCGGAATCTCGGCGAAGGCGAGCGCCGGGTCCAAGGCCAGCGTGTCGCCGATCCGGAAGTCGGAATGGCCCACCAGCCCGACCACGTCGCCGGCAAACGCTTCGTCGACGGTCTCGCGCTCGCGTCCGAACAGCTTGTGCGAGCTGGCCAGGCGGACTCTTCTGCCGGTGCGCGTGTGAATCACGGACATGTCGCGCTCGAACCTGCCGGAGCAAATCCGGACGAACGCCAGCCGGTCGCGATGATTGGGGTCCATGTTGGCCTGGATCTTGAAGATGAAGCCGGAAAAGGCGTCGTGCGCGGGATGCACGGCGCGGCCGTTGACCGAGCGCGGTTGCGGCGCCGGCGCGAGATCGAGGAAGGCATCGAGGAGCAGCTGCACGCCGAAGTTGTTGACCGCGCTGCCGAAGAAAACCGGCGTGAGATCGCCCGCGAGGATCCGCGCGTGATCAAACGCGGCTCCTGCACCATCCAGCATGGCGAGTTCATCCACCACGCGCCGGTAGGCGTCCGGCGCCATCATGTCGCGCACGAGGGGGTCGTCGAGGCCGTGCACGGACACTGGCGCGCGAAAGGCGCCGCCGGGCACGCGCTCGAAGCAATGCACCTGGCGCGCGCGACGGTCCAACACACCGCGGAATCCCTCGCCGTCGCCGAGCGGCCAATTCACCGGGTAGGCGTGGAGGCCGAGCACCGCCTCGAGCTCATCGACCAGCGCCAACGGATCGCGCGCGGGCCGGTCGAGCTTGTTCATGAACGTGAAGATCGGAATGCCGCGTTGGCGGCAGACTTCGAACAGCTTCCGCGTCTGGCTCTCGATGCCTTTGCCGGCGTCAATCACCATCACCGCCGCGTCCACCGCCGTGAGCACCCGATACGTGTCCTCGGAGAAGTCCTTGTGACCGGGCGTATCCAGCAGGTTGACGCAATAGCCGCGATAGTCGAATTGCAGCACGGTCGAACTGACGGAAATGCCGCGCTTCTTTTCCAGCTCCATCCAGTCGCTGGTGGTCGCCCGCTGGCTCTTGCGCGCTGTGACCGACCCGGCCAGTTGCACCGCGCCGCCATAGAGCAGGAACTTCTCCGTGAGCGTGGTCTTGCCTGCGTCCGGATGCGAGATGATCGCAAAGGTCCGCCGGCGATTCGTTTCTGTTTCAAGGTTCATCGTTCATGGGCGTCGTTGTTCTCCCCTGGAAGATCTGCGAGGTTGTTGGCGGCGACCGGTGCACCAGGGTCCGAAGCCGGGACAGGAGGGGCCGTCCAGACACCGCAGACGCCGGGTTGAATCCGGGCACAGCGCGAGCGAAGGGAGTATCCGCCCGGCGGCACCGGAGCCGGCGCCACAAGGGGGAATTACGGCGGAGTGAAGGCAGAGAGGCAGTCGTCCGGCGGGCGGATGGGCTGCGGGCTCGGGAGCCAGATTGCGGTCAAGAATGTCACGGCGCGGAGCCTACCATGATGGGGCGGGCGAGTGGCAAGCGGCAATTGCCGGCCCGGATCCTCGCTAGAGTCCTCGACTTGTGGAACGTGGGGTCAACAGGTCAAGTTTGGCCCCTGACGTTCCAAACCCGCCCCTCCTTCCGTCGAGGACTCTACATTCGCGAGGTGCGGAAGAGAGGGTGGGCAGGCACACCAGGGTCTTCGTGTGCCTGGGGACTCGACCGGGTCTGAGGCGCGCCTCGCTGGACAACGCGTCGGAGCCCGTTAGGATCGAAGGGCAGGGGCGGCGCGCCGACCGAAGTGGCCCGGTGCTGCCAGCACCCAGGATGGATCTGCCATGAAACCTTGGTACGAAGAGCTGTTCTCCAATTACGCCCGGGCTTACGACCGGGAGTGCTTCACTCAGGGTACGCAGCAGGAATCGGACTTCATCGAGTCGGAGATCGGCGCCGACAAGAACGTGCGGATCCTCGACATTGGCTGTGGCACGGGCCGCCATGCCATCGAGCTGGCCCGGCGCGGGTATCAGGTCACGGGCATTGACCTGTCGGCCAACCAACTCGCCTGCGCTCGCGAGAAAGCGCTCGATGCGGGCGTTCAACCCGTTTTCGAGCAACGCGACGCGCGCAGTCCGCATTTCGTGGCGGCCTTTGATCTGGTGCTCATGCTTTGCGAGGGCGGTTTCTCGCTGATGGAGACGGATGCCATGAACTTCGCCATTCTCGAGAACGCGGTCCGGGCGCTCCGTCCCGGCGGCAAGTTGCTGTTCACGTGTCTGAACGGCCTGTTCCCCCTGGCGCGATGCGTCAAGGAGTTTGTCAACGCCGGTCCCAGCGGGGTGCACACGCTGGACACGGCGTTCGACCTGAGCACGCTCCGGATGCGATCGCGGGTGGATTACACGGACGATGACGGCGTGACCCGCCGGTTGGAAACCGACGAACGCCATTATCTCCCCTCGGAGCTGACGTGGTACATGCACCAATTGGGCATGCGGAACACCTCGGTGTCCGGGTGCACCGTGGGGGACTTTCGGAAATGCCCGCCCACACCCGAGCACTTTGAACTCCTGGTCATCGCGGAGAAGGCACGGTCAAGCAGCGCGACGACATGCCCGCCGCGGCCATCCAGGTCGTCCCGGGTCAGGTCCCGGACGTAGCTGCGGAGCGCGAGCAATTCGGGGTCGAGGAAGCTGTCTGGAACGTGGTTCGTGCTTTCCAGGAAGGCATACGGGTTGGCGAAGGCCAGCTCAAACCGGAGCCGGCAGGCCCGCGGCGGGCACCTGATCGAAGCCGGTGCGATCCTCGGGCACGATCCATCGGCAACCCGTGTGCGAGGCCGCGAGGTTGCCCCAGTGAGCCTTGGTGGCCCCGCGATCCGGGAGGCCGGTGAAGTCGAACCCTTGCTGCGGGCAGCCGCTGCCGACCCCGATGTTGACTCCATACTCCACAAGTCGAGGACTCTAGTGTGGTGTCCCTCAAATGGGTGGACATTCGTTGCGCCCAAAACGGCCTGGGACGAGGACCTCGGCGAGCTCGGTCGAGCCGCGCGAGGAGGGAGTGTATCCCTGGCGATACTCGACCGACGGA
>Ga0209200_1003164_pt1 | contig 14441 bp, 15 predicted proteins | sample AD_UKC033_MetaG_FD_184406 | JGI IMG/M metagenome (GOLD analysis project Ga0209200, IMG submission 184406) | Active sludge microbial communities of municipal wastewater-treating anaerobic digesters from USA - AD_UKC033_MetaG (SPAdes) (version 2) | ecosystem: Engineered > Bioreactor > Anaerobic >...
CGTGCCCCAGGCGCTGGACGCGGCCGACCCCGAGAACACGGACGCGCTGCGCCTGGCGCCGGCGCTCGCCGCCGACGAAACACAGCTCCTCTACAGCATGCTGATGCAGGGGCGCGGCGAGCTCGGCCTGATGGGCGACGAGCACGCGGCGCTGACGATGGTGCTGCTGCGCTTCCTCGCGTTCGCGCCCGGGGCGGGAAGTGCAGCGAGTGGGCCCGCGTCGGCATCCTCCGGTGCAGCACCCGCTGCCGGCCGTCCGGCATCGGGAGTGCGGGCGGTGACGGCCAGGGAAGCTGCGCCCGGTGTGCCGCGGGCATCGGCGGGTCGCGAAGGGCCGCTGAGCGCCGGGCCGCGCGATTCCACGCAGCGGGACTTGCCGCCTGCGCCGCGCCCGGCGTCGGCAGCCGGCACCGTGCCCGATGCCGGGCCCACTGCCGGGCCCACTGCCGGGCCCGATACCGAGCACGCTGCAGAACCCGAGATGCCGCCCTGGGTCGTCGAGGATCCGCCGCCCGAGGACGAGCAGCCGCCGCGCGCGGCGGCCTTGCGCGTCCCGCCGCCGCCGGCGCTGGCGGTGCCTGCCTCCGAGCCTGTCGATGCCCCGGCACCGGTCGCGGTGGCGCCGCCGCGGCGCACGCCGCTCAGCGACCGCTGGGTCGGGCTCGTCGAGCGACTGCTCGAGCATGGCCGCGTCTCGGCGCTGGCTCGCGAGCTGGCGCTGCAGGCGGGGCCGATCACCGTCGAGGAGGCCGAGGGTCTTTGCACCTGGACGCTCGAGGTCGAGCGCGAGTCCTTGCGCATGCCCTCGCTGGTCGAGAAGCTGCAGGCTGCGCTCGAGGCCGAAGTGGGCATGCCGCACCGGCTGCAGCTGCAGGACGGCGTGCCCGGCGACTCGCTGGCACGACGCCAGGCCTGGGAGCGGCAATGCCGCCAGGCCGAGGCCGAGCGTTCGATCCGCGAGGATCCGCTGGTGCGCGAGCTGCTCTCGCAGTTCGAGACGGCGCGCATCGTCCCCGGGTCGATAAGACCCTTGTAGTCGCAGCAGCGTGCCGGCGGGCGCCCGCACCCGTGCCGACCCGAAGTCCCATCCTTTTCTTGTTCCACCCGACCGCGCACCCCGCACAGGAGAGACGACGATGATGAAAGGCCAACTTGCCGGCCTGATGAAACAGGCCCAGGCGATGCAGGACAACCTGCGGCGCGCGCAGGAGGAGCTGGCCTCGATCGAGGTCGAAGGCCAGTCCGGCGCCGGCCTCGTGAAGGTCACGATGACCTGCAAGCACGACGTGCGCCGCGTCGCGATCGACCCGAGTCTGCTCGCGGACGACAAGGACATGCTCGAGGACCTGGTCGCCGCGGCCTTCAACGACGCGATCCGCCGCGCCGAGGAGGTGAGTGCGGAGAAGATGGGCAAGCTCACCGCCGGCATGCCGATGCCGCCGGGGATGAAGTTCCCATTCTGAATCCGCGACGGGTCGCGCCCGATTCGCCACGGCATGACCGAGACCGCGCTCGACGAGCTGATCGAGGCGCTGCGGCGCCTGCCCGGCGTCGGGCCGAAGTCGGCGCAGCGCATGGCCTACCACCTGCTGCAGCATGACCGCAGCGGGGCGCGGCGGCTGGCGCTGGCGCTCGAGGACGCGGTGCAGCGGGTGCACCACTGCCTGCGCTGCCACGGCTTCACCGAGGCCGACATCTGCAGCACCTGCCAGGACGCGCGCCGCAACGCGCAGCAGCTCTGCGTCGTCGAGACGCCGGCGGACCAGGCGGCGATCGAGCGCAGCGGCAGCTACCACGGTCTGTACTTCGTGCTGATGGGGCGGCTCTCGCCGCTGGACGGCGTGGGGGTGCACGACATCGGCACCGTTCCGCTGCTCGAGCGCGCGACCGACGGCGTCGTGCAGGAGGTGATCCTGGCCACCGGCTTCAGCGCCGAGGGCGAGGCGACCGCACACGCGCTCGGCGAGCTGCTGCGCGGGCGGGGACTCAAGGTCACGCGGCTGGCCCGCGGCGTCCCGGTCGGCAGCGAGCTCGAGTACGTCGACCTGGGGACGCTGGCGCACGCGCTCGCGGACCGGCGCTGACGCAAGCCGATGAAGGTCCTCGGCATCGAGACCTCGTGCGACGAGACCGGCGTGGCCCTCGTCGACGGCGCGGGCCCGGGCGTGCCGCGCCTGCTCGCGCATGCGCTGCACAGCCAGGCGGACATGCACGAGGCCTACGGCGGCGTCGTGCCCGAACTCGCTTCGCGCGACCACGTGCGCCGCGTCCTGCCGCTCGTGCGCAAGGTGCTGCAGGACGCCGGCTGCGGGCTGGACGCGATCGATGTCGTCGCCTATACGCAGGGGCCGGGGCTTGCCGGTGCGCTGCTGGTGGGCGCCGGCGTGGCCGAGGCGCTGGCGCTGGCGCTGCAGCGGCCGGTGCTGCCGGTGCACCACCTGGAGGGGCATCTGCTCTCGCCCTTCCTCGGCGAGGGGGCGCCGCAGTTCCCCTTCGTCGCGCTGCTGGTCTCGGGCGGACACACGCAGCTGATGCGCGTGGACGGCGTCGGCCGCTACGAGCTGCTCGGCGAGACGATCGACGATGCCGCCGGCGAGGCCTTCGACAAGAGCGCGAAGCTGCTGGGCCTGGGTTACCCCGGCGGGCCGGCGCTGGCGCGCCTGGCGCAGGCGGGGCGAGACGACGCCGTCGCGCTGCCGCGCCCGCTGCTGCACAGCGGCGACCTCGACTTCTCGTTCGCTGGACTCAAGACCGCGGTGATGACGCGGCTGCGGGCCTTCGGGCCGGCACCGACCGATGCGCAGCGCGCGGATCTGGCAGCGTCGGCACAGGCGGCGATCGTCGACGTGCTGGTGGCCAAGACGCTGCGTGCGATGCAGCAGACAGGTTTACGGCAGCTCGTCGTGGCCGGCGGTGTCGGCGCCAACCGGCGCCTGCGTGAGCGGCTCGACGCGGCCGCGGCGAGCCGCGGCTGGCGCGTGCACTACCCGCCGCTTGCGCTGTGCACCGACAACGGCGCGATGATCGCGCTCGCTGCCGCGATGCGGCTGCAGGCGGGCGTGGCGCAAGCGCGCAGCGCGGGCGCCTTTGCGGTGCGCCCGCGCTGGCCGCTGGCCGAGGCCTGAAGATGCAAGGGCCAGGGCCAGCGCCAAGGCCCAGGTCGATCAGCCGACCGTGAGCTTGCGTGCGGCGGGGGCGGCGCGCTTGTTGAGCGTCAGCGTGAGCACGCCGTTCTCGAGCTTGGCCGCCGAGCTGCCCTCATCGACCTCGCTGGGCAGCGTGAAGCTGCGCGAATAGCTCGACACCGAGCGCTCGCGGTAGACGACGCGGTCGCCTTCCTTCTTCTCTTCTTCCTTCTTCGACTCGGACTGCACCGTGACGCGCCGGCCGTCGACCGAGACCTGGATGCTCTCCTTCGCGACCCCGGGCATGTCGAGCTTGACGGTGTACGCGGTGTCCGATTCGCTCAGGTCGAGCGCGGGGACGCGCGGGCTCGTGTCGCCGGTGGTCGCGGGAACACCGAAGAAGCGCTCGAAGCTGTCGTCGAACATGCGCTCGATGCTGCGCGCGAAGTCGGAACCGGAACGGGTCATCGGAACCAGGAACATGGGCACCTCCTAAACTGGACTTGACGCGGATGGGGGTTGCGGGTTTGCCGCAGGGGCCATGCGAGGCACCCAGGCGGCGCGCCCTGGAGACTGAATATGGGTGCCGCGCGCGCTTCATCAAGACCCCGCCGACACGCTGTCGACCCTGTCGCGTGCGTGCGCGGACATGCAGCCCGGGTGAGTGATCGCTGAGTGACCACTCAGGGTGATCCCGCTATAATCTCGCGTCCCCGATCCCGGGGAAACGCACGGCACCGGTCGGTTTCACTGGTGTTCCGCAAGTGGCAAACCGGAAACCGCAAGAGCCCTGGGCCCTGGTGCCGCCGGGCATGCGCGGTTTCCACGAACGAGGAAATCCCATGTCCCTGGCAACTGCCGAAAAGGCCGAGATCGTCGCTGCGAATGCCCGCGGCGCCAACGACACCGGCTCCCCCGAAGTGCAGATCGCGCTGCTGACCGCGCGCATCAACCAGCTCACGCCGCACTTCAAGGAGCACAAGCACGACCACCATGGCCGCCGCGGGCTGCTCAAGCTCGTCAATCAGCGCAAGCGTCTGCTGGCCTACCTGAAGGACCGGCAGCCCGAACGCTACATGGCGCTGATCGCCAAGCTCGGCCTGCGCAAGTAAGAACCCCTTCCTGCGGGCGGTCTCGAAAGAGCCGCCCGCAGGCGCATCGGAGACGGCCGCAACCGACGCTGCTGTGTCATTCCAGGGGCGCCCGCAAGGCCGGCGGGCGTCGCTGGAATGGCATTGCGTCAAAGGCCGATCGTCTCCCGGTGATGCCGGCGCCACCGCACCCGCGCCATCCAACCGGAGTACCGCATGAGCATCTTCAACAAGGTCACGAAGACCTTCCCCTGGGGGCAGCACACCGTCACGCTCGAGACCGGCGAGATCGCGCGCCAGTCCACCGGCGCCGTCGTCTGCAGCATCGATGACACCGTCGTGCTGGCCACCGTCGTCGCCAAGAGCGAGGCCAAGGCCGGGCAGGACTTCTTCCCGCTGACCGTCGACTACATCGAGAAGACCTACGCCGCGGGCAAGATCCCGGGCAGCTTCTTCAAGCGCGAGGGCCGCCCGAGCGAGCTCGAGACGCTGACCAGCCGGCTGATCGACCGCCCGATCCGCCCGCTCTTCCCCGAGGGCTTCTTCAACGAGGTCCAGGTCGTCGTGCACGTGCTGAGCCTCAACCCCGAGGTGCAGGCCGACATTGCCGCGATGATCGGCACGAGCGCGGCGCTGGCGATCAGCGGCATCCCGTTCAACGGCCCGATCGGCGCGGCGCGCGTGGGCTGGATCAACGGCGAGTACGTGCTCAACCCGGGCAAGACGCAGCTGGCCGACAGCAAGCTCGACCTCGTCGTCGCCGGCACCGAGGCCGCGGTGCTGATGGTCGAATCCGAAGCGGACCAGCTCTCCGAGGAGGTGATGCTCGGTGCCGTCGTCTTCGGCCACGAACAGGGCCGCATCGCGATCGCCGCGATCAACGATCTCGTGCGCGAGGCCGGCAAGCCCGAGTGGCAGTGGCAGGCCCCGGCGCGCGACGAAGCCTTCATCGCGAAGGTCACGCAGCTCGCCGAGGGTCCGCTGCACGCGGCCTACCAGATCCGCAGCAAGCAGGCGCGTACGCAGGCCTGCCGCGAGGCCTACGCGGCGACGATGACCGCGCTCGAGACCGAGGGCGTGGCCTTCGACCGCGTCAAGGTCGAGGGCCTGCTCTTCGACATCGAGAGCCGCATCGTGCGCGGCCAGATCCTTGCCGGCGAGCCGCGCATCGACGGCCGCGACACGCGCACCGTGCGCCCGATCGAGATCCGCTCGGGCGTGCTGCCGCGCGCGCACGGCTCGGCGCTGTTCACGCGCGGCGAGACGCAGGCGCTGGTGGTGGCCACCCTCGGCACCGAACGCGACGCGCAGCGCATCGACGCGCTGGCCGGCGAGTTCGAGGACCGCTTCATGCTCCACTACAACATGCCGCCCTTTGCCACCGGCGAGACCGGGCGCGTGGGCAGCCCCAAGCGCCGCGAGATCGGCCACGGACGCCTGGCCAAGCGCGCGCTGATCGCGGTGCTGCCGAGCAAGGACGAATTCCCCTACACGCTGCGCGTGGTCTCCGAGATCACCGAGAGCAACGGCTCCTCGTCGATGGCCTCGGTCTGCGGCGGCTGCCTCTCGCTGATGGACGCGGGCGTGCCGCTGAAGGCGCACGTGGCCGGCATCGCGATGGGCCTGATCAAGGAAGGCAACCGCTTCGCGGTGCTGACCGACATCCTCGGCGACGAGGATCACCTCGGCGACATGGACTTCAAGGTCGCCGGTACCGGCACCGGCGTGACCGCGCTGCAGATGGACATCAAGATCCAGGGCATCACCAAGGAGATCATGGAAGTCGCGCTGGCGCAGGCCAAGGAGGCGCGGCTGCACATCCTCTCCAAGATGGTCGACGCGGTGGGCGGCGCCAAGACCGAGGTCAGCCAGTTCGCGCCGCGCCTCTACACGATGAAGATCAACCCGGAGAAGATCCGCGACGTGATCGGCAAGGGCGGCGCGACGATCCGCGCGCTGACCGAGGAGACCGGCTGCACCATCGACATCGGCGAGGACGGCACCATCACCATCGCGAGCACCGACGCCGAGCGCGCCGAGTTCGCGAAGCAGCGCATCACCGAGATCACCGCCGAGGCCGAGGTCGGCAAGGTCTACGAAGGGCCGGTGACCAAGATCCTGGACTTCGGCGCGCTCGTCAACATCCTGCCGGGCAAGGACGGCCTGCTGCACATCAGCCAGATCGCGCACCAGCGCGTGGAGCGGGTCGAGGATTTCCTGAAGGAAGGCCAGGTCGTGCAGGTCAAGGTGCTCGAAACCGACGACAAGGGCCGCATCAAGCTCTCGATGAAGGCCCTGCTCGACAAGCCCGAGGGCTGGGTCGAACCCGAGCGCCGCGAGCGGGGCGAGCGGGGCGAGCGGGGCGACCGTGAAGACCGTCCGCGGCGCGAGCGCGGAGATCGCGAGGACCGTCCGCGCCGCGAGCGCAACGACCGCGGCGAGCGGGGTGAACGCGGCGAGCGGCCGCGGCGCGAGGCTGGGACCGGCGAATCTGCCGAGGCTCGCAGCGACGACGCGCCGACCGACAACGGCGACGCGTCGGCGTCGGGCGGATCCACGGGGGAGTGAGGCCGCAGGCGATGGCCATGATGCGCGCGATCGAGATCGAGCGGCCCGGCGGGCACGAGGTCCTGCGCGAGGTGCAGCGGCCCGAGCCGGCGCCACAGGCCGGCGAGCTGCTGGTCGCGGTGCAGGCCTCGGGCGTCAACCGCCCGGACGTGCTGCAGCGCAAGGGCCACTACCCGCCGCCGCCGGGCGTCTCGGACCTGCCGGGGCTCGAGATCGCCGGCACCGTCATCGGCGGCGCGCCGGCCGACCTCGCGGCCGCCGGAGTGGCGATCGGTGATGCCGTCTGCGCGCTGGTGGCTGGCGGCGGCTATGCCGAGCGCTGCGTGGCGCCTGTGGGTCAGTGCCTGCCGCTGCCCAAGGGCCTGTCGATGATCGAGGCCGCGGCTGTTCCCGAGACCTTCTTCACCGTCTGGCAGAACGTCTTCGAGATCGCGCGGCTGCAACCGGGCGAGACCCTGCTCGTGCACGGCGGCACGAGCGGCATCGGCGTCACCGCGACGCTGCTGGCCAAGGCGCTGGGCGCGCGCGTGATCACGACCGCCGGCAGCGACGAGAAGTGCGCCGCGAGCCTGGCGATCGGCGCCGACCACGCGATCAACTACCGCACGCAGGATTTCGCCGCGGAAGCGCGCCGGCTCACCGAGGACAAGGGCGTGGACGTCGTGCTCGACATGGTGGCCGGCGACTACGTCGCGCGCGAAGTCCAGTGCCTGGCCGAGGACGGACGCCTGGCGATCATCGCGGTGCAGGGCGGCACGAAGAGCGCGATCGACAGCGGCCTGGTGCTGCGCAAGCGCCTCTCCATCACCGGCTCGACGCTGCGCCCGCGCACGCTGGCCTACAAGACCATGCTCGCGCGCGGGCTGCGCGAGCGCGTGTGGCCGCTGCTCGAGAGCGGGCGCGTGAAGCCGATCGTGCACCAAGTGTTCCCGGCCGCCGAGGCCGCTGCCGCGCACGCGCTGATGGAGTCTGGTGCGCACGTGGGCAAGATCGTCCTGCAATGGTGACCGGGAGCGACCTGGAGTGATCGGGAGGAAGAGGCAATGAGCGCTCGACGCAAGCTCGTCGTGGGCAACTGGAAGATGCACGGCAGCCGTGCGGGCAACGCCGAGCTGCTGCGCGGCATCCTGGCGGAACAGCCGTTTGCAGCGGAGCTGGCGGTCTGCGCGCCGTACCCCTATCTGGCCGATGTCGCGACGACGGTGGCCGGCAGTGCGCTGGGCTACGGCGCACAGGATTGCTCGGCGCACGAGCAGGGCGCCTACACGGGCGAGGTCTCGGCGGCGATGCTCGCCGATCTCGGCTGCCGCTTCGTCATCGTCGGCCACTCCGAGCGCCGCGCGCTGCACCGCGAATCCGACCAGCTCGTCGCCGAGAAGGCGAAGGCGGCGCTCGCGCACGGGCTCGTTCCCATCGTCTGCGTCGGCGAGACGCTGATGCAGCGCGAACACGCGCAGACCGAGATCGTCGTGCAGCGTCAGCTTGCCGCAGTGCTGACGCTGCTCGGCGATCGCGCCGGCGAGATCGTCGTCGCCTACGAACCCGTGTGGGCGATCGGGACCGGCCGCACGGCAACCCCGGAGCAGGCGCAGGCGGTGCATGCGGTGCTGCGCGCGCAGCTCGAGGCCGCCACGCGGCGCGGTGCGCGGATGCGCATCCTCTACGGCGGCAGCGTCAAACCCGACAACGCGGCCACACTCTTCGCGCAACCCGACATCGACGGCGGCCTCATCGGCGGTGCCGCGCTGAAGGCCGCGGACTTCGTGGCCATCGCCCGCGCGGCGGGCTGAGATACGAAGGGACGGACCCCGGCCCGGCCCGTCCCGTTTTCCCTGGAGCGTTTTCACTCATGCAGATCTGGATGACCCTCGCGCTCGCGCTGCAGATCCTCTCGGCGCTGGTGATGATCGGCCTCGTGCTGATCCAGCACGGCAAGGGGGCCGACATGGGCGCGTCCTTTGGCAGCGGTGCCTCGGGCAGTCTCTTCGGCGCCAGCGGCAGCGCCAACTTCCTCTCGCGCTCGACGGCGGTCTGTGCGACGCTCTTCTTCGTCAGCACGCTGCTCATCGGCGTGATGTCGGACGCTGGAAGCCGGACGCGCGAAGCCACCGGCGGCAGCGTGCTCGACCGACCGGCCGAGGCGGCCAGCGCGCCGGCGGTGCCGGCGATTCCCGCTGTCGTCCCGCAGACGCCTCCGGCGCCGGCCGTGGTGGTGCCGGAGGCGGAGCCGCCGAGTGCTTCCGCGCCGGCCGGTGCGGCAGCGAGCGCAGTGATTCCGAAGTGAGCAACACGGAGCGCAGCGCGCCTGTTGCATGGTCGCGTACGGCCCTGTGTGCCGAGGGAAGTCCCTTGTTTTCGGGCTAGAATCTCACGCTGTTCGACAAGCTCATCCTCATGCAAGTCGAGCGAGCTGCGGAGCAGGTTCACGTCGTGCCGACGTGGTGGAATTGGTAGACACGCTATCTTGAGGGGGTAGTGGCGAAAGCTGTGCGAGTTCGAGTCTCGCCGTCGGCACCAACGACTGCCGTGCGCGCTGCGGAGCCTCCCGGGAACGCGGCGCGACAAAGGCCCGACCGCAGCGCGGCTAGGGATTGAGCGGGCAATCGGGCGCGCCCTGTGCAGCCAGGACAATCGGCTGCAGGCGGCGCGCTTTTTTGCGACCTGATTTGACCTGACTGGATGCTGACGACGCCATGGATCTGCAACCCTACGTGCCCGTGCTCCTCTTCATCCTGGTCGGCATCGCGATCGGTGTCGCCCCGCAGGTCATCGGCTTCGTGTTCGGCCCCAACCGGCCCGATCCGGAGAAGAACAGCCCCTACGAGTGCGGCTTCGAGGCCTTCGACGACGCGCGCATGAAGTTCGACGTGCGCTACTACCTGGTGGCGATCCTCTTCATCCTCTTCGATCTCGAGATCGCCTTCCTCTTCCCCTGGGCCGTCGCGCTGCATGACATCGGGGCGTCAGGCTTCTGGGCGATGATGGTCTTCCTGACCATCCTGGTCGTGGGCTTCGTCTACGAGTGGAAGAAGGGTGCGCTGGACTGGGAATGATGCAGGCCGACGCGCACGACAACCGGAGCTGACAGTCCCATGGGCATCGAAGGCGTTCTCAAGGAAGGCTTCGTCACCACCTCGGTCGACAAGCTGATCAACTGGTCCAAGACCGGTTCGCTGTGGCCGATGACCTTCGGCCTGGCCTGCTGCGCGGTGGAGATGATGCACGCGGGTGCGGCGCGCTACGACATCGACCGCTTCGGCATGCTCTTCCGGCCGAGCCCGCGCCAGAGCGACCTGATGATCGTCGCCGGCACGCTGTGCAACAAGATGGCGCCGGCGCTGCGCAAGGTCTACGACCAGATGGCCGAGCCGCGCTGGGTGCTCTCGATGGGCTCCTGCGCCAACGGCGGCGGCTACTACCACTACAGCTACTCGGTCGTGCGCGGCTGCGACCGCGTCGTGCCGGTCGATGTCTACGTGCCGGGCTGCCCGCCGACCGCCGAGGCGCTGCTCTACGGCATCCTGCAGTTGCAGGCCAAGATCCGGCGCGAGAACACGATCGCGCGTGCCTGAGCGGAAACGAGCCAGCCCAACCGAGCCCCACCCATGAGCCAACGACTCGACAACCTGCAGGCGGCGCTGGAGACGGTGCTCGGCGACGCCGTGAAGAAGCTCGTGCGCGAGCGCGGCGAGATCACGATCACGGTCGGTGCCGACCGCTACGCCGAGGTGGCCCGGCGCCTGCGCGACGAACCCGGGCTCGGTTTCGAACAGCTCATCGACCTGTGCGGCGTCGACTACTCCGACTACTGCAACCAGCCCTGGGAGGGGCCGCGCTTCTGCGTCGTCGTCCACCTGCTGTCGGTGCGGCACAACTGGCGCGTGCGGCTGAAGGTGTTCGCGATCGACGATGACCTTCCTGCGGTGGCTTCGGTGACCGGGATCTGGAGTGCGGCCAACTGGTTCGAGCGCGAGGCCTTCGATCTCTACGGCATCGTCTTCGAAGGCCACGAGGACCTGCGCCGCATCCTCACCGACTACGGCTTCATCGGCCACCCGATGCGCAAGGACTTCCCGGTCAGCGGTCACGTCGAGATGCGCTACGACCCCGAGCAGATGCGCGTCGTCTACCAGCCGGTGACGATCGAGCCGCGCGAGAACACGCCGCGCGTGGTGCGCGAGGACTACTACGGCGGGCTGCACTGAGATCATGGCCGAGATCAAGAACTACACGCTCAACTTCGGGCCGCAGCATCCGGCGGCGCACGGGGTGCTGCGCCTGGTGCTCGAGCTGGACGGCGAGGTCATCCAGCGCGCCGACCCGCACGTCGGGCTGCTGCACCGCGCGACCGAGAAGCTGGCCGAGACCAAGACCTTCATCCAGACGCTGCCCTACATGGACCGGCTGGACTACGTCTCGATGATGTGCAACGAGCACGCCTACTGCCTCGCGGTCGAGCGGCTGCTGGGTATCGAGGTGCCGATCCGTGCGCAGTACATCCGGGTGATGTTCGCCGAGCTCACGCGGCTCCTGAACCACCTGCTGTGGCTGGGCGCGCACGGGATGGACTGCGGTGCGATGAACATCCTCATCTACTGCTTCCGCGAGCGCGAGGACCTCTTCGACATGTACGAGGCGGTCTCGGGTGCGCGCATGCACGCGGCCTACTTCCGACCGGGTGGCGTCTACCGCGACCTGCCCGACACGATGCCGCAGCACAAGGTCGGCCGCGTCCGCAGCGAGAAGACGGTCAAGGCGCTCAACGAGAACCGCCAGGGCAGCCTCCTGGATTTCATCGAGGACTTCTGTCGGCGCTTCCCGAAGAACGTCGACGACTACGAGACGCTGCTGACCGACAACCGGATCTGGAAGCAGCGCACCGTGGGCATCGGTGTCGTGAGCCCGGAGCGTGCGCTCAACCTCGGCCTCACCGGCCCGATGCTGCGCGGCAGCGGTGTCGCCTGGGACCTGCGCAAGCACCAGCCCTACGACGTCTACGCGAACATGGACTTCGACGTGCCGGTGGGCACCAACGGCGACTCCTACGACCGCTACCTGGTGCGCGTGCAGGAGATGCGCGAGGCCAACCGCATCGTGATGCAGTGCGTCGACTGGCTGCGCAAGAACCCCGGGCCGGTGATCACCGACAACCACAAGGTCGCGCCGCCTTCGCGCGTGGACATGAAGACCGGCATGGAGGAGCTGATCCACCACTTCAAGCTCTTCTCCGAGGGCATGCACGTGCCCGAGGGCGAGACCTATGCGGCGGTCGAACACCCCAAGGGCGAGTTCGGCATCTACCTGATCAGCGACGGCGCGAACAAGCCCTATCGCATGAAGATCCGGGCGCCAGGCTTCGCGCACCTGGCGGCCTTCGACGAGCTCACGCGCGGGCACATGATCTCGGACGCGGTGGCGATCATCGGCACCATGGACATCGTCTTCGGCGAGATTGACCGATGAATTTTTCCGACGCCACGTTGCAGCGCTTCGCCAAGGAAGTCGCCAAATACCCCGCCGACCAGAGGCAGTCGGCCGTGATGGCCTGCCTGGCCATCGTGCAGCACGAGCAGGGTCACGTCTCGTCCGAGGCCGAGGAGGCCGTCGCCGCATACCTGGGCATGCCGCCGATCGCGGTGCACGAGGTGACGAGCTTCTACAACATGTACAACCAGCACCCGGTGGGGCGCTTCAAGCTCAGCGTCTGCACCAACCTTCCGTGCCAGCTGCGCGGTGGCCTCAAGGCGCTGGAGCATGTCTGCGACCGCCTCGGGGTCGAGCCCTACGGCACGACGTCGGACGGGCAGTTCACGGTGCAGCCCTGCGAGTGCCTGGGCGCCTGCGCCGACGCGCCGGTGATGCTCGTCAACGACCGCGAGATGCTCAGCTTCATGAGCCACGAGCGCCTGGACGAGCTGCTCGACACGCTGAAGAAGGCGAAGGGGTGAGCATGGCCGGCTCGATCGACCTCTCGAAGTTCAAGGCCAGCGGGAACGAGACCTGCTTTCACGGCCGGCACATCCAGCCGCAGATCTACGCCGGGCTGGACGGCAGCAACTGGCGCCTGGCCGACTACGTCGCGCGCGGCGGCTACGCGGCGCTGAAGAAGGTGCTGGGCAAGGACGGCGGCCCGGGCATGACGCCCGACGAGGTGCTGGCCGAGGTCAAGACCAGCGCGCTGCGCGGCCGTGGCGGTGCCGGCTTCCCGACGGGGCTCAAGTGGAGCTTCATGCCGCGCCAGTTCCCCGGCCCGAAGTACCTCGTCTGCAATTCCGACGAGGGCGAGCCCGGCACCTGCAAGGATCGCGACATCCTGCGCTACAACCCGCACATCGTGATCGAGGGCATGGCCATCGCCTCGTACGCGATGGGCGTGAACACCGCCTACAACTACATCCACGGCGAGATCTTCGAGGTCTATCAGCGCTTCGAGGAGGCGCTGGAGGAGGCGCGCGCCGCCGGCTTCCTCGGCGAGAACATCCTCGGCAGCGGCTTCAACTTCCAGTTGCACGCGCACCACGGCTTCGGCGCCTACATCTGCGGCGAGGAGACGGCGCTGCTCGAGTCGATCGAGGGCAAGAAGGGCCAGCCCCGCTTCAAGCCGCCGTTCCCGGCGAGCTTCGGCCTCTACGGCAAGCCCACGACGATCAACAACACCGAGACCTTCGCCGCGGTGCCCTGGATCATCCGCAACGGCGGCCAGGCCTACCTCGAGTGCGGCAAGCCCAACAACGGCGGCACCAAGATCTTCTCGGTCGTCGGCGACGTCAATGCGCCGGGCAACTTCGAGATCCCGATGGGCACGCCCTTCCCGAAGCTGCTGGAACTGGCCGGTGGCGTCAAGGGCGGGGCGCTCAAGGCGGTGATCCCGGGCGGGTCGTCGGCGCCGGTGCTGCCCGCGGCGCTGATGATGGACTGCACGATGGACTACGACTCGATCGCCAAGGCCGGCTCGATGCTGGGCTCGGGCGCGGTCATCGTGATGAACGACACCCGCTGCATGGTCAGGAGCCTGCTGCGGCTGGACTACTTCTACATGCACGAGAGCTGCGGCCAGTGCACGCCCTGCCGCGAGGGCACCGGCTGGCTGTGGCGCATCGTCGACCGCATCGAGCACGGCAAGGGGCGGGTCGAGGACCTGGAGCTGCTCGACTCGGTGGCCGGCAACATCAAGGGCCACACGATCTGCGCGCTCGGTGATGCCGCGGCGATGCCGGTGCAGGCGATGCTCAAGCATTTCCGCGACGAGTTCATGTACCACATCGAACACAAGACCTGCCTGGTCAAGCAGACGGCCTGAGCGCGCAGGGACCCACCATGATCGAAATCGAACTCGACGGCAAGAAGGTCAGCGTCCCGCAGGGAAGCATGGTGATGCATGCGGCCGAGGCGATCGGCCTCTACGTGCCGCACTTCTGCTACCACAAGAAGCTCTCGATCGCCGCCAACTGCCGCATGTGTCTGGTCGAGGTCGAGAAGGCGCCCAAGCCGATGCCGGCCTGCGCGACGCCGGTGACGCAGGGCATGGTGGTCCACACCAAGAGCCCCAAGGCGATCGTGGCGCAGAAGGGGGTGATGGAGTTCCTCCTCATCAACCACCCGCTGGACTGCCCGATCTGCGACCAGGGCGGCGAGTGCCAGCTGCAGGACCTGGCGG
>Ga0209200_1003171_pt1 | contig 14420 bp, 11 predicted proteins | sample AD_UKC033_MetaG_FD_184406 | JGI IMG/M metagenome (GOLD analysis project Ga0209200, IMG submission 184406) | Active sludge microbial communities of municipal wastewater-treating anaerobic digesters from USA - AD_UKC033_MetaG (SPAdes) (version 2) | ecosystem: Engineered > Bioreactor > Anaerobic >...
CCTCTTCGCCTCCGGCACTCCCTCGCATCCCGAGCCGTAAACGGCCGGGCGCTCACTCGGCTTCCGCATAACAAAGTTTATGCGGAAACTTGCGGGCTGGTCTGCGATTTTCCAACTCTCTGCCCTGACGATGCCAACTCCGATCATGGCGGCACCCGATTCTGAAATTATCCGGCCACCCCTTCCGATCGAATCCGACACCCAGACACCAGCTGTTTTGCCTCTCGCCGGTTTGTGATAAACAACCCGATTGCACCCATTTGAGGCAATTACTCCCTCGGAAGGCACACGCCCCGCGTCCTGTCGAGGTGGCAGCGCTCCGGCAGCTTCGCCGCATCATACCTGCCCACCTCCCGGAAAGCCCCTCGGGCTTCCGCAGTGCCGCTAATGTGCGATCGGTCTTAAACAAATTACCGGCAACCAATGGCAGGCGCAACACCTCTCTTAGGTCTCCAGGTAGTATCCAATACAAAAATGCTTGCAATAAATTCTAATTGGCAATTAGACTTTGAAATTGTTACGAATTATTAAGCAGCTTTAATAAAGTAGGGGACTTATGAGAATATATGCAGTTGCCAAAAGATTTAATTTGAGTAACACAGATTTGTTGCGACTACTGGTACAATTAGGCTATCATAATTACAAAAGTCCTCTTTCCATCTTGCCTCAAATGGTTTATGAGGCAATTGATAAGCACATTCGCTTGAATGGATCAGATCACAACTTAACGCCTAGAACAAATCTGTTAAGTTGTGTAACTAAAAAAGGCGACGATATAATAAATGAAGCCTTGGATGCTTACTCTAAATCGATAAAGAAATTTGATTTTTTACGACCAAAATTTGCGGATATTGCAGAATGTGCTGAAAACGCTGAAACGAAAGTTGTGGCTGCATCTGAGACACCCCGGGAAATGCGATACGCTATTATCGAAATAGGGTTATTAGCTGAGAAGATAGCTAGACTTGTATATATCAAACAAATTAGCAAGTATGTTTCAGCCAATACGACGCAAGAATCTTTATTGAACGATTTGAAATCTGTTTTGCCAGATGGCATATTTAAAATATTTGATGGCATACGAAGGCAAAGAAACTCTATTCATGATAATTTTCGTCCGTTTGACATTAAGAAATATTTACGTGACGCTTATATATTAAGCTACTGGTTTGTAAATGTGGTTGAGGCGAACGCATGAATATTGATGCTATTATAAAAGCAAGTAAATCATTAGAAACTTTGTTAGTAAGAAAATTTAATGCTTCTGGCAAGGGTTTGCACGAAAAAGTTTCTTCTATTGAATCAAAACTGTCTTCAGATCTGATTGCCATGCTGAGATTTGTTGCAACAATAAGAAATAAAGCGCTGCATGAAGATAACTTCATGCTTTCCGACGCAGAAATGGAAATCTTTTTAACAAAGGCTCACGCGTGTGAACTATTGTTATCTAACACAGATAATCAAACCTCTTATAATAACCCGCAGCCAGAAGTTGCAAAACAAAACAATCTCAGATCAAGAGCCCAGATTGCAGAATTTGGGCAATCAATAAATCTACAACCTTGGCTGTGCGTTTGTGGCAGCCATATTTCAATGGATTATTATAATTGTTCTTGTGGTAATAATTATTTCGATATTAATCAATATGGGCACATTACAAGAAGGGGATTTTTATTTAACTCAGAAGAATTTTATTGTAATGGTGTAAAGGTAAACTTATCGGGGTCTGAACAATCAGAATTAGTACAGATCTGTAATCAACTAAATTCGTGCGATATTAAGGGTCTTTGTTGCACTCGGTGTGGCAACAAATCCTTTGTGGTTCACTGTGGCGTTTGTAATCGTGCTTACTTTGTGGATCATATTCTTCGAATGTCCAGCAGATCAAAATCAAAAGGTTTATGTTTTATTTCTACCGCTGTTTTTAAATCAAAGGGCTTGCCAGATGATTGTGAAGAGTTGGCTCTATTGAGAAATTTCCGTGACACATTTCTATTAACAACGACTCAGGGTCGGCTTTTAGTAGAAGAATATTATCGTATCGCCCCTGATATTTGTAAGCAAATCGATAGCAATATAAATTCTGACTTCTTGTATACAAAGATTTATGATTTGTTTCTTCATAAAATTGTTGATAATATTCGTTCAGGTGCGGATTGCGGTCTTATTGTTTCAGATTATGTCGCTATGGTGAATTTTTGTAACCATGTTGCAAAATTGTATTAGCATTTTAAATGCTAGCTTTTGCAGCTCTAATTTGCTCTTTCGTTTTGTTTTGCGATTTGAATTTCATTTGTAATATCATATCAAAAATATAATTTTGTAATGTCATTAGGAGGATGCGTTTGAAAAAAATAATATTGGCTTTGATATTAGGTTCAAGCCTCTTATTTGGCTGCGGCGGTTCAGAGAAAAGCAGCATGAGCACAAGCGAGGCTGGTAAAATTTTGAGTGATGCCGCCCACAAAACTGTAGAACACACAAAAGAAACTTTATCAGAGGCCGGTCGAACTCTTCAAAATGCGGTTGGACATTAATGATATCGTTTTTAAACAATCTGGTTACTAATTAGAACAAGGATTGTCTAGTGTTCTACACATTGGCAGACAGTGTTTATCTTGTTGATGGTGCTGTTAATAGTTGTATTTATGACTTAGCAAAAGGTAAATTATACAGCATTAGCAGAGATGGTGCTATATTATTAAAGTCTGGTAATGCTAAAACAGCACTGGAAAAAGATTTTTTTGAGAAGTTGCTTTCAGTCGAGCTTATAGTAAAGAGGACTTATAGCAAGACAGACATACTATGCTTAAAACGTGAGCCGGTTATTTCTTTCGCTTGGGTTGAGATTACAAATAAATGCAATCTGGAGTGCATACATTGTTACGAAAACTCTTCCCCGCACCGCAATAGTGTTATGTCTAATCAACAATTTGAACGCTGTGTTAATGAATTGAAGGCATTAGGTGTTAAAAGTATTCAGGTTATAGGCGGCGAACCATTGCTTTTGGGTAAAGAATTATTAATACCTAGCTTAGTTATCGCGGCGAACAGTTTTGAAAAAGTTGAAATTTTTACTAATGGCACTTTAATAGACAAAGAATGGGTTTCTATTTTTAAAAAACTTGGCATTCACGTAGCTGTTTCGGTTTACTCTTATGCCTCCGACGAACATGACAAAGTCACCGGGATACAGGGGTCACACCAAAGGACATGCCATTCTTTGGAGCTTTTGGATAAATTTCAAGTTCGATATCGAGTTGCTAGCTTGCGTTTCAAAAACGTAAAGTTAGGAAAAAAAACTAACCAGTGCTTTACGTTATTTAACAGGAAACGTTCTATTGTTTTGGCTGGTAGAGCAAGTCTAAGCTTATACAATAAATCTATGCTTTTGGCAAAAATGCTTACTTTAAAGTGTTTTAGCAAAAGCATTTCTTTTGACTCTGTTTCCAAGATGGTTTCCGGTCATAATTGCTTTTCTACCCGCTTATATATTGATTCTAATATGGATGTTTATCCTTGCGTCATGGAACGGCAGTTCAAACATGGGAATTTGTTAGACAACAATCTATCTGATATACTTAAAACAGAAATTTTTGACCTGACAAAAGACAAAATTGAATCATGCAAGGTGTGCGAATTTCGGTATGCTTGCATGGACTGCCGGCCGGATCGATTTAGCGGCAACTTGTATGCTAAGCCTTGGTATTGTGCCTATGTTCCCGAAGAAGGAAAATGGCTGAGTAAAAGTGATTTTTTTAAAATCTTGGAGGGGTTACAATGTGCTTAAAAATTATATGTTTAACGGAAGACAAAAAAGCCTCCTTAGTCTCATCTATCGGCTCAGACATGTGTGGTCCAAGTGATGATGATATATGCCAGCCCAATTCTATGTGCGACCCTTCATATCAACATTCCTGACGTCACCCGATCAAAATTGTCAGCATTCGTTGAACAATTTTTCTTGACATCCGAACCGACTTTGCAGGTAATTTGAGCACAAACAGACAATTTCCGAGGAGAATTTTGATGAGACGCTCTTTGGGCCTTTTTTCTTGCACAGGTTTTGCGTTCCTGCTCGCTCTTTCGGGGCTGATTCTTTCCGCGGTGATCCCGCCACCTCTCCGCGGCGAAGAGTCAGGTATCGAACAACAGATCAAAAAAATCGATGCCCAGATAGAGGGATATGCACAGGCCCTTGAACAGTTGAAGCAAAGTCGTATCGCCGTCTCGGCACGGTACAAGACGGATGAGGATACCGTCCAAAATTTGAGGGCGTTGTTCGAAGAACAGTCGAAACGAGTCTGGGAAATTAAATCCAGAATCAAAGACTACGACAAAACCATGGCGAAGCTCATGGCGCCTTCCGACCTGGTCGATGCCATGAACAAATACAAAGATTCGGGAAGAAGCAAAGAAGCTTTCCGCGAATACTACAAAGTTTTCTATGGAAAGCTTCCCGACAACGACACCGTAGAGCAGGCGCATATCCATGAGATCATCATGGAAAAGGAGATCAGGGCGAAGGTCGCCGTTCCGATCGGCCTGGCTCTCTGCAAGATCGGGAAAATGATCGTTGATTTCACCAAGCTCGCCTGCTCCGGTTTCACCATCAACCCAAGAGCCATGTTCGATGCCGCAAATGAATTCATCCGTGGAAATATTGTTATCGACACTGCCCAAACCGCATTCAAGACCATCGACTTTGTTACGAAACATCCCGTCGCCACATCCATCATCAGCGGGTGCGCTGTAGCAGTGAATAAAGTATTAGACAACACTATTCAGAAAGAAGTCGCTGGATTTTTCGGGCAACTCTATAAAAGCGCACCTCCGAATTTCATCCCCACGATCGGATACGTGCTTACGAACATGAAGGCGGGAAAGCTTGCCAAGGAAACCTATGAAAAAACCAACGAAGACTGGTATGGCGTTTTGGATCGAAACGCCGCATACAATGACGCACTGGCGGCCAGGAACGAGCTTCTGCCGGCGCTCGATGAAGCCGAGTCAGATCTGGCCAGGAATACCAACTTTCTCGAGAAAATCGAAGCCCTCCTGAAAACCAAGCAAGAGGCAATCGCCACCATCGATTCGTCCCTGCTAAACCTTCAAAAACTGCTCGAGGAAACGAAGGCGACCAAAGATGAGATCGAAGCGCAGGCTGCAAGAGAGCGGCTGAATCGCGAACTGAAAGAAAGTTCGTACGGCCCGGGCCAGGTCGTCCGTGTCGGCCTGAACGTCTCGGACAATGTCGCCGCCGACGACTTGACCGCTCGCCTATTGAATATACCACGAAGTATAAAATATTTCATCCCCTATGAACGAGGCGCCTTGGAAACTTACAAGGTTCAGTATGCGGCCGGTGAAGATAAAACCGGCAACCCCATCATGAAAACCGCCACGGCGAAAAGATATGTCGATTCAGTCAAAGGCGGTGACGATGTCAACCTCCACCCCGCCGTTAGTAAGCACCTCAATATAGATACTAAACGCCGGGTCGTCATCGGACAAGGTTGCGGTATCGCGGAGCTCGAACTGCACACGAAAGGCGCCGAGCCATACGAGATCAAAAAGCCCTGGGGACGCGATCACGAATTTCGTACCATTTCCCTGAACGCCAATGCCCGCCTTCGCGTCCACAAAATCGAAAATCTCGACTACACCGTATCGTTCGCGGGCAAAAGCACCAGGTCCCTGAAGAGCCTGGATCTCTTTTATCCTCGAAACGAAGAGGCCGTGACATCGTATCTGAACTCCGCGAAAATCGAGTTCAATATCGTCGCGAATGACGGGACATCAAAATACACCAAGGAATTGAAGTCGGGTTTTTCCGCCCGTCTGTGTGGAGGCAATGCCATCCGCATCCACGATGCCCAGCATGGGCTCGATCTCGAATCCGGTTCGATTCCGGGCTACACCGATCTGCTGGTGGGCATCGACGATGAAGGCGAACTCCGCTTCGACAAAAAAATTCGTGTCAATGCCTGTGTCATCGATTTGAAACATATTCCTTCGCATTCTCTGCCTCCTGACCAGGAAAACTGCGTTCCCATAGGCGAAAAGAGCATCATCCGAGTGCTGGTGGACGGCCCGGCCGACATGAGCGAATACTATGTCTCGTGGGGGCAAACCCAGGACAAGGCGGTCAGGCTCAGCGGAAATGGCCAATTCCTCAAGGAAAACGGCATCTGGTATTCCGACCTCACGATCGAGTTCGATCCATCCGTTGCAGACAATATCAAATATTATACCGGCTTCACTCCGACTCTTTCGCTGATACGTCGAACCGGGTGGGTCAAGGTTGCGACCTTGCGGGGGCCCAATCTGACGCCGATCTTCATGATCACCGACATGAAGATCGTTCGCAAAGACCTCAACGGGAAAGCCGGAGCGTTGGCCATAGCGCTTTTCGGCCCAACCGACGCAACATACTGGAGTCAGAAAGTCGGAACCCAGTGGCTCGGGACGGATGGCCAATGGCATGACAGCCCTCCCGATCTGGTGGACTTCACGTATTCTCACGAACTCGGCGGCTGTTTCGATGCACGAGAGGGAATATTCACCGCAAACGATTTTCATTCCCGCGTCCTCTCGAAAGATGCAGGAATCGTCACATTGAAGGCGATGGTCGACCCCCTCAAGGCCCGAAAGAATAACATGACCATTCAGGGCGATCGCGTCATCCAAAGCAGCTTTCAATTGCATTTGAACCATCTCTCCGTGGTGAAAGAGGATGAAGGCGCGCAGACCGTGCATCGTCTCCACATCATCGGGCCGACCAACATGTCGGAATACAAAGCGGAATGGGTATTCCGCGGTGAGAAAACCGTGTCGGCGAATTTCACCCAGGACGGCGGAAAATGGCAGAGCATCGCGATGGGGCAGAGCCTCACGAGAGTCTCACTGATCGGTCCCATGGGGCACGTGGTAGCTGTCTACAAGGCCCTGGGAACGGACAAGGCGCCCCTGCTGCCCCCCAAAATGACCGTTTCGGTTCCTTCCATCGTCAACCCCGGCAAGAAAGTTTTGATCAAGGTCGATATCAACAACCTCCCATCGTCTCAAAGCAGAGACTTCATCACGAGGTACGAGACCACCGACCCGGGAAGCAGCTTCGTTCGATCCGAGCACATAACGCCCATGACCTCGGGGACAACCGCCGAGTCAAACGGAATCATTCAGATCAGGAGCTCGGTTCCCCGAGAACCGTATGAGATTCCCGTCACGGTGAAACTATTCCGGATGTCGGGCAGCGGAAGGCAGGCGGTGCGCCTTCTTCTTGCCGAAGAAACCGTGACCCTCCGCGTTGCTTCCCAACAGGCGATCAAGGGCGCTTCAACCAGGCTCACAGCCGGAACGCCGGTCTGGAAGGTCGAGATCGAGAAGATTACCCCCCTGTCGGGCAACAACCCGTTCGATACCAGGGAACCGATTGCAACGCTTTCGACGACCCTTACACAGATATCCGTTTCGACGCCGCCTGGCTATGGCGGCGGTGGTGACACCGGCGGCGGTGGTGACACCGGCGGCGGCGGTGACACCGGTGGCGGCGGTGACAGCGGCGGCGGCGGTGACAGCGGCGGCGGCGGTGATTCAGGTCCGACGCCCGTATCGGGGACCATCGTCTTTGCAGAAGGTGGGGCACCCGACGTGCTCTACGATCTTTATGCCGGAATCAACATCGATCCGAACACGGGCATGGGTGTCCTCAGAAATGACGGCGAGGGCCCGACTCTCATCTTCCAGACCCCGCCTAGCGGGCCTTTCGATCCAACCGACCAGATCGAAGCCTTTCCCGACATGCTCGTGAATACATGGCAAATCGTCGACCCCAAGCCTACGAATATCGTGAGCCAGACGATGAACTCCATCATCTTCATGTTGGGCCAGAATATAACGTTCACGATGAAATCGAAAACAGATCGAACCGTGCGAATCACCGTTCGTGTCGAGAAAGTGAACGACAAGGCGGCTATCGACCGTCGGACTGGAGATCTGAGGCTTGTTATCGTCGAATCCGCCACGATTTCCGCGGGAGTCAGGAGGAGGATCCGATGAACACCACTCATATACAAAAAACCGGCCGTTTCCTTTCCGTCATTTTGAAGGCGCTTTCCATCACGATGTTCATCTGGTCCGCAGTTCCGCCGGCTCATGGGGGTGAGTTCCGCTCATTCAAGCCCATCGCCGGACCCGACCAGATCGTCGCGACGTGGGTGGGGCCATCCGAATCATATCGTAATTCACCCGATATACAACAGATACTCAAACAAGCTCGGGCCAGGGTTCCCGATCTGGCCAGACAGGCTTTGTCGGCGATCTTCGACGGCTGGGGAAGTGGAACGGTCGAGAAGTATCTTTCGCAGGGATTTTACGACAAGAACCGTTTTCTGGACATCATGTCCGCCGAGGTTCCCAGAGATGCCAGAATCAGGATCCTCGCCGTCGAGTCGATTCATCCGCTCGAGGAAACCTACACCGTCAATTCGGGCGCTTCGCTCGAACTCAACGTCCAGACCAGGCTTTCGGCCGTCGTCAGAACGCAGATCGAGTTCGATGATCATGCGAAGGGGTTTCGCAGGATAGAGGGGAAGAACGAGTTCATCCTTCGATTGAGCCAGTCGATCCCTCTTACATCGAATGAAGGGCGGTGACGAGCATGAGAACGACCAAAATCATTGCTCTCAGATTCCTTCCCTTCCTGTTCGCGATGACCGCCCTCCTTGCATTGCCCGTCATTGCCGAAGATTCAACTCCGAAAGACGGCGACTGGGTTCTGACCGGTTACGACACCCTCAGAATCGACCAGTATGGGCGTGATGGAAACGACAATGCAGCGCTTTTCGGCAACCTCGGCAACCATTATTACGATGAACTCCAGCTGCAGGGAACGAACCGGCTTTCGGAATTCGACCACTGGCAGTTCGACCTGATGGGCGTGGCCAACAACTCAAGATACCGCTCTGACGCCTGGGGCGGAGAACTCGAACGGTTCCGCCTTTCCCGGGAAAAGGGAGACGGGCCGCTTCCATACCGGCTGGAGCTCGGTGATTTCTACGCCAATTTTAGCTACCGCACCCTCGTTCGCTCGTTGAAAGGCGTTCAGATCGAGCTGCAACCACGCTCCAATGCCGGAGCAAGGAACCGGAATTCGCTTCTGCTAGTCCTGGGCCAAAGCGATTACAACTGGAAGAACCTCCATGAGAACCGCGACCGGACTGCCGGCCTCTCCTGGCTGTTCCAACAGGCCGAACGATTCAAAACCGGTTTGAATTTCGTGTTCAACCACCGCGATGCCTACCAAAAGTATGGAACGCTGGAACGGGATCAGCGAACCCTCAGCGTCATCATGGAGAACAAGGGCAGACTGTTCAACCGCCCCTCCGTGCTCGAAGGCGAGCTGGCGTGGTTCTCAGGCGATCACGACGGAACGAACGGTCCCGCCAGCGGACTCGACCGGCGCGATACCGCCGTATACGGCCAGTTGTCGGGCGGGAGTTCCAAGTTCACCTACAGGCTTCGCATGGAGTCGAACGGACAGGATTTCCGGCCGGCCGGAGCCAACGTTTCCCCCGATCGAAAAACCGCCGAGGGCTTTTTCACCTGGAATCTCCAATCCGGTCGGTCCGCCCAGTTCCGGCTACAGAGGTTCAAGGACGGCTGGGAGACGGCCAACTGCCGGACGACACGGGTTGCCGGGCTCGGTTTGCAAGGCCCCGTCGATCAATATTCAGGAGTTTTCGGCGCCATCGATATGTTCATCGAGGAACACATCGATTCGGCGAGAACACTCGATACGCACGTCAGATCAATGAACGCCGATCTTTCGAAAACCTTCTCGGATCGCCTGTCGGGAAGGCTGGGCTTTTCGTACAGGTTTCTCGACGACAATGTGAGGGATGCCGGAGACGGAAGACTCAACCAGCTTTCGCTCGGTTTCGATCATTCGGTCAGGATTGCCGATCTTCCGGGGCGCCTCGGGGTGACCATGGAAAACCGATTGCTGGACAACGGCGGAGAGCGGAGCCATGAATGGACACCAGCTCTGAACCTCAATGTGCATAAAGGCCCACACGATTTCGGAATACATTATCGACTATTCAGCCAGGACCAGGTCAACCCTCTCCTGCTCGATGTCGACACCTCCGATCTCGGTTTGCGATACCGCTATCATCGAGGTGCTGACACCTTCGGGGTCGAATACCTCAGGAACCACAGAGACACGACGGGCGGCCTCTGGACTCGCTCGACGCAGATCACAGCTTTTTATCAGCGCGACATCGACGCCATCTTGAGGACCGGGAGACATCTGAAGACGATTCCAGCTCCCTCCGCAACAACCAGTGTCTCCGAAGACCCAGTCATCGCGATGCTGACAGCCGGGAGGCCGGGCAGCTCTTACGAAGAAGCGCTTCGGGCTTTCGCGAGGCCGGTTGCTTCCGATCTCGTCACAGCCGAACCTGAAACTTCCGTTTCCCTGCAAAGATGGGGCGGGTTCGACTTCATCGAGCGGCGCGTGTTCGAAGAAGTTTCGTCTCGTCAGCGTCTGATCGTGGTTCGAAGCGGTGATACCGTCGAGAAGACGGTTCTGGCGATCGATACCGGAAAAACACCGTCATTCGTGCAGGATGTCTTCGAGCGAATCAAGCGCGATCTGATCCAACGACTCGGTGCGCCGAAAAATTTCCATGAGAAGGGCACGTTCGGACCGACCCTGGAAAGGGATCTGCGCGACGGAAGCTTCTTGCGCGTGTATGACTGGTCGGTCGGGGAAGGCACCCTACGCCTTGGAATCCCGCGGCGGATGGACAACACGATCCGCATCGAGGTCCAGTTCGGAGCGAGCTTCTCTAGTATCCCGGAGATCCCCTGGGGCCTGGATTCGTTCTACTGATGAAAACCACCCCGAAACGTTTGTAGTATATAGAATATTATCCGGGGACGTGATAGAATGGCACTTAGTTAAGCCAATTTCCTATATTTGCTTCGATGCCCGATTTCCTTGAAATGATGCCGATCCCCTTGTAACAGTTGATAGTTTTTTGGTCGACGTTTCTTGGCTCGGGCATTTTAGCTTGCCTCTCGTTTTCTAAAACCTTCGCGTTCCAGGGAAGTGGCCAGCGTATCTTTTCAGCCCGTTCGCGTCTCTGTGGGCCGTTTCAGCCTATCTGCCATGCGCCAGAAAACATCATTTTTACCCGCCACTGAGTTTTAAAATACATCAGTGAGCCCCAGAGCCCACCCACCAGCCTTTTTTCAAAAAACAGACATAAAATACCTGTTTTGGCGACTTTTTCCGCGATCAGGCTGTATATTCCATGCCCCTCAACTAAGGGACTCTCCTACGGCCAAGTATAATACACGACAGCCAGACACACATAAATCAGGCTGTCGTGCCATTAACAATAAGCATCAATGCTTTATTGCTTTGGCTTTAAAGATATCAAGTAATTCTATCTTTTTTGCTTTGACGTTAGAATCCTTTTCTTCTTTTATGCTGCTTTCCGGCACAGTTATATCATCTTCTTCAAATTCGGTTTGTGGTGCCAGCAACTCAACCACTTTTTTGGCATTTTCAAAATTATCATCCATGCTGCTAGAGTTTAACGAAGAAATAACTATAGTAGCAGGCAAATCTGCGCCGCCACTGGATCTAATATTAGGGTCTGCTTTGTAAGCTAGTAGCAACTGAACAACCTCAAAATTGCAATTTTCTGCGGCAGATGTTAACGGGCTTGCATTGGCTGCATCAACAAGATTTGGATTTGCACCATTGTCTAAAAGAAATTTGATTAGATCGTAACGACCTTCAAGCACTGCTGCATGAAGAAAAGTTAGATTTGAGGGCCCATAAGCCATATTTATACGTTCAGGGCTTTCCAGAACAAACTTCTTTACTTCTTCATCATTTGCGGAATCAACAAAAACACAAACATTAAAATCATCTGTTTCTTTGTTCTCATCGGCTAAAACAAAAGAAAATGGTAGTATCAACAAAACAATAACGAAAAATAGGCGCTTCATTTTATTCTCCTTAAAATGCTTGATCTAACAAAAATTCAGTAGGTTCTATCCCAAAACCTGTAGGAGGCAAATCCACATTGGTATGAGCACCTTCAGTCGGGACAACGTAGTAGCGTATATACGCTGTTACTTTTTTAATGTCCGGATTTTTGTCTGTCCAATATTCAGTGCTCTGAATAAATACTCTGTCCAATTTTTTAGAATATTGCTTTTCCAGCTTATTTACTCTATTTCTCCATTTCCTCCAAACTTGCTTTCTAGCCTCACGAAAACCAGTAACAATATACGGGGATTGCATATTAGCGGGTGTCAATGGAGGTATAATTATGGAGATATCGCCTTGAATAATTTCCTCTCCGCCTTCGCTTTTTCCGTCAGGAAAAACAATAGAGTATTTAATTTTGCAAGATAGCCTTGTACCTTTTGGGTAATCGTTAAGTTCGGGCGGTTTGTTGCTTTCCTTCGGCGCTGTGCCATTTTCAGGCTTATTAGTTTCAGGTTTTGGCTTAACAGTATTACTCGGCTTTGGTTTTGGTTTATTTGGTTTGGGCGCAGCAACCCCTGCGTTTGGCTTTGAAGATGTATTTGGCTTAGAACTGCCAGAAGTTGGCTTGGGCTTATTAGTGGTAGGCTTTGGCGTGGTTGTTGATCCACCAGCATTCGGTTTTGGCTTAAGAGAAGCAGTCCCAGACGCTGTCTGAGGTTTTGTATTTACAGGCTTTGGTTTGGCAACCGTTCCTGACCCTGGCTTCGGAGAATTCGGTTTGAGTTGAACAGTCCCAGAAGCAGGCGTGGGTTTGAGCAAAACAGTGCCCGAAGCTGGTTTTGGTTTATTTAACCCGGGCTTGGCAATTGCCGGCTTAGGCTTGGAAACAGGCGTTGTGCCCGCAGCTGATAAGCGTGTGGTGACCAAAATTAACAACAAAAACACATAAAATACGCTGACACGTTTTCTCACGAAAGATAACCTCTAAATTTGCAAAAAATCTTCAACACCAGTTCATTTATACCAGCTTAACAAAACTTGTGCAACCAGCAGCAAAAGCAAGACTAACCACATAAAACAGCCAAACTCCATCTCTGGGCTCACCACAGGGGAAACCGTTTTAAATATCTCTTCCGCAAATCCTTATCCCCGCTGCACCGCCCGTCGAATCTTTAAAATACCGACTGACGCGGAAAAGTAAAGGCCTCCACCCCGACCGGCTAGGTCGCCGGCCGGGTCCCCGCCTTGACTTTCCCGCGCCAGCCTGGTTGTCTGGGGTCATCGACGGGCGGCTCCGCAGGGGAATAAAGGTTTTCTGGCCAGAGTATTTTGCCGTGACGGCAAACCTCTGCAAGCCCTTTTCAACAGCAGAAAATACCGCTTTACAATGACAATAAATTACATATATTATTAATAGATGACAATTGCAGGAGGGTTCACATGCAGACCATGAACTACAAAGAAGCGGCCAGGTATCTCAAAGTCACCGAAGGCACCCTGCGCAACTGGGTTTCCCGGGGTCGCATCCAGCCCCGAAAAGTCGGCAAACACGTGATCTTTTTCAAAGAAGAACTCGAAGCCTGGATCAAAAACCCGCCCCCCGCAGCAACTCCCGAACCCGCCATGAAAGACCTCGTCGATGTTTTTAGCGACGTGCTTCAACTGCCTGCAAAACCTGAACCCAAACCGGCCTCCGCCACATCCGCCCGACCCGTCGAATGGGTGCCGCAGTTCCACATGACAACCTCTGACCGGGAAAAAGAACCATACGCCCTGCTGCTCGATCTCCCCGGCCCGAACGTGAAAATGACCCCCGACAACATGCGCGAACTTGCCCGCTACCTCGTCGATGCCGCCGAGATCTGCGAAAAACGCCAGTACCGCGGCCTGAAAAACTTCTCGCTCTTCCGCGAAAATGAACGCTTCAGAAGCTCGGTTGTCCTGGTTCCATTCAACCAGATGCGCGACCTGCAGACCCTCGCGCTTGCCGCCCTCAGATCAGGCGACGTTCTCGCCGAAACCAAGGAAAAATACGTCATCCAGTTCATCCGCGACGGCCTCAAACACCAGCTCCCATTGATCAACCTGCAGCTGAAGAAAAAAGGCATGCGGGCCATCACCTTCAAATCCCTGAAAAATTAATTCCCCGTAGGGATTCATTGTTGGGGCGTGTCGTGACGCGCCCCTTGTATCGAAATAACCAGACTGTCAGGAGAAAACAACAATGTCTGATAAAAGAGAGATTACCGCTGAGTTTTGCCAGGTGGCAGACGGGCGAAGGATTATAACCATATCCGGTTTGCCCGGTGATGGCTGCGAATTCACCCCGGCCGGCCTGGCAGAATTGGCAAAACTTCTATCTGACATGGCGAAATCCGCGAAACAAAACCAGATAAAGAAGGCGGTT
>Ga0209200_1003174_pt1 | contig 14418 bp, 15 predicted proteins | sample AD_UKC033_MetaG_FD_184406 | JGI IMG/M metagenome (GOLD analysis project Ga0209200, IMG submission 184406) | Active sludge microbial communities of municipal wastewater-treating anaerobic digesters from USA - AD_UKC033_MetaG (SPAdes) (version 2) | ecosystem: Engineered > Bioreactor > Anaerobic >...
TACTGCGCGAAGATGCCAAGGTCAAATTTTTTGTCAGTGCCGCTTTGATTGACGACGCCGTAGTTGCCCGCTGCGATGCTGCTCGCGGTCGCCAGGTCAGTAATTGCCGCCATTGTCTATCCCTCCGTAAGTCAGCCGCTTATCTGCGAATTGGCTGATACAACTTCGCCCAATAGTGCTATGATGAATGTGGCGTTTTTGCCGCATGTAAGCCAAAGGAGCGCCCCCATGCGTTTCGCTTTGATTGTCGCCGCGTTTGTAGTCGTGTTCGCCGTGGCCCTGGTCGCGCTGCCAACCGTGCCTGCCAGCGGGCAGACGATACCGCCGCCGCGTCCAACCGAAATCCCACCATTGACGCCTTACCCAACCGCAACGCCAAACGGCTGCGATGTGCCTGGTTGCCTGGTTCCCACCAATACGCCTGCCGTGCCGACACCAGACCGCCCGCCAGTGGAGCCGACCGCGGAGGTAAACCCGGCGCGCCCCGGCTTGCCGCACGCAAATTATCTGGTGTTCTGTGCAGTGGTTGGGCAAAATTAGTCATACTACCTTTGCAGTATCCTGTACAAATTCGGGCACAAACCCTGCGTCCAGGCTGCGAATTGTCCATTCGACCGGCACGCCTAACGCCGCTTTTGTGGCAATCACTGCCACATCCAGACGTTGCACGGCGGCATCCCTCTCTTGAATCAGCCGTTCCAGCAAAGCCTTCGACTCAGGCGGTAGAGGCACTGGCGAGTCCACTATGCGCCTCCAATCTCTTGCAGGCTATGCGTTGCGGGGGGTGGGATAATCTGCCCCGCCCCCGCTGGCGTCATAGTGCGCCGGCTGATAACCACCAGCGGAATCGGCCCCGGTGTGGTGCCTTCCGGATCTGTGCTCAGTGTGGCCGGTGTCTGTATCCACTCGCGCAGCGCATAGAATAGCCGCTGAATCTCGCGCCATTCTGCCGCCGTCAACGTGCCCTGCCCTAGCGGGATAGCGTCATCGGGCGTAGCCGCTAGAATCTGATTGACGCCGTTGGTTTGCCAGATGCGCTCCACGGTGCCAAGCATGTCGTAGATCGCCTGCACCGCCGGCTTGACCGTTCGGTAGTTCCGTTCGAGCTCTTCGAACAGTGGTAGCCCATCATCGGTTGGTAGTGTGATAGCCATGTGTATCCTCCCTAGTTAGTCGCCAAGGTCTTGACGGTGCCGTTGGCGAATCGCACCTTCAGATCGCCGTCTGCCGTGTCTGTGTAAATCAGTGAGCCACTTGCCCAGGATGCACCAGGAGCGGTCATAGTAGCCGCACCGATGGCACCATTAACCTCTAGCCGATCACCGTAGATGCCAACATAGCGCAGCCCTGAGCCTGATTCCCGCACCACTTCGAGACGCGCATCCGTATACACGCTGCTGCCGTCCATATGTCCAGCTTGCAACATGACACGCGCCGCATAGGTAGCGTAGTCGGTGCTGCCGACATACGCCGTCCAGATGTTATCGATCGTGGTAATGCCGGTGTGTTTGTAGCCGATGATGCCGCTATAGTTCTTTGCGTTTGTGTGCGAGTAGCCCTCACTGATGTCAGGAAACCAACGCAGTGCGCTGCTCGATGTTGGGATAGTGGGGGATGAACCCAAATTCTCCATGACAAGCGACATGCCGTTAGTGCCGACGCGCGCTTTTCCGCCGGAGCCGAAGTACATCGAACCGGCATAGGACACGTCGTAACCGACGTACCAGTTGCCAGAGATTACGCCGCCGCCGGTCGCACCTATGCTTCCCGTGATCGTCGCGCTCGTCGCCGTCAATGCGCCCGCATTCGTCACCCGAAACGGTGCGCTGCCCGGCGTGGCGCTGCCCGCATAAATGGCCGGGTTCGTGCCGCCGCTGTCCAGCCCCACCGTATTCGCGCCGCTGCCCGCGATGAGTGACGACGCGCTCAGCGTCCAGCCGCCGATGCTGCCTAGTGCAGCCGTAACCGTGCCGGTGAAACTGCCTGCGTTGGCGTACACCGTGCCGGTGAAACTGCCCGAACTGGCGTAAATGCTTCCCTTTAGGTATACGTTGGTGCCATACAGCCCGTAGCCGGAAAGCGCGCCGCCAAAATCGCTGTCCGAGATGCCTGTCAGCTTACCCACGCGCACGCGGGCGACACTGGCGCTGTTCCAATCGGTGTGATAGCGCACGCCATCTACGATGTCGATGAATGGCGCGGCGCTGTCGTCTGACGTGAGGTATACGCTGCCCTGCCTGCTGCTATCCCATGCATTGCCAAGCCGCACGTAGTCATAACCAACCGCCGCCGCATCGCCGCTGACGAGCGTGCCGTTGTAGCTGTACAGGTTGGGGACCGCCGTTACTTCAAGGTTGCTTTGGATGATGCCTGCAAACGAGCTGCCGTTCCACCGCACCTGCTGTGCCCGAATGACATCGCCGTACAAAAAGCCGTGATATGCGCGCCGGTCTGTGCTGCCGTTGTCCGTGTCGGTTGCGCCCGTGCTCTTGACAGTGTTGATGGTGTAGATGGTCGTGGTCAGCGTGGCGTTGCTGCCGTTGAATTTTAGCTGCGAGCCGTTGACGGTCCACAGTGGGTTAACTGTGGTCGCCGCAATTTCGACAACCTTTGACGCAGACGACACAAACAAGCTGCCGTTGGTGGCTCTGATTTGCTGTATCAACAGCTCGTAGACGCGCATCCTACCGCGCACGGTCAGGTCGTCAACCTCCAACGATGCCTTGCCCGCCGTCGTGATGCCATAGTCAGCCCGCCAACCGGAACCCGCGAACCCGCTGGCAAATGTTGCCGCAGACGACGCCGCCTGCGTAAATGCGCCATTCTGCAATGTGAGCAAGCCCGCCGCAGACGATGCCAGGATAGCCGCCGCTGCGCCCGGATTGCTGCTGCTTGTGAGCGTTACCGCATCTGCACCGACGCCAAGCCCCAAGCCCGACACGCCCACCGCCAACACGCCGCTGCTGTAGGTCAACCCGTCGCCCGCTACAGACGACGCAAGCGCCACATCATCGGCATTCACCGTGATGCCCAGACCTGCCCCTACGGCAAACGAGCGATCGGCCGACAAGTCGCCGCCGCCCGTCAAGCCTGCTCCTGCTGTGAGCGTGCGAGTAGACGGGATATAGCGCGCATCGCCGCGTACGGGTGTCAGGTATTGCGGGTGATCATCGTCACTGAGTCCAGTTAGTGCGCCGTGGTCGGTGACGCCCGTGGATGCACTGCCGCCAACCGTGCCCGCCGCATTTACTACCTTGCGAATGTCCTCCACGACATAGGGCTGTAGGTTTTTATACTCGCTCGAATACTTGCGCGCCATGCCTACCCCTGTTCCGTGCCCAAATCGAACGGGTTCGCCGCATCTTTCGGGCGCAATGTCCAACGCCCGTTTTCCGCGTCGTACTCTGCCGAGTCAACCAAAAAGCGCGTCGTGTCCGCCTGCCAGTCGGCAGACAGTAGCGACTCCACTTGCACCCACTTGCCCACCGGCAATACGCCGGGGAGCAGGTAACGCCCGTTGGCCGCCCGGATACGCCCGTCCCGCGTCCACACAAGCGCCGTTTGCGCGTCGAACGCCGATTCGTAGGTCAGCACAAGCGTCCCCTGTGGCGTGACGCTGCACAGGATACGCTGCCCGCTGCTGTTGCCCGTCTGCAACAGTTGGGCGATTTCCTCCCATGCCGTGCTGCGGTTATCGCGCAGTTGGCGTGTCCTGACGCCCGCTTCCGCCGCCGCGTTGGTGTTGAGCACGACGCCGGTTGCACCCGCGACAATGCCCGCGATTTTGGCGGTGCTGTCCATCGTCGCCCACAACTTAAATGCCATGTCCGACGTGCTGTAGGGTGCGTCCCATGTCATGCTAGTCCACAGCAGCAAGGCGCCGTTGCTATAACTGCCATCCGCGTCACGCGACACGGTGTAATAGTTGGCGTAGTCACTCGAACCCGCACGGCTGACTACGATGTGGTACTTGGTGGCGTTTGCCAGCGTGACGGGTGTCACCAACTTGGCGCTGCGCCATGTGGCGGACTGTGCCGGGATATCCGCCGGGTGGATGTAGCCATAGCCTAGCAGCGCGTTCGGTTGGTCGCTGCCGTTGTCGGAGAACAGCGAAACTACTACGTCATCAGCAGGCGAACCCCACTTGGCGACGTGTATCGCCACTTCGCCGCACGACCAGGGGCCGTTGCTCAGTTGGAACCGCTGCGCCATCTTCTGCCCGTAGGCGGTCAGCGTGATGGTGTTCCCGCTTGGCTCGTTAACGGGACTGCTGACAAGCTCCACGCTCTGCGCCTGCGCGATGGTGACGGATGGCCCCGCCGCTTGCGCCACCACGGGATGCGCGCCGTATGACGCCACCTCGAACCGCGCTGCGCTTGTCACGTCGGAGGACAGGTACACGCCGTTATTTAGCCCGCCGGTTGTGCCGGTGATGCTGATGGCTTCCTTTGCCCGCACAAAGCCCAAGCCGTTCGCGCTGTCTAGCACATCGTCGGCGGGGTCAAAGCTTATGGTAGTGGCAGTGTAGCTTTCGGGGTCCCCGCCCACTTTGCTCTTGACGATTTTCTGCCCGTTATTGCTGCCGCCCCATGTGCCGCTGACAAGCAGTTGATCGTCCGCGTCAAGCGCTTCCAAATGACTGTTGTAGTCTGCCAGTTTATTATATGGCGACGTGACAAACCCGATGCTAGTGCTGGTGTACGTCCAGCCGAGCAGCGTGCGTTCGCCGGTTTGCTCATTCGCTTCGTAGCCGCCCGTGTCGGTGTGGTAGCGCCATTCCAGTTGATGAAAGCGCCCGCTGCACGTCAGGATTGCCCCTGCGCCCGTGTCGCCTGCACCCTCCACCGACACCGTAGGCGCGTTGGCTTTCTTCGTGCCGGCCAGCACCGTGTCACGCAGCGCGGTTGCCGCCTCCGACGTGGTTTCGCCGCCGCTGCTATGTATCGCCTCTTTGCGCCCGTACTCGTTGATGCTATCGGTATCGGTGCCCCATTCCGTCTCGCCGGATTCGGACCCGCCATCATCGCCGGTGTAGCTATACAGCACCTTGATGGCGTTGTACATCTGTTCCATGCCGACACTGACTGACACACCGGGGAGCGTCAACAGAATGTTGTCAACGTGCCCTTCCCACACCAAGCCCGCCGCGCCCGTGATTTCGATGCGGTAGCGCAGCCAGGAGCGCAGCCCGTGTAATGCCAACTCCGCGCCGCTGACGCTGATTTCTGCCGAGTCAAAGCCGCCAAGCGCCACCGCACCGAAGCGGGTCGGCATGAACGTCAAGCCGGCGGGCAATATAACAGGGTTGTTATCGCGGTCCCATGCGGAGATGGTGAAGTCAGGCATTAGAATGACGCCCTCCGCGGTCTGTACCACACCTTGACACTCAGCGTTGACGCAATGGGAGCGCTCAGGTCGGCAAGGCTCCACAGCACAAATATGCGTTGCAGCGTGTTGGGCCACACGGTCAGCGGCATCCCCGCCGTCACGACGTTGGGTGTGTCTGCGCTGCTGGTGATGCTGTAGGCGCGCCCTTCCGTCTGGTCGTCTACTATCGCCGTGCTGTTGGCGATGGTGGAAAGCATACGCAGCTTACGAAACGTGTTCGCCGGGAAGAACGCTAGAAAGTCAGTTTCCACCACCACGCTAGACGCCGAACGCATGGCAACCGATAGCCGCTGCGCTGCGTAGGCGGTTGCGTAGCCCCCCGGCGGCAATGGCACGGTGCCCAAGTCCAACAGTGTGTCGGTGAGCACGCCCGCCTGTATTTCGTCGCCCTGCCACAGCGCATAATTACCCGTCGCCTCATACACCGCCGGCCGCATGTACACCGTGCCGTTGATGCTGCGCAGGCGTGCCAACAGGTGAAAGTCGTGCCCTTGCGTATCTTGCAGGAACGTTGAAGACAAGTCCCATTGATGTGACGCCGACGTGTTGACGGTCAACGTCGCGTAGCTGCCGCCGCTGCTGTCGGCATTGCTGCCGGTGCTGCCGCCGCTGGCTTTGGCTTCGCCTTCGAGGATGTGCGCAAAGTTGCCGGGGTCGCAGAAGGCGTTGCAGGCAAGCAAAATTTGCTTATAGTTGACGGTGCTGCCGGTGTTGTTCGTCAACTGAATCTTGACAGGCGCGGGGAGTGAGCCGCCAACGTCTGCCGCGGCAATCTGGACATAGTTGTCGTGGTTGGTGCCGCTATCGTCGTGGTTGTAGATGGTGATCCCAGACGTGTTGTTACTGGCGCTTGCGTTGGTAAGCGGTATTTGCGTCAACGCGCCTTCCCAAAATGGGACGCGCTGCACCAACAGCGTTGCGGGCATTTTCGCTTGTGCGAACACCTTGAGCGTGTCCTCTTTGTACTCAAGCCGCGCGTCCAGCATTTCGCTGCGCCAGGTGGTAGCGTCGCCGTCCGGTTGGAATTGAAAATACACGCGCGGACCTACGCCCCATTGCTGCCGACGCCGCACACCCTCCAACAGCCGTTGCAGCGTTTGTATCGCCGTCTGCATGGCGGAAGCCGACGACGCATAGAACATCAATTCGACGCTCTCCGTAACCGACGTTTCGCCTTGCTGTGCCTCCGTGGGCACGTACAGCGTTAGCATGGAGTTGGTTGTGGACAGACCGAATGTAGTCGTACCGTCCGTGATTGAAAGCGCGTGCGCCATTATGAAGCCCTCCGAATCCGCCGCGCCATGTCAGCCAGGAACGCTTCCTTGTCTATCTGGCTGTTGATGGTGACGTTATTCACCACCGTCACGCCGCCGCCCCTGCTGCTCTCGCGGGCGTTACGTACCGTCGTGCCGCGTGGGGCGTACAGCGTTTCGCCTGCGTGCACAGTCATCCAACCGCCCTGCCAGAAGCCGGTTCCTACCGCCTTGCTTGCGGGATTCGTCACGGGGCCAACCGTCCCGCCGCCGGGGGGCACAATCGGCGCAGCCGCAGCCGCAGCCGCCCAACCTTTGCTCCAAGCCCCATATGCGCCGTAGCCGTTATCGTAGAGCGCCGCTTGATTTTCCGGTGTGCCCTGTGCTGTTTTCATGGCGTCTGCCATGCCCTTGACGGCGCCCGACGCCGCGCCGGGGTCGGATAGTCCGGTGGTAATGCCTGCCATAAGCGCCGCCCCTGCACCCTTTACCGCGTCCGTGTCACTTGCCCCGCCAAACACAGCCGCCAAGCCCTGCCCTAACGCCTCGCTCTGCTGCGTCAAGTTCTCGTCTGTAATGCCGAATAACGCCTTCAAACTTGCCTGCCCTGACAACTGCTTTTGCTGCTGTTCAATGGCGGCTTTCACGGCGTCGGTGTTAATCAGGTCAAGGTTCTTCCCCTCGGCAAACAGGCTGCTGTTGTTCCATGCCTCTTTGACAAGCTCCAAAATGATGTCGTTCGGCAAGTTGGGGTCGATGCCTGCACGCTTGGCGGCGTCTTTGATGTCAACGGCCGCGCCCCAATCCTTGCCGTTAAGCACTTCGTCCGACAGTTGGCGCAGGTATTCATCCGCCTTCGGTTGGTACAGCCCCAACTGCGACTTGCGCATATCGTCCGCTGTTACCTGTGACGTGCCAAACAGCCCCGGTACAGATTGCAGCGCGGATTCAAACGTCTTGTTTACCTTGCCGGCGGTTTCCTCAAACGCGGCCCCGGTGCGGTCTGCGGCGGTTTGCATTGCCTGCACGCCCTGATTGGTGAAGTCGCGCCAACCGAGTGATTCCGCTTGTGTCTTTGGCCCCATGCCTCCGCTTGTGTCAACCGATTTCCACAGCCCCGCCGCCTGCAGTAGCGCGATAAATGGCCCCGCCCCCGGTGGCAGTTGCGTTGTGCCGGTAGCAAAACCGGGGATGCGCCCGCCGTACAGTGAGCGCGTGTCACGGTTGCTGTAGATTGCCGTACCGCGCGGGAGCACTGCCAATTCCGGCCCCGCCTCGCCAACCAGGGCAAGCCCGCCACCAAAGAAGCCGTCACCGATGGCACGTTTGCGCTTGGGTGTGGGTCCGCCTGTGCTGCTAGTGGCGGGGGAGTTCCAACCGCTATAGCGGGGGTCGGCGTTAAATGACGGCGCGGGCAAGGTGATGTCATTGCCGAACGTCGTTCCTGGGGGCAAGCCTAACGGCTGTGTGCTTGGCGTGTAGGAGTCAACCTGTACGGACGCCTTGACGTTCAGCCCAACCGGGTTGGCGTTGAACCACCCTTGCACGGTATCCCATAGGCTGCTGAGTGCGCCGGGGAGCCAACTACCCGCCATCATAATCGGCTCGGCAAACGGTGCAGCCGCCATCGCAAACAGTTTGGCGGGCGTGTCGCCTACCCATGTCCCTACAGCGCCGATCACCGGCTGCCAAGTGGACAGTGCCGAGTCGAGGTTGCTTTTTGCTTGCTCACCCCACCCCGCAAACACGGTTGCCAGTTCCGCCGATTGCTTCTGCAAGGCAATACGGGATTGCACGCCTAATTCGTAACCGAACCCCTTCGCGCCGCCTTCGCTTGCCGCCTTTAGCACGCTCTCAATAATGGCGGCTGATTCCGGGGAAACGTTGGCGGCAATTTCGAGCGGGGGCAAGCCTGCGCCGAGTTCCAGCTTAGTTGCCGTCGCCGTGATGTCAATGCCAAGCCCCGCCTCCGGTAGCTTGATTGACGTGACTTCGGGCGTGACGGTAATCTTAAAATCGCTGCCGCTTGCCGCTGCAATGCCCTGTAACGCCACCATCCAAGCCGGTGCGCCTGCGTTGAGTAGCGGCTGGATAGCTGAGTCGATGCGCTCCATTGCGCCCGCGGCGGCTTCCAACTGGTCGCCGGTAAACGTGCCTAGCGTCGCGCTCCAACTCTCCAAGCCTGCCTTAAACTCAGGTGCGGTGACGATGGCGGTAAGCGCCGCCAATGGCCCCTGCAACTGCTCAAAGACGCCCGTGAACAGTTCGCGGCCAACGATGTCCTGCACCTCTTGCAGACTGGACAGCAGCCCCGACATCGACGTTGCCGCCGCATCGCCCGCGCCTTGGTACAATTTCTCCGTGTCGCTGATGATGGCGTTGATGGCGAAGTCGGCGCTGATTGCGCCTTTCGATATGTCCTTATACAGCGCTTCGCCCGTCTTGCCGGTTGCCTGCTGCAAAATCCGCATGGCATCGACACCGGCTTCAGTCAGTTGGTTGATTTCCTCAAGGCTGACTTTGCCCTTGGTACGCATCTGCCCCAAGGCGCGATTGATACGCTCGATTGTCTCGCCGCCCTGCCCCGTCGCCGTGGCAAAGTTCAGCATCGCACCCGTTAGCCGCTGCGCCTCTTTGGTGGAGAACCCAAGCGCCATCGACAAGCGAAACGCGTTGGCAACGTCGTCTTGCCGGAACGGGGATTGAATCGCCAGCTTTTCAATCCAGCCTAGCAGTTCCTTGGATTGCGTCTTTGTCTGAGCCAACGCCTGCGTCATCGTCGTAGCAGAGCCGTTGAGCAGGGCTTGCTTGGCGGTCAGCGCGTTGATGGATTGCCCAAGACGCTCATACGCCGCGTAGGATTGCAGCGCGCCTTGCGCCATCTTGACGACGCCAAAGCCCGCCGCCGCGGTGAGTCCAGCCGCAGCCGCACCGACGCCGATAATGGCCTTTTCCATCGTGGTAAAGCCACTTGACGCGGTAACGGCGCTCTTGCCCAACCCCTCAAGGTTGCGCTTTGCCGACGATACGCCGGGGCCGGTTTTGTCTTCTGCGACTATGCCAACTTTAACGAGTTCGTCCGCCACAATCGCCGCCTATCCCAACTTGCTACGCGCCGCCGCAAATGCCGCGTCCATGTTGCGCCGTTCCGCCGTCCAGTGCTGTTCCGCCGAAAGCCGCATGGCGATTTCTTCCACCAGGTCCGCCGGCGTGTCGCACAGGTCGCGCCAACTCCAACCGTACTCCCGCATGATCGCCATCAATACGCCGTAGCGGGTCGGCGTGGATACGTCCTGCGAGTCGTGGAGGAATCGCATTTCGTACCCACGCCATATCAGTTTCCCGCCTCTGTCCCCACGGTCGCGAGCTGCATTGCTTCCTCTGCCAGCTTGTTCCCGATTTCCCACGGCAAGCGGGCGATGTTCTCCGCTGTCGGCGCCTGCCCGTCAAAGTCGGGGCCGTCCCATGATTCGACGCTGCGTTTGAGCACTTCCGCCCGCAGACGGGGCCAGTCCAGTTGTACGCTGTCGTTTGCGATGTGCGTTGCCGCTGATTGCGCGTCGGCGTACTGCCCGAACGTTACTTTGCGCAGCGTGACGGTATTGCCGCCGCCTAAATCCACCGGCTTTGTGGTGCTAGTGAAGAACCCCATGCTTACCCCTTACGGTAGTGTCGCTACGCCGTTGATAACCGTCGCGCCCCAGAACAGCGTGTCCGCGCTGCTGTAGACCGCGTGCCCCGACAACTGCACCGTCGTGTTACCGTTGTTGCTTGTGTAGTCGCCTACGCTGTCATAGACGCCCGCCCATGTCATCACGAACGAGCGCGAGCTTGTGCCGCTGCACGATGTCTTGAACAGGCGCACCGTCTGATTCGTGAACGCCGTGCGCTCGGTGGAAACCATGCTGACGCCGGTGTCCTCTTGCAGTTCCAGCGTCAAAGTGAACGTTACCTCCGGCTTAGTCCACTTGTACGCCGTGATGCTCAGTGAACCGTCGCCAACCGGGACAGGCTGCAATCCAGTCTTGACACGCACCTGTGCACCCATCAGCACGCCTAGCTTCTGCGTGGTGCCCACCGTGCCGCCCGTGGCGTCGATGTAGAGCAGCGTCATGGGGAGCTTGGCTTCCTCCACCGCGACAAGCGTCGTCAGCGCGGTCGGCGTAGTGGTAACGGGGCGCTTACCGAACCAGGTAGCAGACATCTTCCATGCCTCGCCTGCGTTCGCCTCGAAGGTAAATTCCTCCACCAAGCAGCCGTTCATTTCGAGCGCGTCGGCGTCTGCCGCCATGTTGTACGTTTCGATGGTGTAGCTTTTCGGCGTTGGTACGCTGCCGTCTGTCGGGTACGCGTACGCGCGCGTGTAGGTGCCGGTGCCGCTTGGGGTGGCGGCAAGCACGCCCGCTTCCAGGATGTGGCACACCTGCTCAAACGTCAGTTCCGTGGCAGGCATTGCCAGCCGGCCGCGGTAGTTGTTGAAATACCCGCGCTCGGCTTGCATGAATAGGCCGATGTTTTCATCAACCACCACATGTTCGCTGGCATCCTCAACCATGCTGAACGGGGCACGCCAGAGCGTAGTCGCTGCTACGCCGGTGCCATACGTCGATTCCCGCCCGAGGGCGGTTTTGTTCATGCTAAATGGGCCGTAGACGTTAGCCATTCTGTTCCTCCTGCGGCGCTACCTTTGCCGCCTTGCTTGCCTGCGCGGGTGCTACCGCCTCATACAGCCGCGTACCTGATGCCGCTTCTTCGCGGGCGATGATGTCACCGTAACGCGCCGCGTCCTCTGCCGTCAGGTCACGCGCGGGCACGTTCGGGATGTAGCCACCGCCGCCGATATACCTAAGTACAATGTCGCTCATGTGTCACTCGATTACCTTAACTGTCACGTTGAACCGCATCCCGTAATGCGTTACGTTGTTGTACTGCAACCCTAGCGCCTGATAGGTGATGGGCCAGCGGATATGTGCCACCGTGCCGCCGAGCGTCTGGTCTGCACGCAGCGCCGCAAACACCCGGTCGGGCCACACCTTCGCCCCGTCTACCGCCTGCGCCGTGATGTTCGGGCTTTGGTAGATTTCGACGGCGATAACGTGCAGTGCCAAGCCGCCCGCGCCCGTGTCGGACATCTCGCCCGATGCCGCCACCACGAACGCGCAGGGAAACTCCGACAGGCTTGCCGGCGGGTCGTCATAGATGCGTGTCAGCCCCGTCATGGTGCCAACCGCCGCCCGCACGCCCCCGATTGCCGCGTCGAGTGTCATAGCAGCCGCGTCCCTACCCGAAAGGGCGCCAACAGTGCTACCACCTGTTTAGGCATCTTCTCCGAGTACATCATCTGCCCGATTTCGACGTTGTTCGCCGCATCCTGTAGCCCCGCTTGGTAGCGCTTGAACATCCACGCTGCCAGCATGACAGTCGCCTCTTTGACGGGTGTTGGCGGCGTTGTGCTCCAACCCCACTTACCCGTCACGGCAAACAGCCCATCCGTAACCCACTGCCAGCCGGGGCCGGTCGTCAGCATACGGATGCTCCAATACCGGGGGCCGTTGATGGGCCATAGCCGCACTGTCGCCGTGTTGATGGCGTTGCCGTCTGCGTTGGTCAGGCTTGTCAGCGAGACTAGCGGCATGTCAAGCCACAGCGCACCGTCCTCTAGCGCGCAGATGTCGAAGCGCCGCGTACTGTCTGCCGATACCGCAAAACCGCCGGCCGGCACGGCACAGTGCGCGTCAATCCATGCACTAGCCGAGTCCGCCAGCGTGGTAAGCCAGCCGTCGTCTTGCGTGCCTTCGATGTTCAGCGCGATTTGTACGTCGCTTGCCGTGCAGTATGCCGTCACAGCACACCCCCGCTAGTCTGCCGCTTGCGCTTAGGCAATGCGGGCGTGATTTCCGGCGGCGTCTGTGCGGCAAACGCCACCGCGCGCCCTTCGTCAATCAGGGATTGCGCCGTCGCAGGCTCGAACTCCACAACCGCGCCTGCGGTGTAGTAGTCCTCCCGTGTCAGCCTGCCCCGATAGTCAACCAGAAAGCACACCCGCATTGCTCATTGCTCCCGTTATGCGAAGGTGACGTTGGTGGCGTAGGTAACGTACCACTCGCCCTCGTAGGCGATGCAGGTAAACCCGTTACCGATTGCCGCGCCGAACGTGCCCACGTCCTTAGCCGCGTCGCCGGCGTTGAAGCCGATGGTGCCAGCCGTGACGGTGTGCGCTGCCGCCGTGGTGCTGATGAACGTAATCTTCGTACCGTTCTGCGCGCTTGTCGGTGTGCCCAACGTCAGCGCTGCCGCCGATGCCTTGGTGATGATGACGTTGCCGGTCTGAATCGTCACCGCGCCGTCTGCACTGGCTACAGTGTAGTAGTCCGGTGCCGTCACCAAGTCCGCTTGTGTGCTTACCCCCGCTTTGAGGTTGTATAGCTGTGCCATGTATCCCCCTTCGGTTAGGGGGAGAGTGCTACCCTCCCCCGTCCCTATCGCTTAGGAAAGCGTCACGTTGTAGCTGATGGCGCTGGCGTCCGTGTCGCGGTAGACCATGCCAACGCGCATGTTGACGACGATAAGCGTCGAGTCAGAAAGCGGCTCGCGCTGAATCTCGAAGTTCATCATGCGCTTGTAGCCAAAGCGCCACTGGTCCCAACGTACCGCCAAGATGCTGCCGGTCGTGTTGTTGCTGGCAGTATCCAGGTCGATCTTGCCGGAGGTGTTCGCCTTCAGCCCGTAGGTGGCGTCCTGGTTGGCGCGGTGCATGTTGGCGCTGGTGATGACCTCGCGGCCCCAGATGCGCGTGAGCTGCCCGTTCTCGACGGTCGCCTGCGAATTGACATCCGTCGTCTTGAGTTCCGCCAGAACCAGCGAAGCCCAGTTGGTGTGCATGTCGGTAATGAACGACACCGCCGCCTTATCGACAGCGTTGCGCCCGCCCAAGCCCATGAGCTTGAGGGTTTCGAGGTAGTCATCGACTGCCAGCGTGCCGGCGCTGCGGCTGTTGGCGGTGTTGGTGACAAGCGCCAACTTGCGGAAGCCGTTCAGCAGCAGGAAAGCCTCAGTGCCCGCCGGGGTGCCGCCGATATCGTTGATGTTCGTGGTCGCCGTAGTGACGGTGTCGCCGTCAATGACGATGTGCTCCAGCACCTCTGCCGCTTCTGCGGTCAGGTCGCGGCGAAGTTCCTGCACCCACGGGATGAACGAATCTTCGTCCAGTTCGCTTGACCAGTTCACGGCCGCGCCCAACTTGCCGACAGTCAACGTCTGCGAGGACGTGCCGAGCTTGCCGGTGGTGTACGTCGCCGTGGTGCGTCCAGGGTTGGCGTCCTGCGCGGTAGCCTGCGCGACCTTATAGAACGTGGGCGATGCACCAAGCAGCGGAATCACGACGGATTCACTGCCCTGCGGTACGGTCACGGTCGGGATGCGCCCGACAACGGGAGTCGCCAAGCGAATCTTGTCCCAAAGGGCGTTGCTGTAGGTTACGCCAATCCATTCGTCGCCGTAGCTGCTGTAGGTGCTGTAGTTCAGCTCGTTCGCCTTGACAGCCTGCCCGCCGTGCGCCTTGAACTGCGCCTGCTTCAGCGTTGCCTTAGCCGCGCCGTATTCCGGCTGCTTGCCTTCATCGGAATCGCCCAAGCGTACCGTCAACGCCTTGAGCAGTTCCAGCGACGGCCCGTCAGACTTGCCCGACATCTTGGTTGCCTTGCCGAGTGCGGCCAGCGTCGCGAGGTCAGCGATTTCCAGGTTGTCATACTTGGCGATGTCGCCAAACTGCGCCACC
>Ga0209200_1003196_pt1 | contig 14359 bp, 12 predicted proteins | sample AD_UKC033_MetaG_FD_184406 | JGI IMG/M metagenome (GOLD analysis project Ga0209200, IMG submission 184406) | Active sludge microbial communities of municipal wastewater-treating anaerobic digesters from USA - AD_UKC033_MetaG (SPAdes) (version 2) | ecosystem: Engineered > Bioreactor > Anaerobic >...
GGGACAGAAGGTCATGCCTCTCGGGGGGGCAAATCCCTCGGACAGGTTCTTCACTTCCCGGGAGAAGTCTTCCGGGACCGCTTCATAGGGGATTCCGAAAATCCGCGACAGGGCGGAAAGGACGAGATCGGGGTTGAGTTCCCCCACCGATGGGATGTGTCCAGATTTCTTGCCGAAAAAGGTTTTGTGCCCGATTTCATCGCCCCATTCGGCGGCCAGGGCCTTGACATGATCCTCGAGGGTGGGGGCGACCTCCTCAACGAAAAGAATTTTTTGTGCCGCGGCGAGGTGTTTTTTCAGGAACCTCTCGGGGAGGGGCCACGTGGTGGCCATTTTGAGGATACCGGCGCGGTCTTCGAGGTCGAGAATCCTCCGGGCTTCGGCACTGTAAAGAGAGCAGGCGCTCGACGTAATGAGGAGAAGCTCCGGCTTTTCCGGTCCCTGGTAGGTATTGAAAGGACACGTCTCAAAGCGTTCCGCCGCTTTTTTCAGTTTCTCCTGCTGCGGGCCGTGCTGGCGTTCCGGGGCCGCCACGATCATGCTGATGACGGGACCTGTGTCCGGATCGAGGAGGGGGCCGTGAAAGACGAATTCCGCCCGGTCCGCCCGGTCCGGCAGGGAGCCGTACCGGACATTTCCACTGGCATGGGACAGCCGGGTGACGCTCCGCACCATGACAATGTTCCGGATATCCTCGGAGAGCTGGAAGGCAAAGGGCATGATGTCCTTGGCTTCCTGAAAGTCGCCCGGTTCGAGGAGCGGAATTTCCAGGAGACGGGCGAAAAGCCGGGACTCTCCCTCGTTGACGCTGGAAAGCGCTCCCGGGTCGTCGCAGGTGACGAGGACCATCCCTCCCCGGGTGCCCGAACTGGCCAGGTGAAGGAGAAAGTCGGAGGCGACGTTGACCCCGTTCTGCTTCATGACGCACAGGGACCTCAGCCCGGCGAAGGAGGCCGCCGCGGCGACTTCCACGGCCACTTTCTCGTTGGTGGACCACTCCACATAGAGGTTGCGCTCCTCCGCCACCTCGGACAGGCGTTCGATGATCTCCGACGAAGGCGTTCCCGGGTACCCGGCGGCGACGCTGACACCCGCCTCCAGGGCCCCCCGGACAATGGCTTCGTTTCCCATGAGGAGATGCTGCGCGTTTTCATTTTTGTCAGTCAGAAACGACATGGGTCCTCCTGTCATTTGTCAGAATGCCCTCCAGGATGTCCGGGGCCAGCCGGAAGCCGGCCTTCCCCGGTTCCCCGTTGACCGTTCCGTCCTCCCGGGCACGGAGAAATCCCCGCTTCTTCTTGTTGCCCGCCGCCCACAGGAGGTGTCCCAGGTTCTCCTCGGGCATTTCTTCAAGAATGAGATAGCCCCGGGCCGCCGCTTCCGTGACGATCTTCTCCCCCCGTTCCGTCCTGACGATGAGGGTGTTCCAGTCTTTCCGGCCTTCCAGGACGCCCACGGACAGGTCGGCGAACTCGGCGGTCATGTCGGGGCACAGCCCGCAGGTGTCCGGGACGAGGGAGCGGACCCTTTCGAGGGGAAAAACCCGCGTGCCCGTCCTGAGGGTTACCTCGAGCACCTCTTCGGGGGGCGGGGGGATGTCGATCTTGACGACCTCCTCGAGAGGCACCTCCCCGGCCAGGAAATCCTCGAAACGGCGGAAATCGAGGGCCCAGGTGCAGAAGAGTCCGATGACGAGGCCGGCGGGGTCCTGGAAATCAGGCTCTTTCAAGGGGTTCATCCGCATCTGGGCCACCGCTGTCGCCTGGCAGGGGGTGGCCACGACGCCCAATCCCGTGTATCTTTTATCAAGAGCTTCATTGAGGGCCCCCAGGGTGGGAGCCGCCGCGTATTTGGACAGGCTGTGACGGACGACGTCCGAGGGCCGGGTGATGAAACGGGGAACGGGCAGAAGGCCCTGCCGGCCGGTGACGACAGCCCCGGGGATCACCTTCCGCCGAAGGGCGAAATGGAGCAGGGCCGACACGGTTCCCCCGGCCTGGAAAGCCCCGGCCTTCATTTTTTCCCCGGCCCTGGAAACGAGAATCTTCCGGTAATTTCCCAGGGGACTCCCGTCGTAAGGCTTTCCGTGGAGAAAACGGGATATCCCATCCAGGTCGACTTCGATCTTGGGACAGTAGGCGAAGCAGCGGCCCTCGCCCACGGTGCACGGGAAGAGGAGGGCCGTTTTGCCCCTGTAGGAGCGAAAATAGGGACAGAGGTGGATACAGGCGCCGCAGCCGATACAGCGGTCTCTTTGTATGACGGCGGCGTCGAGTTCAGCGGAACCACGGCGTTTCATGGGAACACCTCCGGGAAATAACAACCCTCCCATTTTCAAGCAAAAAAAGTGCCCGCTGACCCGATCCGGAGAAATTATTTATGCACTTGAAATCACGGAAGATATATTTTAATCGAAGAGAAACGCCCGTCTCGTTTACGGGATGGGTGGGTCAAAAAGGGCACAATTCGCACAGTTAAGGGAGGGTCTTTTCTTTCATCGCGCCTTCGAAGGGCGCTCCGTGTTCTTTTACCGCACTACAAGTGCGGTAAAAGAACACGGAGCGCCCGCGATCACTCACTGACGGCCTGTTTAAAATGGATAAACGGCCCGGCCGCACTAATTCTCTTGACCGGTGAGAAGGGATTCACTATTCTTCGCTTGTGGGGTTATGGCAGTGAATTTTTTTCGCAGGAGCGGTCGTCATGAAAATAAGGCTGGAGAGTGAAAAAATCATCCAGGCGGTCAAGAAGCAGGCCGGAATCGAACTGGTGCTCCAGGACGAATCGGACGGAAAAGAAGCCATCGAACTTGTTCTCGGGAAAAGCGAATTGAGAAACCATCCTTCTTTTCCGAAGCTCCGGGAAGTTCGTGTGACATTGACCCGGGAATACAAGACCTCGGCGGTGGATTACCGCACCCTTTTTCTCCTCGAGTTTTTCTTCGAGGAAGGCCTGCCCCTGGAAGAGAAGGCGTCCTTTATCGAGGCGTTTCAAAGCTACTTCAGCCGCTTTTCGAAGGCCTGACGGTCCCCGCCCGGCCATCCGGGTTTCTTTACAGGGTCTCCGGATCGACAAGAATTTTGAGTTTGCCTTCCTTCGTAAGGCTTTCTTTCCGGGCGTTCAGCCAGACCCGGAACATCTCGTCTTCCTTGTACTGGTGGAGCTGCTTTTCCAGTTGATCCTCAATCTCGGCAAAGGCCTTCACGTCGAGGGTTTCCCTTTCCTTAAACCGGACAACGAAAAAACCGTCCTCGACGAAATAGGGTCTTTCCGGAAAGGGACGGCCCTTGGACAAGGAGGCCGCGGCGTTGGCCAGCTCTCGGGAATCACCGATGCCGGGGACCGTATAAGAGGTCGCCGGCTGGAAGAATCCCGTTTCCGAGAGAGCGAGCCCCTGCTGTCCGGCCAGGGCGCCGAAATCTTCACCCCCTTTCAGCTTGCTGAGAATTTCTTCCCCTTTCCGGCGCGCCGCCTTCCTTTTTTCTTCCCCTTTGTGTGCCGTGAGAACCCCTTTTTTCACATCCTCCAGGGGCGGCTGGTACGAGGGTTTTATATCCGCTATTTCGAGAACATAAAATCCCTTCCCATCCCGAAGGAAGGTGGCCGGATCCCCCTTCTGCAGGGGAGACAGCTTCATTTCCACGTCCTCGACGCCTTCAAGGGCTTCGGGAGGGTCATTCCGGGGAAACCATTCGGATTCGATGACGACGATTCCGTTTCCCGCACCATAAGCGGAAAGATCCCTTTCCTGGTAAATGGTTTCGTAGGCCTTTCTCGCCTCGTCTTCCGCCTGTTCCATGGCCCGGCGGCTCTTGAGGATCCTCACGATTTCCTCCCGGACGGCCGAAAGGGGTTTTCGATCGCTTCCCTGGAAGAGAAATTCATCTTTACTTCCATTGTAAAACGCGATGATCTGCTCTTCCGGCACGGCGACACCGTCGCCGTAGGCCGAGGCGGGGAAGGCGAGATACCGGACTTTAATTTTTTCCGGGACCCGGAAGGCCGCCCCCTGTTCCCGGTAGAAGGCTTCCAGGGCCTCGCGGTCCGGCTCCGGGACGGCGATCCCCTCGACGCCTATCTTCACGTACTGAAGATTGATCTTGCCGTATTGAGCCGAAAAGAGGTCCTCCACTTCACGTTTCGAGACTTTCGCCGCTTCCCGGATGATCCGCTCAACCTTTGAAAGGGTAAGCTCTTTCCGCTTCATCTCCTCGAATTCCTCCGCCGTCAGCCGGTAATACCGGAGGAGCTGGTTGTAGAGGCTCATGTCAAAGCGGCCGTCTCTCTGGAAGGCGGGATAGGATGTGATGGCGAGACGGACCTCCTCGTCGGTGACCGTAAGGCCCATGCGGGCGGCCTCGTTGAGGAGGATCTCGCTGTCAATGAGCCGGTTAAGCGTCTGACCTTTTAAATTCAAGGACTTCAGTATGTCGTCGGTGAGGGCGCCCTGGAACTGCTCGCGGTAGTAGTTGAGAAGATTGTCGTATGCCTGGCGGTAGTCGTTGTACGTGATGGCCCGGTCACCTACCATGGCGACGACTTCCGCCTGCCTCCCGCTTTGAAGGGATCCGAAATAAAAGACAAAGACAACGATGATGATTCCCAGAACAGCCTTCATCATCCAGTTTTTGGCGTGTTTTCTCATGAACGTGAGCATGGCGGTGTTCCTCCCCGGTATCTTCGCGAAGATTCTCTCTCCCGCGAAACGGCCGTTCATTGGGACCAATTTTTACGGGCCCGCGAAAATGCCGGATACATGGCTTTTTGCCCGGACCCTGGCAGAGGGCCGGATATGTCGCGAGACCGCCCTCTGCAATGGCAGAATCTCTTAATATAGTCCCCGCTAAAATGCAATATTTTTTAGAAATCATTTGATTAGGGTAGGGAAATGCTGTATACATTTTCTGATTTTCGCTAGGAGGGACGGGAACGTTGTTTGACTTCATATTAGGGATGTTTTCAAACGATCTGGCCATTGATCTCGGCACGGCGAACACCCTTGTTTACGTGAGAGGCAAAGGGGTCATCCTTCAGGAACCTTCCGTCGTGGCCGTACACCGCGACTCCCGGGGCATGCAGAAAGTCCTTGCCGTAGGCGAGGAGGCGAAGCGCATGCTCGGGAGGACCCCCGGCAACATCGTCGCCATCCGGCCCATGAGGGAAGGGGTGATCGCCGATTTCGAGATTACGGAAGCCATGCTCCGCCACTTCATTCTTCGTGTTCACAACCGGAAAGCCCTGGTGCGGCCCCGGATCATCATATCCATCCCCTCGGGCATCACCCAGGTGGAAAAACGGGCCGTAAAGGAAACGGCGGAATCCGCCGGCGCCCGGGAGGTGTACCTCATCGAGGAGCCCATGGCGGCGGCCATCGGTTCCGGTCTGCCGATCACGGAGCCCGTGAGTTCCATGGTTGTCGACATCGGGGGGGGGACAACGGAGGTGGCCGTCATTTCGCTTTCCGGGATCGTCTACGCCAAGTCCGTCCGCGTGGCCGGGGATCGCATCGACGAGTCCATCGTCCAGTACATGAAGCGAAAATACAGTCTTCTCGTGGGAGAGCGGACCGGTGAGATGATTAAGACCACCATCGGGTGCGCCTTTCCCGACGAAGAAGTCCGGACGGTGGAAGTCAAGGGTCGGGACCTCATCTCGGGGATTCCCAAGATTGTCGAGATCAATTCGGAAGAGATCCGGGAAGCCATCATGGAGCCGGTGGTGATTATCGTCGATGCCGTCAGGGACGCCCTGGAAAACGCGCCCCCGGAACTGGCCGGGGATATCGTGGAGAGAGGGATCGTCCTCACGGGCGGCGGTGCCCTGCTCAGGAACCTGGACGTTCTTCTCAGGGAGGAGACGGGGCTCCCCATAAAAATCGCCGAGGATCCTCTCTCGACGGTCGCCCGGGGCGCCGGGATGGCCCTGGAGGAACTGGATCTTCTCAAGGAAGTGACCATACAGATATAACACCGGCAAAACGACGATACGTCCGAAACGCGGGCCATACCGGGCGGAACGCTTCCTGAAACCGGGCGTCCCCGACTTTCTCCCCATAAACCGACGGAGGGACGATCAGGCAGGCTTCGTGGAGAGTCCATAAGGGGCGTTGCCCGTCATGGCCCTTCACTGCGGCGTGCCGGTGCGCGGGCCTTCGCTTCTCGGGATCGGAGCGCCTCGCTCCTCCCGTGCTCCGGAAGCGCCGTCCCGGGAAAATGACGTAAAGACTTATTTCAAACGCATCATCATGGCGGTTCAAAAAAAGTACAAAATCGCGTTCATCGCCGTGTTTCTGGCCCTCCTCTTTTTCACGCCCTTCGCCTTTCTCGTGAAACCTTATGATTCAACCGGGAATGTGAGAAAAATGATTCTCGAGTCGGTTTTGCCCCTCGAAGGACTCCTTCACGAATCCGTCTGCCGGGTCCGGGGCGCCTGGAAGCGGTATCTCCTTCTGGTTCGTGTGGAAAAAGAAAATGAAGCTCTCCGGAAGGAGCTGAATGTCTTGAAAAATAAACTGAACGATCTCCGGGAGGCGGACCTGGAAGTCAGACGGCTTCGAAAACTTCTGGGACTCCAGGAAATCATGGACCTGCCCATGGTCATGGCCCGGGTCACGGGGGGGGAAAAGGCGTCGGTTTTTCAAGTCCTTTACGTCAATAAAGGCACGGCGGACGGGGTCAGGGTGGGCATGCCCGTACTGACCGGGGCAGGCGTGGGGGGCCGCATCGTCGAGGCGGCATGGAATGTGGCCAAGGTTCTTCTCATTACGGATTTCAACAGCAACGTGGATGCCCTGGTGCAGAGAAACCGCGTGCAGGGCATTCTCCAGGGGGCGGGGTCCGCGGGTTGCTTCCTGAAGTACGTTCCCGTTTCCGAAGACATCCGGGTAGGGGATGAGATCGTCACATCGGGAATGGTCGGGATATTTCCCAAGGGTTGTTTCCTCGGAACGGTGACCCGCATTGACACGGAAGAGGCCGGTCTTTTTCAGAAAATCGCGGTGAAGCCGGCCGTCGACCCGACGCTCCTGGAAGAGGTCGCCATTCTCGTCGACGGGGTGGGACGGGAAAAATGATCCGATATCTCGTCATTCCTTTTTTCGCCCTTCTCCTGGTCCTGATCCAGGAAACGGTTCTTTTTTCCATGACCTTCGATACGCTTCGGGTCAACGCGGCCATCCTGGCGGCGGTCTATGGCGGCTTTTTCCTGGAAGAAAAGGAGGGGCTTTGGCTCTCTTTTTCCCTGGGCGTCTTCCTCGACGGCCTTCTTTCAGTGATTCCGGGAGTATATGTTTTCAGTTACGTCCTTATAAATTACCTGGCCCGCTGGATGTCCGGACGGATGAACCCTGGAAAGACGTGGCCTCTTGCCCTCTTCACATTTTTGGTCTCCTTTATAGAGTTCTTCTTTTTTTACGTCCTGTCGGGACTCTTTTCGGGAAAGGACCTGTACGATGCTTTTCTTCTCATTTATTTACCCCAGGCGGCCGTCGCCGCCGTAATGTGTCCCGTTGTCTTTACCCTGTTCCACCGTATCGCGGGAATGAAGCATGGCGAAAGAGAAAACACGGCTTACCAAGTATGATCCCGGAACCTTCCGCAGGCGTTTTGATGTGATCGTCTGGGCGGTTTTCATCGCTTTTTTCTTCCTGGCGGGAAAACTGTGGTTTTTTCAGATCATTCGGGGTGCCGAACTGAAGCAGCGTTCCGAAAGCAACCGGATCCGCTTTCAGGAAATCAAGGCCCTGAGGGGCTTGATCCTGGACAGGGAAGGGAATATCCTGGTGGACAACACCCCTTCCTTTGACGTGTCCATGATTCCCGAAATGGTGAAGGACACGGACGATGTGATCGATCGGCTCGCCTTTGAGGAGGATGAAAAGGGCCGCCGATGGAAACGTCAGATGCGGAAAAACGGGGGAAGAAAACCCTTTGTTCCCGTTCGGCTCGAAAGAGACGTACCGTGGAAAGACCTCGCACTCATCGAGATGAACACTTTTCAGCTGCCCGGTGTCGTGGTCGACGTGGTGCCTGTCAGGGATTACCGGTTCGGTGAAACGGCGGCCCACATTCTCGGGTATGTGGGCGAGGTGGGCGGCGACGACCTCGAGGAAAAGGCCGTGATCCGATACCGCCCCGGCGACCTGGTGGGGAAAACGGGCATCGAAAGAATGATGGACCGCGAGCTCCGGGGGGAAAGCGGCGGAGAGCAGATCGAGGTCAACGTTAGCGGCCGGAAGATCCGGGCCCTCGGAATCAAACCCCCTCGTCCGGGAAATACGGTCGTGCTGACTCTTTCCGCCCGTCTCCAGGAGATAAGCTGGCGGGCTTTCGAGGAGAAGGCCGGATCGGTGGTCGTCATGGACCCGAGAGATGGCTCCATCCTGGCCATGGTGAGCAAACCCTCCTTCGACCCCAATCTTTTCAACCGGGGCATATCGGGAGACGAATGGCAAATCCTCCTGGAGGATGAGCTCTGCCCCCTTCAGAACAGGTCGGTCCACGGCCTTTACCCGCCGGGGTCCCTTTTCAAGCTCGTTGTCGCCGCGGCGGGCCTGGAGGAAAAGATCTTTTCCCCGGAAAAGAAAGTCTTCTGTTCCGGGGCACACACGGTCGGGGACCGGACGTTCCGCTGCTGGAGCCGCTACGGTCACGGCTCGGTGGATCTTCACAGGGCCGTCGTTGAATCCTGCGACAGCTACTTTTATGAGCTGGGGACACAGCTCGGTGTGGACGCCATCGCCCGTTACGCCAGTTTCTTCGGTCTGGGGAGGAAGTCGGGGAGCGGGCTCCCCGGTGAGCAGGATGGTCTCGTTCCTTCCCGGGAGTGGAAACTTCGAAAGATAGGAGAACCCTGGCAAACCGGTGAAACCGTTTCCCTGGCCATCGGGCAGGGATTCATTCTCGCGACGCCGTTGCAGCTCCTGAGGGCTTACTGTGCCATCGCCAACGGGGGCGTCCTGTTCCGGCCACGGCTCGTGGACCGGATTCAGTCTCCCGACGGGGAGACGATCCGGAAAATCCCCCCGGAAATTGAATGTTTTCTTCCCGTGGACCCGGCCAACCTGAAACGCCTTAAGGAGGCTCTTCACGGAGCCGTTCATGAAGAGCGCGGAACGGGCAGGTTACTGAAAGAACTCGAAAAGACGGGTATTCAGGTCTGCGGCAAGACGGGGACAGCCCAGGTGGTGAAGCTTTCACGGGATGAGAGCCGTGAGGCCGAAGAAATTCCTTACAAACACCGTGACCACGCCCTCTTCGCCTGTTTCGCGCCTTACCATGATCCTGAGATCGCCGTGGTCGTCGTGGTCGAACATGGCGGAGGCGGCGGGTCCGTTGCCGCTCCCATCGCGCGGCGGATCCTGCTGGAATATTTTCTCGGGAGAGAAAAGGTAAAACCACCGGCCGGTGGAAAGCTTCTTCCTTCCGCCGCCACAGGGGGTGCCGGGTGAAAATCGACCGTCGTCTTCTGATCCACTTCGACTGGGTTCTCCTCTTCCTGGTTCTCCTCATCGCCCTGGGAGGAATCCTCAATCTCTACAGCGCCGCCCAGAGCCTGACCTCCGCCGGAGGGAAACCCCTTTTCATGAAGCAGCTCTACTGGCTCGGGGTGGGTCTTGTTTTCATGGGCGTCACCGCCGCCGTCGATTACCGCTTCATGGTCCGCCACGCCTACTGGATCTATGGCGGAATCATCGTGCTGCTGCTTCTGGTGCTGTTTTTCGGAACCATCGCCAACGGGTCTCAACGCTGGCTTTCTCTCGGCGGGCTGTCCCTCCAGCCTTCGGAATTCGTCAAGATCGGCCTGATCCTCGTTCTGACCCGGTACATCAAGGAGAATCAGATCGGGGAGGCTTACGAAATCCGCAATCTCATCATTCCTCTCGGTCTTGTCGCCATTCCCGTTTTTCTCATTGCCCGGCAACCGGACCTGGGAACGGCTCTTTTCCTCGTCATACTCTCTTTTTCGATCATTTTTTTCATCGGTGTCAAAAGGAAGGCCCTCTTTATTTTCGCCGCCACGGGAATGACCCTTCTGCCTCTTTTCTGGCTTGCCCTCAAAGAATACCAGAGAGACAGGATTCTCACCTTCTTCAATCCCGAGAGAGATCCTCTCGGGACGGGGTATCACATCATCCAGTCCATTATCGCCATTGGTTCCGGGGGGGGACTGGGGAAGGGCTTCCTCAAGGGGACCCAGAGTCAGCTCAAGTTTCTGCCGGAACAGCAGACCGATTTCGTATTTTCCGTGTTTGCCGAGGAATGGGGTTTCGCCGGGGTTGTCGTGCTCCTCGCCCTCTTTCTCTTTCTCGTTCTCTGGGGTGTCCGAATCGCCCGGAATTCAAGGGACCTCTCCGGCACGCTCATCGCCTTCGGCGTGACGGCACTCATTTTCTGGGGGGTTTTCATCAACATCTGCATGGTCATCGGGGTTCTTCCCGTGGTGGGAATCCCTCTTCCCTTTTTCAGCTATGGGGGGTCTTCCCTGGTTGCCATGATGGTCGGCGTCGGGCTTCTCATCAACGTGAGCATGAGGAGGTTCATTCTTCAGCCGTGACAGCCCCGGAAAAGACGTCGTCCGTGGCGGGGCCTTTCGTTCCCGTTTGTCGGGGCTTGCCGGTAAATAACTCGTATTCCGAGGGGTTGGGACGCCGGCCCGGCCAAACGTTGCGAAGCCGCCGGAAAGATTTCATTCATCGGCCTGCTGCGAATTCATGACCGGTGATTTGCCCGCAGTGGAATCGTGAGGGGTCGTCCGACGACAGTCTTTGACAGTCTTCCGGGCGGAGGCGGAATTAATCGAAATTAAAAGAATATCAGGAGGCACGGTGGGGATGCTGGGGAAAAAATCGGACGGGGACATGGTGGCCTTTCTCGGAACGGGTACCGAATTCACGGGCAAGCTGATTCTGAAGGGTTCCATACGAATCGAAGGGGTGTTCAACGGGGAAATTCTCGGGGAGGGAACCCTGATGATCGGGGAAGGCGCCCGCATCGAAGGGGACATCGCCGTGGACCGCATGGTCATTCACGGGGAGGTGCGGGGCACCCTCAATGCGAAAGAGCGCCTCGAAATCTGCACGAGCGGCCATGTCCGCGGAAACATCACGACCCCCGTCCTGGTGATCCAGGAAGGGGCTTTCTTCCTCGGGGAATGTCACATGGCGGTGACGGGGTCCGACAGGACTGAACGGGAAGAGGAATGACGGCTCTTTCCCGCCGGAGAACGCTCGTTTTCTCCTCGAAATTCACCTGTACGGGCGGTCAAAAAATGCTTGACAACAGGGGGCAGTTGTGGTTAGTAGTGCCCGGTTTTCAGGAATCCCTTCCCAAAAGGGCTGCACGGTGGGCACAACAGAGATCACATCCAGCGGCGAAGTTCTTCACAAGGTGGCGGTACAGGCGCCTGACAGGAGGGTATTCTCCAAAGAATGAACCGAGTGGTGTACGCACTCGGTTTTTTTTTGTCTTGTTCGCATTTCATTGAGATAAGGGGTGAGAGCCGATGGTTGAATTGAACAGTTCTCTTTGGATCCAGATGGTCAATTTCCTGATCATGATCTTCGTCCTCAATGTTCTCCTGTACAAGCCCGTTTTAGGGGTTTTGGAAAGAAGGAAGAAGCATCTGCAGGATCTGGACGAGGAAGTGACGTCTCTCGACAGGACCGTGAAGGAAAAAGAGGCCGCCTACGAGGAAAAACTGCGCCAGGCGAGACAGCAGGCCATGACGGAAAGGGAGGGTGTCCGGAAGGAAGCCTCCGATGAGGCCAAGGTTGTCATGGACCAGGCGAGGGGCGAAATCTCAACGATGATGGACGCGTTGAAAACAAGGATGGACGCTGAGATGAAGGAAGCCAAGGCGGTCCTGAAATCGCAGGCTGAAAAGATTTCCTTGGAGATATCGGAAAAGGTGCTGGGGAGGACCATTCAATGAGTGAGACAATCCGTTATCTGCGGTCTAAACAGTTTATTCTTTACACCGTGCTGCCGGCCATGGGGATGCTCCTCTTCTGGGCGGCCGTTGCCTGTGCCTCGGGAGGCGCCGAAGGTGCCGAAAGCCATGGCGGCGGCAAGCTCATGGATTTCGTCTGGCGGGTCGTCAACTTCGTCATTCTGGCGGCGATCCTTTACAAACTCGCCGCCAAGGGTATCAAGGGGTTCTTCGTGGGACGGAGGGCCCAGATCAGGGAAACCATGGAAAACGCCATCGCCATGAAGGAAGAGGCGGAGAAGAAGTTCCAGGAATACGAGGCGAAACTCACCAAGGCCACCAAGGAGATCGAGGATCTGACAGCCACAATCAGGGCCCAGGGTGAGGCGGAACGGGTCAGGATCCTGGAAGAGGCCAAGGTATCGGCGCAAAAGATGAAGGAAGACGCCCAGGCCCGGATCGGCCACGAGTACAAGAAGGCAACAAAGGAATTGAGAGAGGAAGCGGTGGCCCTTTCAATCCAGATGGCCGAATCGATCCTGAAGAAAAAGTCTAAAAAAAGCGATCATGACACCATGGTCGCCGATTTTATCGATAGGATGGGGAGGCTCAATTGAAACGGAGTGAGATTTCCAAACGATACGCCAGAGCGATCTTTGACATCGCCCGGGAGGAGGGGAAGACGGAAGAATACTTCGGCGAGCTGAAGGGCTTCAACGATCTTCTCGCGCAAAACGCCAACCTGAAGGGCTTCATGACCAACCCGGTTTTCGCCAAGGCCGACAAGATGAGCGTGCTCGACAAGATCGCCGAGAAAGCGGCCTTGTCCCCCATCATGCGCAATTTCGTGAGAATACTCATTGACAAGGGCCGGATAGGCGTTCTCGCCGAAATACAGGACTGGTTCCAGGAATCGCTGGACCAGATTTCCGGCCGGGTCCGGGTCCAGGTAACCTCTGCCTACAAGCTTTCAGAAGATCTTGAGCAGAAACTGAAGGCCAAGATGGAAGAGGTGACCGGTAAAAGCGTGGAAATGAACGTGGAGCGCGACCAGTCCCTCATCGGGGGTATCGTCGTCAAGGTCGGAGACACCCTCTATGACGGAAGTATCCGTGCCCAGCTGAACACCATAAGGGAACTCTTAAGGGAGGAGATATAAGGGATGGAAGCAATCAAAGCAGAAGAAATAACCCAGATCATCACCAAGCAGATCAAGGATTACGAGAAGAAGCTTGATGTCAGCGAAGTGGGGACCGTCCTCTCCGTCGGTGACGGCATCGCCCGGGTCTACGGCCTTGAAAACGTCATGGCGATGGAACTGGTGGAGTTTCCCGGCGGGATTCTCGGCATGGTGCTGAACCTCGAGCGGGACAATGTCGGCGTGGCCATTCTCGGTGAAGACATTCACATCAAGGAAGGTGACCTTGTCAAGAGGACGGGCCGGATCGCCCAGGTTCCCGTCGGCGAGGCCGTTCTCGGCCGGGTCATCGACGCCACCGGCGCCCCCATCGACGGCAAGGGGCCCATCGAATCCAGCGAGTTCAGGAGAATCGAAATGGTGGCCCCTGGCGTGATTCACCGCCAGCCGGTGAAGCAGCCCATGTATACGGGGCTCAAGTCCATCGATGCCATGACGCCCATCGGAAGAGGCCAGCGGGAACTCATCATCGGCGACCGCCAGATCGGGAAAACGGCCATCTGTATTGACGCCATCATCCGGCAGAAAGAAACGGGGCTCAAGTGCATCTATGTGGCCATCGGGCAGAAGAAATCCACCGTCGCCCAGGTGGTCGAGGCCCTCCGGAAAAACGACGCCATGAGCTATACCTGCGTTGTCGCTGCCTGCGCCAGCGACCCCGGAACACTGCAGTACATCGCCGCTTTCGCCGGCTGCGCCATCGGGGAGTATTTCCGGGACAACAAGCAGGACGCCCTCATTATCTATGACGATCTTTCCAAGCAGGCCGTCGCCTACCGGCAAATCTCCCTGCTCCTTCGCCGTCCCCCGGGACGGGAAGCCTTCCCCGGAGACATCTTCTACAACCACTCCCGGCTTCTCGAGCGGGCGGCCAAGCTGAACGACGAACTCGGTGCCGGAACCCTGACGGCCCTGCCCATCATTGAAACCCAGGCCGGTGACGTGTCCGCCTTCATCCCCACGAACGTCATCTCCATCACCGACGGTCAGGTCTACCTGGAGCCGAGCCTCTTCTTTGCCGGTATCCGCCCGGCCATCAACGTCGGTCTTTCCGTTTCCCGGGTCGGCGGCGCCGCCCAGGTGAAAGCGATGAAACAGGTGGCGGGTACATTGAAGCTCGACCTGGCCCAGTACCGGGAACTGGCGGCCTTCGCCCAGTTCGGAAGCGACCTGGACAAGGCGACCCAAGCTCAGCTCGACCGGGGCATCCGACTCGTAGAACTCCTCAAGCAG
>Ga0209200_1003201_pt1 | contig 14321 bp, 12 predicted proteins | sample AD_UKC033_MetaG_FD_184406 | JGI IMG/M metagenome (GOLD analysis project Ga0209200, IMG submission 184406) | Active sludge microbial communities of municipal wastewater-treating anaerobic digesters from USA - AD_UKC033_MetaG (SPAdes) (version 2) | ecosystem: Engineered > Bioreactor > Anaerobic >...
GTCTTTATAAGATTCCATAAAGCCGTCTCAATGATTTCGCTGGCGCTCTTGCCCTGTACGCGCCCGAGCTCCTTCAGAACCTTCCATGAAGAAGGTTTCATCATGATATTGTGTCTCTCTTTGGTTTCCTGAATATCTTTCATGCGATCACCGCCTTATACACTCTATACACATAGTAAATCATTTCTCCGGAATATGCGGGCACGCGGAACGATCGACCGGCTCGAAAGTAGATTCTCTACGCAAGCACCTGATTTCACTCGCAGGTATTTGGAACCTACTGCTCGATCAACTTCAACGCGTTGAATAGATAAAAGAAGGCTTCTGGATCTGTCTTCTTCAGCTTATTCAGCTTGCTCCACGATGGATTGGTGATATTGACATCACGTAAGTCGATTGTTTCTCGAAACTTCTCATGACGTCGCTTACCGGCCTTCAGTAACTGCACAAGATACGCTACCTTTGCCGAACTTCTTATGGCGTCTTCCAGAGAGTAGCTACCGTTGAACGAGAATGCTTTGAACGCCTTGATACCCGTCATAAGATAGCTGAACTGCTCCCTCTTGTAGACTCCTCTATAGGCCAGCGTGATAGCCGTGTCAAAACAGTCATTCAGGACATCGACCTCGCTCAAGTCCAGCTTCCTGTAACCGAGTTCGAACATGCAGTTCTGTACAAGCGATTTCCGCACTTCATCAAGATCGGCCAGATTGTCGAAAAGGACCCCCAGATCGAAGAGCTGCTTGATTATCTCTGCTTCCTTTCCGGTGCCGTACGGAATACCCGTCGTGTTCGGCGCAAAGGCAGTTAGCTTGTCTCCGAGCAGAGCGTCGAGAGTTTGTATGGTTACCAGCACGTTCGGCGGGGCTGTCTCTATTACTCTATGCCTCACGGGGACTTTCAACAGCGACCTTGTGCCGACCTCCTGGTAAAGGATATCCAGAAAGACTGCCCGCTCTCTTCCGTCCAACACCGATTCCCTTACGAATCCATAGTGAGCTTCGGGAACATCCGAGGGAGTCTTACGTTCGTCCTCAAACCAGCTTTTAAATATTCCTTTTTTGCAGATCCTGTTGAATATATCTTCAAGGTTCTTGGGTTTAACGGGAAGCAATATGTCTATGTCCAGTGAGAACCTGTTGTAACTATCTAGAAGAAGCATAAGAGAGGTCCCACCTTTGAATATGAAGTCGAGGCCTTCAACGGAAAGCCCTTCGAACAACGTCAAGGCCATTATGGTCTTCTCTACTATTCCGGGGTCATTTTTCCTGTAAGATTTCATGACTGTATCCATCCATTCTTTGGTAGCAGAGTTTCTTGTGATCACACGCCTTCTCCCTGGGTCACTATGAGCCTGTCTATCTCTTCTAACTTCCCGCGTCGCCTGGCATATCTTCTCAGCGTGCTCAGACTCACGTCGTAATCCTTCAAAGCCCTGTGATATATGTTGCGTAACTCCTCACCCTGAAATGATACGAAGAGGTCCTTCTCGCAGACAAGATCGACAAGTATTTTCTCTAACCTCGGTATGGCGACATTATCAAAGGATGTTATAGGGGCTTCAGTTACAAGCGACCTTACAACAAAACATTTCTTGCATCCGAGAATGTAGTTGTTTATCTCCTTCGGAGTCGGATCGATGAACACACGGGAGTAGGATGCTTTGATATATTCAAACACGCTCTCCTCTGTGCCTCGCTCAGTTTCTATGATCACCAAAGAAGAAAGCGCCTGCTGAACAGTGAATTCGTTCAGCCATCCGGTAGCCCAGACACACAGGTTCTCCAGGTACGGGAAGCTCTTGCGAAGCTTCTTGAACAAACCGGAGAGTTCCTTCGATACGGCAGGTTCGAACTCACGTCTGCTTCCGGCTTCATAGACGCCTCTTCTGACGTTTCTGATGAGTCCTTCTTTCTTCAGCCGGTGCAGGGTTGCATAATAAGTACCTGTCTTCCTATTAGGTAAGAGTGTAGTCAGTTCATTGATCAGTTGATAGTGCGTAAGAAACTGATTGTTTTTGAACCACTCATTTACTTGGTTTCGAGTAATCTTCTCCATTGAAATCACCTACAAATAATGGCAATAAATATAAATAATTGCCGTTATTTGTAATTATAGCATATACTTCTTGCTGAAATACGATCCTTCAACCTGGGGGACTTCTTTGTTGTTCTAGATGGGTATCAAGCATAATTACCTATTGATGGAGCCTCTAGGGATTTTGCAGTCGTCGACGTGAAGACTGAAAGAGAATGAAAAAAACTATTGATGTTGACCTCGTTTAACACGGCTGTCTTATGAAGTTGTCAACAAGACTGTCGATGGATGTTTCGAGTATTTGTCTCACACCATTGATTGAAAGAATACATAAAAGCATCTCCTCTGAATCTAACAACACAACCAACGCAAAACCTTGCACTAAAATCATATCTTTTTTACTCAGAGAACCCATCGTGAACAGATATACACCTTTCAGAGTATCTGCATCCTCCAAGCCATTTTACAAATACTCAACAGGTCCGTCTGCAGAATCAGGAGTCTGACCCGTTCATTCTTAGACCCAGTGCACGGGAAAGCCTGAGCATCATTTCATACGATATGTTCTGCCTGCCGGATTCGATTCTTGCGATCACTCCTTGAGATGTTCCTATCGCTTCGGCCAGATCCTTCTGCGAGAGTCCCTTCTCAAGCCTTGCAGATTTTATCTCCCTAACAAAAACCCTAAGCGGTCTCTTCGAATAGTAAACTTTGGCGAATTTCTCGTCTTTGAGCCATTCCTTTTTTAGAGAGTCAAAAGAGCGCATCACTTTTCACCTTCTAGAAGCGTCTTTATAGGATCTTCCGAGTCATCGAGGATGTCGTCTTCGAATGCCAGCAGGTCGTCTTTCAACTGAAGCATCTCTTCGTCCTCCGAAGAAGATAAGATTTCAATAATCGCGTCGAATGACTTCTTTCTTTCGGTTGCATCGATCTCCTGGAGCATCTTCCATACTCTGTCGAACATGATCACTGTAATTACCCCCGTTGCCTTTTATCTCAACAAAAAAGGGTATTCGAATAGTCCCGCTTTTGTGAAGCAAAAGCTCGACTCTAAACTGCCGTTATCTCTCTTTTGGCTTCAATTTGAACACAATAACTTTGCGGAGATTGCCTTTGCTGTCACGACCCTCTTCTTCAAAATAATCGACATACTCCATCTCTCCCAGATACTTGACGAAGCCTTTACTGACCTTCTGAAAGAGATGGAGAGATTTCTTATTCTCTCTATGGGTTTTGATTTCCTTGTTGCCTTTTACAAACTCCATATCGCCTTCCTGGCCTTCACCATAATAGAGGAAGTATCCTTTCTCCCATCGATCGTTGTAACCGTATTCCTCTCCCGAGAAGCCTGTGAATATGAAAACCATGTCGTGTTTGGCAGGATAAGATATCCCGCTCTGTCTATTCCCTCCATATTCTTCATGAATCAGCGACCGCTTGTAGATCTCGCCCTTCATAAACCCCAAAGCTTCACCTCCATTTTCACAAGATCGTGAAATACTTCCTGGTCTTCTTCTCATGATCTTTTCTTTTCCAAGGCATTTATTACAATCATTATTTTGTGATAGAGCTTATTTGTGACTGCTTTTATCATCCGGCTATCCATCGACACAACCGTATCTGAAACCCTTTATGCATTTCTTTACAACCGGAAATCGATGATAGAAACCGAATGCTTTCAACTTCTACAGTACCCCTTCCCGCAGCAGGACTGCCTCCTTGAATAATCTGAAAGCCTTAATATTGATGTTTCTTAGTCTGTTTAGCCTTGAAAACGAACGTATTTCTATTGGCTCGTCTGTTATTTCAATATCACCCGCCCCCTCAGCCTCTTTCTGTAGCGAGACAGCTAGAAAAGCTATCTTTGATGCTGCTAGAATCATGTCTGCTTCAACGAACCTGCCTGTGAAAATATAGTTAGACAGTTTTGTACAGCCTCTCAAAAGCAGCTGATAGAGCTCTCTATCGCTCAAACCTCTGAAGCCAATTAGGAGGGCCGCTTCAAAGATATCCTCTAGAACCTCCTTAGCAGTGATTTCCGTTCCTCTGTATCGGGATTCAATTGCAGCGACTCTTCTGAGAGTTTCACTTACGTTTCCTAACTTAACCATCTTATCGAAAAGTCGGCCGATATCGAATATCTGTTTTAGTATTTTGAGATCATTACCTGAACTACTGTCGGTGCTCCAGTCGATACCGGTTGTCCTCGGAGCAAAAGCAGTGAGTTTGTCACCCAGAAGACAGTCGACATCGGGCGTCAATACTTCTTGTGATGCAGAATTGTTAGTGTGTATCAAGATGAAATGATCGATCTTGCGTTCAACAAGAACTGGATAGGCCGCTTCCTCATGGAGAGCATCGAGAAGTACGTAATCCTCTCTCCCCTTGACATTCGATGAGTAATAGAACTTGTAGTGAGATTTGGGAATCTCTAGCTTACTGTTTCTAACATCGACTTCAAATCTTGTGAACGGTTCGTTGTTTGCTATATCAGCCAGTGATCTCTGAAGCTCTTTTTGATTCACTCCTGTGACTATATCGATATCGATTGAGAAACGATTGAACTCATCCAGAACCAGGATTAGTGAAGTACCTCCTTTGAACACAAAATGCAGTTGCCTTTCAGAAAGCCTTTCAAGGAGAGTCAGAGCATAAATTGCCTTTTCGATTATGCCTGGATCTCTTTTGGGGAATCTCTCGTTTCTCAGTTTCATTATCCATTCGCGTTCAAGAGAAGCGTTGTCGATCAAAATACCCACACCTCGCCAATATTATCGGTCACAAATTTCCTTATTCTTCTCCACCTTCCTCTTCGTGAAGCATATCTCCTAAGCACGCTTTGATCAATAGCAAACCTTTCAAAGGCCTCTTCGAAAAGCTCTACCGTCATATTTCCCTGAATATAGTCATAGACATGTTTATCGCAGAACACGTCTACAAGAATCTTTTCAAGGGATGAAATAGGAACATCATCCACCGACGTAATCGGAGATTGCGTGACTAGGTTCTTGACTATTAGGAGTTCTGGCAAGCCCGATCCATAGAGGCGCATATCTCTTTCGGAAGGTTTGAGCAGCACACTGTCATAACCTACAGAAAGAAAGTCAAAAACAGACTCTTCAGCGCCCTTTTCAGTCTCGATAACAAATCTCCTGCCTGCTGCCTGCTGCGAAATGAAGGAGTTTATCCAGTATGTATCTGTCAAACAGAGTCCTAGGTAAGGAAACTCTTCGGCCAGAGAAATCCATAAATCCTTAAGCTCGGCAGATATTGATGGAAGGTAGGTCGGTTTCACCTCGGTGCTGAAAACACCCTTGGCAACTCTAGAAATCATCCCCATCTTCTCCAGGGATTGGGCAGTACCACTAACGCTTGTCAATTCACTCGGTTCTCTAATATCCGAAAGCCTTAGAAAACTCCCTTTCATCCCATCAATCTTCAAGTCTGACACGGCAAGGTTTTCTATTCTGTAGATCCCCCTGCCTGCCGAGCTAAGCAAACCGATTTTCTTGAGTGAATTTATGCGCCAGTCAAGGCGTTGCTCAGAATCCTCCGGGAACAGTCTTGCCAAATAAGTGATAAGCTTCCGTCTGGTAATAAGTCCCGATTCATCGGCAAGATCAGAAATATCTCTCTCAAAATTCCTCACAAACACCTCCAGCTAACTCTATTAAGTACGTCAATTATATCAGAGTTTTGACAAATTTATTAGATATGATCTGAATTTACGAATAAACGGACCGACCTCTAAAAGAACGAGATTCCGATATGGGACTATAGACTGCTCAGAATGTACGTGAATTGTATAGAATGTTGCTCAGAAGGGAAATAGCCTTTCTTTTTCATATAAGTGGTCACAGCTCTTCTTAGAATTGTGTTTGGGCTTTCAGCAACTTCCATTTCAGCCCTTCATAAACCCCAAAGCGTTACCCCTAGGTTGTTTCTGCCTTCGATTTGTTGATGATCTCCTTAGTTCCATAATCGGTTATCACTATCAAATGGACATGATTTCTTATGCGTGTCTACGCTCTTGATCTTAAATCCCCGCTTGAGCGGGGGGGACCGCTTGCGGTGGGGTGTGTGCTCTTTGAACAACGTTTAGAATAGATTGGCCTGTTCGAAATTGAACGATATGTTCACTACTTCACGTTATTTGGTCTGTGATCCATATGTATGCTCCTACCAGAGACCAAGAACTAACATCGAGCGACCACGCACATCGGACTATTTCAGAGCATTGGCTTTTCTCGTCTACAAAGACCTACACCCTCCGTCACTACGTGGCCCTCCTCCCTCAAGGGAGGATTTGAGATCAGGATCATCAAGAGCCAGGCACAGCATGTATTGTCATGGGGGAAGAGAGATCATACGATCTCTCATTAACTCCCTAACTTATGGGTAATGATGAGCTCTAATAGAGAACACCGTCTTTTCTCCAAAGATATCCGCGATAAGATCAACGGATGAATAATCGCCCCGCGGCGGAAAATCACAGGACACTCCATGGCTTTCGAGAAGGTCCTTGAACTCAAGAACTAGAAGATTCCTGAGGCTCTTCACATTTCGCTCGGGCTTCAAGTACCTCCTGATCCTAAAGGATACGAGATTTACAGCGATTATCTGCGCAAAGAGCATGACTAGAACCACCTGATAAGGGATCACAAATGCAAGCGCAATGATTGCAGCCGATACCACCCACCAGTACTTCCTGAAGAAGAACAGAATCATAGGGTTTTTCCTGTCACTTCATGTCCGTTTCGATCGAAATCCACTTCCACACCTCGTCCAGAAAACACATCGAATATCAATTAGACTATTGTTCAAAGAACCGCGAAATACCTCTTTATCTTCTGAGCCATGAGATAACGCCGCTCCTCGAGGAATTCTTCATAGTCGTCTATTGTCATATTCACTGTGTTTTCAGGGATGCAGTTGATCTTCCAGTTCTCAAGCATTTCTGACTTCAGCGTGATACCTCCATACTTGAGACCCCCACCATTGCATTGATTTAGAGCTTCTGTAAGGTATTGTGAAGGCGGCTTAGAACTGATAGCAATGTTGATCTCGCTCTGTGTCATCGCATAGTTAGCAATCTGATTGTATTTTCCTCTGGTAAGTCCGAATTTCTTCAGGTATTCCTTCGGGAAAATGTGATGAACATCTCCCTTTAGGCTCACAAGATCCGCGACGCAGATATCACGTGAAAGGAAACCCTTGTCTTTAAGCTTCACTTGAGCCGCAAGATAGACATTGAAAGAAGGGCTGCTGGAAACCGAAGTATTCATTTGCTGCGGCAAGCCTACCTCCCAGAAAGCATCCGAGAGCTCTGCTGAAAAGACGTTTTCTATGAAGGTCTTCCCACTCTCATGTATTCTCCTGATATCATAGTCAAAAGTAGATTCGGGAGAACTGGAGTAACGACTCGTGAGAATTGAAAGGACAAACCACTTTCTGACTAATGATTCAATTTCCGCTTGATCGCAATTCATCTCGCGAAGAGTTAAATACATGATGTATGCGAAGTTGATCGAATTCTGGGACCTGATCATAGAACTATCTATGAAACCTGCAGAACGGAGAATCATGATGAACTTCTTGAAGTTGTTTTCATTCATGAAATCCATAACGCCGGTTTTCAATAGATCAAATGAGCGTTCGGAAATCTCCTCTTCGAACTCTCTCGTTTCGAAATTCCTGCCGGAAAGAAGCGCAACCAAATCCTGTAATCTGCCCCTTTTGAATTTCGAAGTGAAAGCTACTCTAAGCATGTCTGTATAAGAAGGATCATACAAGTCATCATTTTCATTCTTTAGCCAAGACATCCTGCCGAAGTAATCAGTCTTGGTGAACTCTTCATCCACCTCCTGAAGTTGATGATAGAACTCCGGAGCGATGGCCAAATGGCAGAAATAATCTATTGCTTTCCTGAGATTGTTGCCGCCATATGTTTCATTCACAGAGATCTTCGACATCGCAAAGTCCGCTTGACTAAGCACTGAGCCAGCCGAATTGATTCTTATGAAGATTTCTGTAACCGTTTCGATATCCAAATCAGAATTAAGTTCAATCAAGCCAATCGGGTTATTTACGATGCCTTTTAGTGACTCTAGACTCTCAAAAATCTCGTCTTCGTTCTCAACAGAATTCAATTCGCAGTAATTATTAACCGCCTGAATCAATCTGAAATCAGGTCTGAAGATTGCAGAGATGTCTGGAATCCAGTTCTTATCCTTCCTTATAGCGGGATTAGTAACCTCGAACCTTTTTTCTAGCGGGTGGAAGGCAATGGCTATCCGAATCCTGCGATAATCCTTCGTAACTACTTTCTGACCCAACAGAGCTGCCATGAGGGCGGTAACTCTTTGTTGCCCGTCGATAAGAATTCTCTTGCCAACCGATTTTGTGCCGTCCTTGAGTTTGACATTCGGATTCTGCCACGCAATAAGGTATCCTATGGGATAACCCTGATAAAGAGAATCCAGAAGATCCCTAACCTTAATCGCGTCCCAAACGAAGGGCCGCTGAATCTCTGGTATGGCAACTGCTTGTGACTGAACCCACGTCAGCAAAGTCTGAATTGGGTGTTGATTAACCGAGTATTGCTGTATAACCACTACGAAACCTCCTTTGATCCTTTGTAGTACAAAAAACCGTTTATCTAACGGATCTAGTTTTCGAAAGGACACTGTTTTTCAAAACCGCTTTGGCATTGCCTAGCTTTCGAAAACTCTTTGCTAAAGAAACCTCCTTCTGTGGAAAGCAATCAAGAGAATGATACCTGTCATCTGGACCTGTGACAGCTCACACTTAGTCCACAATAATTTGTCAGCTCACTTCCCAAAGTCCTTCCAAACCTTTTTTTGGATTTCACTTTTCACCATTCTTTAGAAAAACTAAGACTAACAAGAACGCTTGGACACTCCAGTGTGTTCTTCTTGCCAAGAGGCCTAGTTAAAAGCCCAAATAGTTTGATGCCACAGGCTACATTTTCTATACTCAACTAATTGATGAAACCACCAAGCTTGAGTGCTGCACCTAACAAAGTGTCTTGTTCCTCAACAAATTCTTCGAACTCCTTGCTGTCTCTTATTCTAACCTCGAACCCGTTTGATCTAGAAATGTCTAAGAACTCTTCTGAATGGGCCATGCGTAGAATCTCCGCCTCGAGAATCGCCTTTATTTCCTCAGGTGTGTTATTCGGAACGGCCAGCCCTCGCCATGTGCCAGTTTCCCAGTCAATACCTTCTTCCTTAAGTGTTGGTATGTTGGGGAAACCCGTAAGCCTTTGGTCAGACATCACTGCAAGAAGTTTTAGATTACCGCTCTTTATCTGACAAGAAGCCTCTGTTACTGAGCTGGTTAACACATCAACCTCGCCTTCTAGAAGCCTGGTAATCGAAGACGAATCCATCGTGGAAGACCAAATCACAGAGTCAATATCCAGTCCAGCAGCACTGAGCATTCCAATTCTTGCAAGATCCCAAATAGAACCTGAACTAGATCCAGAAAAGACAACTTCACCTGGCCTTCCTTCAATGTAGTCAAGAAGATCTTGAACGCTATCCCAAGGGGCATCTGCTGATACTATGACTCCTGCATTGTCTTCATTAAGCTGCACAATGTAATCGAAATCCTGATAGTTGATTGATGCTATATCCATCCAGTGAATTGTGCAAATATCCGATGTAACCATTGTCATGGTGTAGCCGTTAGGCTCCGCATTAGCACCAGAAACGTGCCCGTTAACCCCTCCGCCTCCTGTCTCATTCTCAACAAAGACCGTTTCGTCAAGTCTTACATTGAGTTCGTTTGCAACAAACCTCGACAAACGGTCCGTTCCGCCTCCAGCACGATATGGACAGATTATGGTAACAGGTTCGCTAGGAAAAACAGAACCTTGTTCATCATAGAAGAAGAAACAAAGCAGTTCCTCTGAAAACAACTCATTAGAGTCTTGCGCTCTAACTTCAAATCTGTGCAATCCATCTCCGTAACCGGTCCATGTGTATTCTGAGTTCGTTCCATGATAAACCCAGTTACCCCCGTCTTTCCTATACTCATACTTAAGCAATCCATCCTTAGCATTGTCTCCACTCCACACAAACGAAGCACTGTCAAAAGGGATCACACCGCGCGCACCTTCAATCAACGTTAGAGTGGGGACATAGCTCGTATTCCTGGGGCATCCAGTTAGCAAAAGAACCACAGCAAGAATCAGCAGCGGTGCTCTTTTCAGGAGTTTCCTACTCATAATGCACCTCCAGATAAGCGGAACTGCCTCGTAGTTATCGAGTGATATCAAAAAAAACAATTATTACACGGCAAAAAAACAGTCTCAAGATCAATATAACACTTGTTACATTGCTGGCAAAGACCGGGCAAAATGGGAAGAGTCAAAGTGGTTCGTTTTCTTAAAAGGACTGTGATTACGCATGTCAAGCAAGGTTCTGGGCAGATTGGGAGAGATGCCTTCATGAAAACGTAAGAGGCATCTAGTACACAGAAAAAGAAAACTTCCAGTAGGGAGCTTCCTATAAGCATTCTAGAAAAAGAAGTGAGAAACCCGAGTCAGTGGCAAACAAACCACATCCTCTCAAAGGTGCTTGCTCAAAGGACGTTTATTCTTATTGATTCAGCTAATTTAGGGTCTGCCACTTCAAGTGCTAGGTTGATTATGTCCTGGATGTTCGTTCGACTGTAATTTGTGCCCATCCACCAGCCTGGAACTATTTCGACAGAATGAGAAGCGGCCAAATCCGTACGTCCAGGATAGAGGTCAAGCTTATCTTTTGCCAAGTACCTTCTCTTTTTTCCGTGTTTGCGAGAAGCAAACCGTTCTAAGAAAGTGGCATCTTCCTGCGATAGAAGCTGAAAAAGCTTGATCATTGCCTGACAGGCAGAAGTGGCAGAAATTCTCCGGTCTTGAAAGTCGAAATCGAAGACGCCTGATCTCTCTGTTAGTTTGGAAGCGCCGTAATTGGGTGATGACGTTACCGATTTTCTGGTAGTTGCCGAGTTTGAACTTTCAGGCAGAATCAGCATTCTCTGGCTGATGATTTCTCTTTCGATGAACTCTCCGCATACCTCTAGTTCCGGCTTGTATCCGCAAATGTCTTCTACCTTCTCTGCAAACAGTTCTAGTAGAAGAGAGTCAGGTTCGGTCAAGAGCATCTTCCATGCTTTCGAAAGGTTTTCAGCAATAATCCTTTCTCTCGAAACATTTCTGTAGTCTTCTCTCGCAGCCTCAAGAGCCTCGCCGGTGCAGACTTTCTTGTAACTAATGTATCTTTGAAGCCTTTCCGCTGCTTCCGAGATTTCACGTTCAAGAAGATCTAGTTTATAGATCCTGCGTTCGTCATAACGGCCCTGTTCACCAGGAAGATAGAAACTCCATTCCTGGCCATCTGTCAAAATTGCCATAGGTACTCCGAGCATAAACGCGTATTCAAATAGCTGCTTATCTGCCCCATCTGAGTGCCCAACCTTCTTTACTTCAATGAACACGACAGGACGGCTCTCGGGATAACAAAGCGCGAAATCTACACGGCGTCCTTCGATAGAGTATTCCGGAATTACGATTGAAGTATTGAATACGGGCCATCCTAGCTCGTGCAAAGTGGGAAGAACCACTCCCTGCGATACAGCTGCTTCAGAATGAAATCTACCACCCTTTAGATTTTGCCTTACTCTCTCAATGTGATCAGTAATTGCCATTCACAGACACCTTCTTTATTCAAGTTGAATTCAAACCCAGCAGGCTATCAGATCGACCTTCTCCCTAAAGATATCAGCTTCTCTTCTCTCTTCTTGAGAGCTTCTCTTGATGGATAAAGGTGCGCGTCTCTTGGCAAGTAGACATTCTTTCCTTCAAGATCTTCATAGCTTGTGTTCTCAAGTATCCTGCTTAGTTTCACTCTGTAATCTTGATCCACAGTCAAAAGATTTGCTTCATACAGTGTGTTGATGTCAGATCTTAGTAGTAGACCGTTTTGAGGATTTTCTGCCTCCTGACAATCCGGATTTATGTGCGCCGCCTTTAACACAAGAGGGTAGTCAGTCCCGGTAATCACGCACCTTCCATAAATTTCGAGGAGAGAGTCTCTGAAAGCTCCACTCGCAATCTTTCTTCTGTGAGAGATGAGGTTCGGCCAAAGATACTCCTTAACAGCCAACGACGCTCCAATATCAGCTTCGTGGGCGATTCCAGTTAGATACTTGAACTTCTGGATTCCATTTGCAAAAGTAGTTCCCAATTCTTCTGCTTTCAAAAACCCTCTGTCGCTGAAATAAATCGCATCCTTGAGTATTATGCAGCCTATTAGGCTGTCGGGATCGATCCCTTTGTTAATCGATCTGAGCCTTTCCAAAAAACTATCTAGCGAGGCAGCACCATTGCCTATGAAAAACTTTCTCCACGCATCAGCCACGGTGAAACGAACAGAATAGACATAGGTAGCATAACCACCAACTCTTCGAAATGGACTCTTAAGGAAGAAATAGAAAAGATCTCCTGGATTGATCTTGTTAACTGCCCACGCAGTCGGTGTCCAGAAATTTATCAAAGGCGGCTGCCACTCTCTTAGATATTTAAACCATTCAACATCTGTCAAAGCTAGAACATCCATGAATTATTCACCCCTTGCTTTGCTATTGACGTAGAAATCAAAAGAAATAAGCTCTCAGAATGTGCCTAATAAAGAAAATACCCCACTATTTCTACGCGATAGAAAAGCGTTGTTTTTTGAATCTTCAAGAGTCTCCATCGTAAGGCCCGAGCTACTAAAGCACACGGTCTGCAATTCTGTTCTTATACGAAAAACTGAGTCCATAACTTCAATTAACCCTTTGAGATCTAATGGAGTGTATATTTCAAGAGATCATCTTTACCTGAAATTATGCTCATTGATTCCTCCATAGTGTGTATTGTTGTTCTGCCCTTTTGTTGACTGAACTCCTACGATCAGTCGAGGTTCCTCTTTCTCGCTCTTCGTATGACGGATCGGACTCAAAGGCATTTACCGCAACGTCTTCTAATTCAAGTGAACCGAGCTCCTCAACCATAGGAAGAATGAAAGGCGAGATTGCTCTCGAAACCTTCTTCACCAATTCCTCAATCGTCGTTACTTGCTCTTCGTCTTCTTTGTGATCTGTGATGAGCGCAAGAGCAATAATCACATGTCCATACATGTACCTTGCTTCAAGTATTCTTGGGTCAGCCTTGGTTTTACCTTTTTGCTCAGTTTTAAGGTGCCAATTATCAACATTGACAAAGAAGTCATAATGATCCTCAGACGCCTTGGATATGTATAGCGCATCATACCTGTCGAACTCGTATCTATCCCATTCATTCTCGTGAACCTTGACAACGTTAGGTAGATTTAGCCCATGAAGCCCATGAGTTTCGTCTCCCGGGTCCTTTGAAGCCGGTTTCTTTCGCTCTCCTTGTTCTCCAGCTGTCTTTTTCTCTGCTTCAGTTATCACAACGAAGAATTTCGATTCAAAGATTTCGGTATCACGGATATCGGATACTCTAGAGTTGTATTCTATTAGGTCTCCTACTTCTGCTTCCTGTGGAACTCTTACATTTAGGTTTGCGGTACCGTTCCACAAATTCACAAAGTAATCCTCTATCTCGACATCTGGAGAAGTCAACTCAAAGTGGCCGCAGTCATTCGCGCGATAGAAATAATCATTTTCTACATCTGTTGTGAATTTCACTCTGAAATATGAATTGTTGATTGGGCATCGCTTTGGTTGATCTTCAGTCATCTTTCCAATGAGAGTGAAGAAAGAAGGGAACCGCTTTCCATGAAACTCCGGTTCGCTTGCTATCGATGTCGCTTTGAAAGGGTTCTGCAATTGCTTGCCCTCGATAAACAGCCGAGATAACGTAGGCGATTTCTTCAAAATGCCTTGAAGAATCTCCTTAAGTGGTTTGGAGTCCTGCAATCTGCCTTCGATCTTCTCTCTTCGCCTTTTTTCATTTAGTTGCCTCAGGCCTTCATGTCTTCTAAGAAGATCTTCAAGCTGTCTCTCAATTGCATTTTCAAATTCTCCACCTCTCAGTCTATCTCTACTGTTCATAAACAGATCTTCGCGCAGTCTTCCCTGCAAATCAGAACAGTCAACAACAACAAGGATAGAGTTCGAAACGTATCCGAGAGACACGCGGTTTCTCGTAAAAAAAGCCTTCGAAATTGCTCCTTGAGTTTGACCGTTAACCGTGAATAATACTCCCTGGTCCTTCTTATAGTTCTCCTCCGCCCCATCTTTGAAGGCGA
>Ga0209200_1003205_pt1 | contig 14313 bp, 10 predicted proteins | sample AD_UKC033_MetaG_FD_184406 | JGI IMG/M metagenome (GOLD analysis project Ga0209200, IMG submission 184406) | Active sludge microbial communities of municipal wastewater-treating anaerobic digesters from USA - AD_UKC033_MetaG (SPAdes) (version 2) | ecosystem: Engineered > Bioreactor > Anaerobic >...
GTGTCGATGGGATGGGACCGGACAACTGATTGGAGGACAGAAAAAGAGTTGCGAGATTGGTAAGGCTTCCCAATTCCGGCGGGATGGGACCGGACAGCGGATTGTTGTACAGATTAAGATTTGTGAGATTGGTAAGATTGCCGAGTTCCGGTGGGATGGGACCGGACAGCTGATTACTGGACAGATAAAGATCTGCTAGATTGGCAAGGCTTCCCAGTTCCGGCGGGATGGGACCGGACAGCTGATTGGAGCCCAGATTAAGATATGAGAGATTGGTGAGGCTTCCCAGTTCTGGTGGGATGGGACCGGACAGTTGATTGTTGTCCAGATTAAGATATGAGAGATTGGTAAGGCTTCCCAGTTCCGGTGGGATGGGACCGGACAGCTGATTGTGGTACAGAGCAAGATATGAGAGATTGGTGAGGCTTCCCAATTCCGGCGGGATGGGACCGGACAGCTGATTACTGGACAGATAAAGATTTGTGAGATTGGTGAGGCTTCCCAGTTCCGGTGGGATGGTACCGGACAGCTGATTGGGGGACAGATTAAGATATGAGAGATTGGTAAGGCTTCCCAGTTCCGGGGGGATGGATCCCATCAGGTTATTGGAAGCCAGTACGATTTTGTCAACGTGTTCCCCTGCGATGTCACAGGTCACCCCATGCCATGTTCCTTCCGTCCCCGGCATGGCAAAGCCGTCGGCGGCAAGCGGCGCCAGTTTCCAACCGCTGTTGTCAATCCAGCTATCACCGTTGGTGCTGTTGTAAAGGTCGATGAGGGCGGCCCGTTCAATGTCGGGGATGCCCAAATGGGACCCGGCATCCATGGGATCCGTCCCCTGGGTGACTTCGCGTCCGTCATTGTATCCGTCACCGTCCGTGTCAGGGTTGGTGGGATCGGTGCCGTTGAGGAATTCATCGAGATCGATGAGGTTGTCATTGTCAAAGTCTCCCGTACCGTCCCGGTCAAGCGTTCCGAAGTAAGAAATCTCCCAGGCGTCATGCATCCCGTCCCCATCGGTGTCATCAGCCAGGGCGGAACCAAGATAAACGAAGGCCATGCCTTCTTGAGTCTCGCCGTTTTCGTAAAAAGGTGATCCCACGATGAAATCATCATATCCATCGTTGTTGATGTCGCCTGCCGTGCTGAGATAATAACCAAACTGTGCATTGATTCGGTTTCCCTCTGGGGTCCAGACGGGCTTGGGCATTGGGCCATGGAAAGAGCCTAAATAAACGAAAGCGGCTCCTTCTTCGCTTTCGCCGTTGTCATAGTGTGGTGATCCTGTAATGACGTCGCTATACCCGTCGCCGTTGACGTCGCCCGCCGTGCTTACACACCTACCAAAATTTGCCCCGATTTGATTTCCCTCAGCGAGCCAATCAGGTGTGGTGCTCATTCCTGAGGCAGAGCCTAAATAAACGAAGGCAGCTCCTTCTTCGTTTTCGCCGTTGTCATAAAATGGTGATCCTATGATGACGTCGCTCAGTCCGTCGCCGTTTACATCGCCCGCCGTACCCACGGAATAGCCAAAGTATGCCCCGATTTGATTTCCTTCAGCGATCCAGTCTGGCGTGGTGCTCATTTCTGTGGCGGAGCCATAATAAACAAATGCTGCCCCCTCACTTGCTTCGCCGTTAACGTATCTACGAACTCCTACGATGATGTCACTCAAGTCGTCGCCATTGACATCGCCTGCCGTGCCCACACTCATGCCGAGGTATGCCTCGACTTGATTTCCAAAGACGGTCCATTCTGGTGTGAGGCTGAGGCCGTCTTCGGAGCCGTAGTAAACGAAAGCCACTCCCTCGTCAGTCTGGCTGTTGTCATAGAGACCGGCCCCGACAATGACGTCGTCGTACCCGTCGCCGTCGACATCGCCCGCCGTGCAAACACTCCAGCCAAGGTATGCCTCGACTTGATTTCCAAAGACGGTCCAATCTGGTATAAGGCTGAGGCCGTCGGGGGAGCCGTAATAAGCGAATACCGCTCCCTCGTCAGTCTCGCCGTCGTCATAACTAGATGCTCCCACGATGACGTCGCTGTATCCGTCGCCGTCGACATCGCCCGCCGTCCCCACGGAATAGCCAAAGTATGCCCCGTCTTGGTTTCCGAGGGCGGTCCAGTCGGGTGTGGTGCTCAGGCCCGAACCCGAGCCGTAGTAAACGAATGCTGCCCCCTCTTGTAACACACCATAACCGCATGCTCCCACGATGACGTCGCTATATCCGTCGCCGTTGACATCTCCTGCTGTTCCAACAGAAAGTCCAAATTGAGCACTATCTTGGTCCCCCTCTGCGCTCCATACGGGCGATACGAGAAGCGGATCAACGAGGATCGGATAGACGGCCCCGGCATCGTCAATCACCATCCGGATGGTGTCGCCGGCCAGTTCGAAACGGCCTGCCAGGGGGTTCTTTTCGGCATCGAAGGCCTTGAGGGTCCCATAGTGCAGGACGCTGACACGGCCGTCGGCCAGAAAGTCGATCGTCCGGGCGTCCCGGGAAAGCCGGGGACGGGCCGTCCCTTCGAAGCGGACGAGGAGCGACAGGTTGCCCTCTCCCCCCGCCTTCTCTTTGACCTCGAACCCCTGTTCCAGGCCTTCGGGCCTGTTTTCGTACCATTCCGTGACGGCACCCCGGCGGTACTCGATGCGGGGGCCTGTCACAGCCGGCGAATTATCCAGAGGCGGAGAGAGGGTGTCATTCTCCCGGCCGATGCCGGCCAGCGTCAGTTTCAGGTTCCAATCGGGTTTCCTCTCCAGGCGGCTCGTGATCAGGATGCCCTCCGGTGTAAAGAACGTCCTCAGGTTCTGGGTCCTGTTCGGGGCCTGATATACGGCTTTCCTTTCCGGGAAATAAGGGCTTTTCGAAGAGGTGATGAAATATTCCTGGTCTGCGATATTTTTCTGAACCGCCGTGAACCACTCCGTCCCTTTCAGTTGCTTCGGGGAAGAGGATTCTACGGCCGCTTTCTCGAAAACCCTTTCTTTTGTGATGGCGGAGACGGCTGTAGCGGTATCGTGATGGGCAGGGCTGTCCGGCTTCGCAAGGTGGGTGCCGCAGCCGGTCAAAGACGCGAGACAGAAAAACGTCAGAAGGGAAAGGATTCCCAACGATTGTTTCTCATGCCGGAAGCTATGGAAATTTCCTCTTCCCCTTTCCATGACGGCCCTCCTTTACATTCTGCGAAGGATTCATCTCCGGTTCTTTTCTCCGCCGGCGAACCGAAAATCTCCTTGAAAACCCGTTAATCGAAAACCCATTTATGGAGACAGGCCTCCCTTTGTATGCAAAGCTTTCACTTGTTCTTTCTCTGAAAAAAAGGCACTTATTTCTCACATAGTCATCCGATACGTTGCGGGTCACTTGCCCGTGTTTTGGTCAGTTGTGTCTTTGAGAACTTCGTCGAAAAGGTTCCACCGTTCCCGGATTCTCTGGCAGAGAGCGTGCATGATGGTCAGGGCGAAGACCGGCTGCTGGCTGATGAGGTAAAGAAACTTGTCCCGGTCAAGGACGACGAGGCGGGTGTCGTCCTCCACCACCGTGGCCGTGGCCGTCCGCGGTGCCGAGTCGCAAAGCGCCATTTCGCCGAAGAAATCTCCCTGTCCCATTTCCGCCAGTGTAACTTCATGGCCCGGAGCCGTGGTGGTGAGCCGCACTTTTCCCGAGTGGACAATGTACATCTCGTTTCCGCGCGTATTCTCTTCGAAGACGATGTCGGATTTTCTGAATTCCCTGATGAATTTTTTGAACGGCGCCGAATCGAGCATGGGATCTTCCCTCATGTCATTGAAGCCGGCAAACGGCGAAAAAGGTAAGAGGGGAAACATGAGGTGAAACCGAAACGAAGGGTGGCGAAACAGCGGTAGCGTGTGGGACCATGAGATTATTGCGAGTGTATTTAAAACCCCCCCCTTCTAACTAATTACTAACATACGAAGGATATTTGTAAATATTGAAAAAGTATCAATAATATATGGATGGAAAACTGATACTACTGGAGAGTGATGAGAAAGGATCGGAGATTGGTCTTCGCTTTTACGAGATCCAGTTTTTTTCTGATCCCGTGCCGGTGTTGATCCACGGTGCTCTTTGACAGGTTCAGGATTTCCATGATTTCCTTCGTCGACCTGCCTTCCCTGAGGAGGCTCGCCACTTCGGTTTCCCGGGGCGAAAGATTGTAAAAGGCAAACGTCAGGCGCCGGGAGAAAGGGGACAAGATGTTTGCGAGACGCTTCTCAAGGATGTTCAGATCGGAAAGAAGCCGGGTTTCTGCAGGGCATCTTTGTTTAAGCCCGGCAATACAGGGCATGATGAGTTCTTTCACGTTGGCCAGAATGTTTCCCTCCACCTCGAATTTTTCGTTCTCGCTGTACTTCAGCAATACCTGGAGTTCTTCATTTGCCCTCTCAAGGGAATAACACTTTTTTTCCAGCTCTTCTCGTGTTCGCTTTTCGATCTTTGTGAATCCCGCGGCATCGACGATCGAAACCAGGCCGAGATCGAACCCGGGAACCCTTTTCAGGGTGATGCGAGCCTGCTTTACCGCTCCGTTTTTTTTAAGGAGACGAATGTCCCGGAAATCGCTTTTCTTCGCGCCGTCTCTCATCATGTCATGACAGTGAATTCTCAGTTGTTCCCGTTCCTCCGAAACGATGCAGTCTGTCCATTTTTTTTGGTGTTCCAGGTCGGCTCTCTCAAAGCCGGTCATCCGTTCGAATTCCCGGTTCACGAGGAGGATCGTTTCATCGGAATCAAAAATAATCAAGGGAATGGAGGTGATGTGAAAGATGTTTCTGAGCAGCCTGTTCAATTCCTCCTTTTTCCGCTCCCTTTGAACCGGTTTCCGCGGCGGCTCCGCCGGAAGCCTCTTTTTCTCGAGCTCGGATGTCTCATATTCACTCACGAGGTTTTCCAGTCTGGCGAGGACGTCTCTTATCTTTGTATCAATGGTTTTGCGCCCCGAGGATTCCCGGAAAATTCCCTGGACAATTTTCCTGCCATTCACTTCCAGGGTTGTGGCGCTGATTTCAACCGCCACTCTTGTCCCGTCACGGGTGACGAGAGATCGATCTCCCCTGGAAACGCAGCTTCGTCTGTTTGTGCATCTTTTAAAACGTGTCCTGTACCGGTCTTTCTCTTCCGGGGGATGAAGTTCGGAGTGATGCATCGATACGATCTCTTCGGGAGTCCGGCCCGTCAGGTCACAGGCCTTCATGTTTCCGTAAAGAAGCATTCCCGTTCGGGCGTCGGCAATAAAAACGGCATCGCCGTATAGATCGACGATGTCAAGGAATGGAATGTCCGTTGTCAACGCCATGACGTATCCCTCTTGTCAGGGACTGCCTGTTTCGGAGAAGAATCGTTTCCCCCTTGTCTGAGTCTTACAAGGGTCCAAATGCTTTCCTTTCAAGTCTCCTCATCACGAAGTCACATCTCTTTCTTGGAAGGGAGAGGAAACTTCCTCACCGCTGAAAAAAGGCGTTTAAAGGTTGCTTTCGTGTCCAGGGCTTCGAAGAGGAGACGGGATTCTTCCAGCAGGGACTGGGCATTCCGGACCGCCATCTGGAGATCTTCCCGGGGCGTCACCGACGCCCTTCCGTGGCCGGGATAGAAAGCCCTGATTCTCAAATTACTCAGGCGTTTCAGGGTGTGCACGTAGTCGCTGATGCTCCCCGAGCCGAAAATGCCCGAAAGAACCCCGCCGGCCAGAACGGTGTCGCCGGTGAACAGGATCTCCTCCTCAGGCTCGTAAAGGCAGATGCATCCCGAACAGTGGCCGGGGGTGTGAATGATCTGCAGCCGGTAATTGCCCAGCTCGATAACCGTATCCCCCTCGAGCCAGATGTCGGCCCGGAAAAGCTCCATGTTGCGATCGAAAAAGCGGTTCATCATGACGAACTCGTCCTGGAGCTCGATCTTGTTCGCCGCAAGCCGGTGGGCCGATATTACCGCTGTATCGTAAAAGTGCACGCAAGCCCCGACATGGTCGAAATGTTCGTGAGTGAGAACAATCAGGTGAATGTCCGAGGGGGCAAGACCGATTTCCTTCAGGCAGCTTACGAGATAGGGGAACTGGTCGGCCAGGCCCGTGTCTATCAGGACGTTTTTGGTTCGGCCCTTTATGAGATAGACGTGGCTCCCCGGCCGTTCCGCCCATATCTGGTAGATGTCCGGTTTCAGTTCCGTGATTCGGGTTTTCTTTTCCGTTGACATATCAATGACCCTTTTTTAAATGTTTCACGGGTTCCTTGATTCAGTTGATGCCACTTTCCGGGGAAGGTTGTTGTTTAATTTCTCGTAAAGTTTCCAACGTTCCCGGATGCGCTGGCAAAGGGCGTGCATGATGGTCAGGGCAAAGGCCGGTTGCTGGCTCACCAGGTAGAGAAACTTGTCCTGATCCAGGACGACGAGCTTGGTGTGGTCCTCATCGGCCGTGGCCGTGGCCGTCCGCGGCGCCGAGTCGCAAAGGGCCATTTCCCCGAAAAAATCGCCCGGCCCCATGGTGGCCAGGACAATCTCTTTTCCCGGCGAATTTGTCGTCAGTTTCACTTTCCCCGAATGGATGACGTACATCTCCTCCCCGTGGCTGTTTTCCTCGAATATGACCATGGACTTCATGTATTCTTTTATGAACTTTTTGAAATGCAGCGTTTTCGTCACGGTTTCCTCCTTTTGTGACGTGGCCGGAAACATCCGGCTTGTTCCCGGCACTTGTGCGGATAAGGATCGACCGAACCCGGCATTCAGATGTCCGGTAACGGGCAGGGCAGGGGACGACGGGGTTGGGAAACGAAGGGATGTCAGTGCGAGATCGGGAACACGCAAAAACCGTTCAGGGCTCCGGGACTGTTTCCTGTCCCGAAGCATGAGAAAGAGCCCTTGGCAGAAGATTCAGTCCGGTTGATATTTTTTCTTATGTCTCACTGAAAAGCCTGTAACTGTTCCGGCCCTCCTCCTTGGCCCGGTACATGGCCGAATCGGCGTTTTTCATGAGCGTGTCCATGTCCTCGCCGTCGTCGGGATACAGGGCGACGCCGAGACTGGTCGTCACATTCAGGGTGTTGCCGTCGAGGACGAAGGGGTTTCCGAACGAATCCACCACTTTCCGGGCGATCCGTTTCGCGTCGTCTGTTTTCTCGATGTGGTGAAGCAGGATCAGAAACTCGTCACCCCCCAGGCGGGCAACCAGGTCCTCGGTTCGGACGAGTCCCATGAGGCGGCGGGCAACCGCCTGGAGAAGCTGGTCTCCCACGGCGTGACCGAGGGTGTCGTTGACCTCCTTGAAATGGTCGAGATCAAGAAGGATGACCCCCAGGCGTTTGCCGTCGGACCCTCCGCGAGCCCTGGCACGGGCGAACCTCTCGTGGAACTGCAGCCTGTTGGGCAGGCCGGTGAGGGCGTCGTGGTAAGCCAGTCTTCTGACCGCTTCCTCCGCCTTCTTGCGGTCCGTGATATCCCGGAAAAAGGCCATGCAGGCCGGCCGCTGATTATAACGGATCCGTCCGAACGATATTTCCACGGGTCTCGCCGTTCCGTCCTTCCCGTGGATGGTGTATTCGAAAATATGGGGTGTTCCCAGCTCGAGGCGGTCCGTTTCGAACTGCCGGCGGGCAATTTCCTTCTCCTCCGCTGCGAACAGGTCCTCGAAAGACATGCCCGTGAGGTCACCCGCCGGGTAGCCCGAGATCGTTTCCATGGCCTTGTTGGCGAACTGGTATCGGCCGTCCTGGAGAATGACGATCCCGTCACCGGCCTTTTCGACCACCGTTGCGTATTTTGCTTCGCTCTCCCGGAGGGCCTCCTCCAGGCGAAGATGGTTGTGATACAGGTAAAGCTGGATGGCCTCCCCGTGCTTGAAGTCAATCATCTGGCCGAGGCGCTGGGCTATCTCCTGGATGAGGCTTTCCTCGTTCGGCGTAAAAGGGATGTCCTCATCGGGGAGCATCTTTCTGAAGCAGAAAACGTCTATTCTGCCCACCGTCTCGGCGCTTGCTTTTATATCTTCCCACCTGCGGCAGTCCGTTTCCGTAAAATTGCCCGTCTTGTATTCCAGGTCATCGGTCACGATCCGGACGCAGTACGCTTCCGGGTAGCGCATGGCGGGAAGAACGAGATCCACGCTCCGTCGCAGTATTTCCTCTATGGAAGCGCCTGCCTTTTCGAAAAGTATGGCAAGAAAATGACGACAGTTCAGCCTGTGGACCTGTTCGTTGAGGGCGTTGATCCTGGAAAGGAGTTTTTCTTTTTCATCGCTCAGGTGCGCTTCGGAACCCTCCAGCCTGAGGAGCCGCTGGTGAATCTGTTCGATCCTGTTCTGAACGACTCTTTTGTCCGTTTCCATTTTTTTATTTACGGTCCTTTTCATTTTTGAGCGGATCGGAAAACCTCCTCCGTGAACGTTGGAAAACGAACGGACGTAAGAGTGCAGCGTCTCAATTGTATTGACTGATCAGGGCTCGTTGATTCCGGCGCAGATCTTTGAGGCTTCTGTCGCCGATCTCACACGGAGCGAGGTGAGAAGAGGGTGGATTTCGTTTCTCCGCGAACAGAGAAGAAAAAGTGTTTGAACAACTCAACGAAGGGTAAAGCTTTTGTCAATGATGTCGTGAAAGACTTTTCTCTTACCTTTTGCCGTTTCCCCTCCTTCAAAGGTAAAAAAAGTCAAAAGTATGAAGGCTTACACACAATCGTTTTAATTATTATTTTTTGATGCCCGGTCTGTCAACTTATTTTTTTAGGCGATAATCCCACGGCAGCGGTTAAAGAGAGGCAAATTGATTATTTCCCTATTCCACGGACAATATACTGACGATCCTTAAGAAAGACAAGAATTTAATAATGGTTGACGTTCCTGGCGGGTCACTGCAATACGGCCGGGATGAAATTCATGAAAACGATCCCGGTCAGGATGAAGAAGGCATGGAAAGGCCTCTCCGCTTTCATCCTTTCCCGGTGAATCAAGGGATTTGGCACAGACGGCCACCGCCGGTTCATTGATGAAATCCAGCGGACTGACTTTCCGTTTAATCCTGAAGGCGGGACAATCTTCCCGTCACGTTTCCTCAGCCGACCAGCCCGTTCTGCACGGCGTAAAAGGTGATCTCGGCGTTGTTTTTCATCCGCATCTTTTCGAGAATGTGGGTGCGATAGGTGCTGATCGTCTTGACGCTCAAGCACAGCTCGTCGGCGATGGCGGAAACCGTCTTGCCCGAGGCGATCATGAGCATGACCTGATACTCACGGTCCGACAAGAGTTCATGGGGCGGCCGGGTCATGTCCGAGCCGAGAAACTCGGTGAGGCGTTCCCCCAGGGTGGCGCTGATGTACTTCCCGCCCTCGGCGACTTTCCGGATGGCCGAGATGAGTTCGTTGGGGGCGCTGGCCTTGGTCAGGTAGCCCGAAGCCCCAGCCCGGAGGGCCCGGATGGCATACTGCTCCTCGGGATACATGCTGAGAATCAGAACAGGCAGTTTCGGCAGTTCCTCTTTCAGCTCCTTGAGGACTTCCAGTCCGCTCCGGCCCGGCATGGAGATATCCAGAAGGATGACATCGAGCTTCTTTTTCCGGACACAGGCCATGACCTCTTGGCCGTTTCCCGCTTCGTCGGTCACTTCCATGTCGGGGGTGTCCGAGAGGACCTGCTTGAAGCCGGCCCGCACGATGGGATGGTCGTCGGCGATGAGGATGCGGATTTTCTTCATGGGGCTTCTCCTGTGTTCTCATAGGGAATGCGGACGTTGACCGTGGTGCCTTTCCCCTTTTTTCCCGCGATCTTCACCTCGCCTCCCCAGTGAAACACCCGCTCCCGGATTCCCAGAAGGCCGTAGGAATTCGGCTTGGCCATCTGCTCTTCCGTGATGCCCTTCCCGTTGTCCTTGACGGTGAGGCGGATTTCCCGTCCCGCCTTTTTCAGGGAAACCTGGACCCGCTTGGCCTCGGCGTGGCGGGAGATGTTCGTCAGGGTTTCCTGGAATATGCGGAAGACGGCCGTGGACAGGTCCGGGTCGAGTTCCATGTCCTCGGGTTCTACGGTGACCCGGCAGGGGATTCCCGTCCGCTTGGAGAACTCGCTGGCCTGCCACTCGATGGCCACGGGAAGCCCCAGGTGATCGAGCATGCCCGGCCGGAGATCCATGTAGATCCGCTTGAGCGTATTCATGGTCATGTCGACGAGACCCGACATGGTGTCGACCCGTTCCCGGAGCTCCGGCTGTCCCTCGGGGATCCGGCGGTTCAGGAGGATGATGTCCGTGTTGAGGGCCGTGAGGAGCTGACCCAGTTCGTCGTGGAGTTCCCGGGCGATGCGGGTTCGCTCCTTCTCCCGGACGGACTGAAGGTGGGCAGAGAGGTTCCGCATCTCCTGGCGTGATCGCTCCAGTTCGTCCTTGGCCCGTTTCCTCTCGGTGATGTCCTCGTAAGTGATGACGATCCGCCTCTCCTGGAGGCTCTCTCCCGTCCGGGAGGCGCTGACGAGGCACTCGATGTCGGTCCCGTCCTTCCGGCGGCAGGGAAATTCGATGCTGTGGGTGCGCTGGGCTTCCAGGGTGGAGTAGAGCTCCCGGGCGATGGCTTCCCAGTCCCTGTCGCTTCGATAGAAGACCCGGGTGGTGGCGCCGATGAGTTCCTCCGCCCGCCAGCCGAAGACGTGCTCGACCCCGTCGTTGGCAAAGATCACCCGGCGGTCCTGGAGCCCGATGACGGCATGGGGGATGGCCTCCAGGATCGAGGCCTCGAGGGCCTCCAGCTTGGCCAGTCTCTCCCGGGCCTCGATCTGCTCGGTGATGTCCATGGAATTGCCCAGTACGGCCCGGCGTTCCTTGTGGAGGATGAAGGTGACCGTTTCCATGATCCACCGGATTCGCCCGTCTTTCGTGATGATCCGGAACTCGTGGGGGGAAGTCCTCTCCCGGTGGAGCAACCGGTGGGCGTTTTCCTTCACCATGAGGCGGTCTTCCGGATGGACGAGCTGCATGGAGTTCATGCCCGTGAGTTCCTTCTGGCTGTACCCGGCGTATCCGGCAGCGTTCTCGTTGACGAACTGGAAGACCCCGTCCTGGACGATGTAGACCCCCGCCTGGGAACTGTCGGCCATGGTCCGGTAGGCTTCCTCGGCGAGCTTTCGGTCCGTGATGTCCTCGAAGGTGATGACGATGTTCTTTTCCTTGAGGCTCTCGCCGATCCGGGAAGCGTTTATGAGGCACGCGATGTGGCGCCCGTCCTTCCGGCGGCAGGGGAACTCGATGCTGTGGGTGCTCCGGTTTTCCAGGGTGGAATAGAGTTCCCGGGCGATGGCCTCCCAGTCGCTGTCGCTCCGGTAGAGGACCCGGGTGGTGGCGCCGATCAGCTCCTCCGCCCGCCAGCCGAAAACCCGTTCGACGCCGTCGTTGGCAAAGATGATGCGGCGGTTCTTGAGACCGATGACGGCATGGGGAATGGCCTCCAGGATCGACGCTTCGAGGGCTTCCAGCTCCGCCAGCTTGTCCCGGGCCTCGATCTGCTCGGTGATGTCCATGGAGTTGCCCATGACGGCCCGGCGTCCCTTGTAGCGGATGGAAGTGATGACCTCGGTGATCCAGCGGATGTCGCCGCTTTTGGTGATGGTGCGGAACTCGTACGAGGAGGTCCGGTTGCCCCGGAGCATCTGGATGGCCGCCTGGCGGACCCGCTCCCGGTCCTCCGGGTGGACGAGACTCGTGGATTCCATGCCGATGATTTCCTCCCGAGGGTATCCCCAGTAATCGGCGGCATGCTGGTTGACGAAACAGAACTTCCCGTCCTGGACGACGTAGATGCCCGCCCGCGAGGTGTGCTCCAGGGTCCGGTAGAGCCCTTCCACGAGGAGGCGGTCCGTTCCCGACGGGGCCAGTTTCTCGAGCTTCCTGCGCAATTGACCGATCTTGCGGACCAGTTGTTCCCTGCTTGTGGCCTTCTCCTGCACCCTGACCTCCCGGGACGGCCCTCATTTGTGAAATTCTTAAATTTTATAGCAAGGATGCCCCTCCGGCGCAAGGATCGAGTGACCGGTCGATGCAGCTGGAATCAGGCGAACCTGAAAAAATGTCGGCTGGAAAGGACGGAGGGTTTGGTGAAATCCCCGGGGCAGCGGCAGGAATCGGAGAACGGCGAAGATCGGGAATCCGGTTTCCCATGCTTTGTCGGAAATCCTGCCTTTGCCCCGGGGCCTGGGGCGACGAGGCCCACAGCGCATCGGTACTTGAAGGAGGTAGTGTCCGTGACGGGATTTCCGAAGGGGGCTCCCGCCAAGCCGTCTGGTTCATTATTGTCGAGAAGGAGTTATAGCAGCAAATAGGATCTTTTCTGTGTCAATAGCCTTCCCAGACCGCATCATGGAGACGTTCGATATGGAAATTCCGCTGTCTCCCGCGGGTCGTTCTTTTCATGCCGGCCTGCCGGGCCGCGGTTTCTTCTCTCTCCACCATCCAGCCTTTTCTGCCCTCTGTTGTTTTCATGGATCGACTCCTTTCCTTTGGATCGAATGGTGTTCGTTTTACGTCCCTTTACCCGTGGTGGTTCAGGCGGTCTCTCCGTCTTTTCCCGTCTGCCCTATGGCTGCATATTACCGCTCTGAAATTATTGATACAATCAGAAAGGGTCTGAAAAAAGGATCGGATGGACGAAGGGCTTTTCGCAAGACAAACGGCCTTCCGGGGATCGGTGTTTGTCCGACGGCCTCCGCGGAGATCTTGCCTCCTGTGACGCCCGGTTTGCGTCCGGCTGTACGGCAGGCGGTCCGGCACCGGCGGGGCCGCGAAGCGAGCAAGGGTTGAAACCTGTTAAAAGCCCTCCCAGACGGCGTCACGGAGGCCTTGGATGTTCAAACGCGCCGGCCTCCTGCCGTGTGTCCTCTTCCCGGTATCCTCCCGGGTGAAGAACCATTCCGTTTCCACGTTTTCCAGGCCGGCCCCTTCCCGACCGGTCACCCGTATCCTATTCCACTCCGTCCTTTTCATGTCGCCGCTCCTTTCAGCCAGGTGCTCCCCGTTCCCGGAAGCCCGGGCATGACGAGGACCGTTGCCTCTCAATAGATGCCCCAGACAGTGTCGTGGAGAAAACCGACATTGAAATCCGCTTGCCTCTTGTGGACCGTTGTTTTCACCCCGGTCTTGAGCGCGAGGGTCCATTCCACTTTGCCGTGTCTCCTGCCGATCGCTTCCTGGTGGACCATCAATCCATCATGCCATTCCGGTCTTTTCATGGCCCGTCTCCTTTGATTCTTTCGTTTATGTTTTCGAAGCCTCCCGCTCATGCTGCCGTTCAGGCGGCCCCGTCTAATTTTTGTTTCTTCCTCTATTTCCCTTCTGTTGGTCGTATCTTACAGATGCGATTTTGATGGTGCAATCGGGGAGGATCTGAAAAGCAGATCGGATGCGAAGACAACCGGCCGCAAGACAAAGAGCCTTCCGAGGGTCGGTGTTTATCTGATCGGTGTTTTCAGCCGGGGCAACGGGTGTCCCTCAAGACAGCCTCCGCAAGCCCGCAGACCCTCGGATCGGGCTTGTAAATCCCGGCTTCCCCCACCGGAAGGAGGCGGTCGAACCCATCCTGAATGCTGCTGCTTTTCACGGCCCATTCCAGCATGGCCGGCGATCGGCTTGATGGAATGGCGCGCCGAAAGCCCCGCCGCTTAAGCGTTTGAAGGGTTTCGGGAACGTCGGAATAGCCATTGATATTCCTGTAAGCCCCGATTAGGTCGTTCCGAAGCGCCTTGTCCTTCTAATCCGTGGGTCCTGTGTTCGAATCACAGCAGGCGTAACAAATATCAAGGGGTTACATGGTGCCCAAGTCCTGGGCGATGAAGTCGAAGGGCTCCACCGAATACGCGGCCAGGTCCTCCCGTCGGAACACCACGAGGCTCATTTGTGGGACCGGAAACACCCTACAGGTCTTTTTTTAGGCCAGCACAGTGTCGAGGTATGGGGGGCCAGAAGCGTAGAGGATGACCTCGCAGCGTTGATGCTGCCGCAGTTCCAGCGACCTGTTTCCCTTGAGAAGAAAGACAGTGCCCGGATCGATCCGGCAGGCGATGACGACAGTGAGTTGGTCCAGGCATCACTGCACCCGGTTCTTGAATCGTTCGATGTCCATCTAACTGTTCCCGGTAGTGTCAGCGACCAGACTGAACAGAATACCTAAAAAATCTTGTTGCATTTCCTCGGTAAGCGTCTATACTTACCAAGGAAACGACACAGGGATGACTAATGGACCGAAAACAGGTAATCATCGATCTTGCCAAGCGAATCGGACTCATTCGGCCTCGCGATGTGGAGGCGGCTGGAATTCACCGCGA
>Ga0209200_1003208_pt1 | contig 14301 bp, 9 predicted proteins | sample AD_UKC033_MetaG_FD_184406 | JGI IMG/M metagenome (GOLD analysis project Ga0209200, IMG submission 184406) | Active sludge microbial communities of municipal wastewater-treating anaerobic digesters from USA - AD_UKC033_MetaG (SPAdes) (version 2) | ecosystem: Engineered > Bioreactor > Anaerobic >...
GCCCGGGCCCCGGAGCGCCGCCGGAATCTTCTCCTCATGCTTGTCATCGTTCCGTTTTGGACGAGCTTCCTGATCCGCGTGTTCGCTTGGAAGTCGATTCTCCATCCCGAGGGCCTCATCAAAAAAGCCCTGGTTTTCTGCGGCCTGGTCGATCCCTCCTCCCAGCTTCTCTATAACCTGGGGGCGGTCATCCTGGTGACGGTTTACACGTTTCTTCCCTTCGCCATCCTCCCGATTTACGCGGCCGCCGAGAAATTCGATTACCGGCTCCTCGAGGCCGCCCGCGACTTGGGAGCCCGGCCTTTCCAGGCTTTCCGGAAGGTCTTTCTCCCGGGCATCCGGCAGGCCTTGGTCACGGCCGTCCTGGTCGTTTTCATCCCGTCGCTGGGATCTTACATCGTTCCGGACATCGTCGGCGGACCCGGAAGCGAAATGCTCGGCAACAAGATCGCCCAGCGCGTCTTCGTCGACCGGAATCTTCCTTTGGCCGGAGGGCTTTCGATCGTTCTCATCCTGGCGGTGCTGGCGCCGCTTTTAGGGGTTCTCGCCCTCCAGGGGAAAAAGGCCCGGATCCAGCCGCCGGAAGGAGGCGGGAAGCCGTGAAGCGCAGCCGGTTTCCCTTCATCGTCACCGGCCTCGTCCTGGTGTTTTTCTATCTTCCGATCCTTATTCTCGTCGTCGATTCCTTCAACGCCTCCCGCTTCGGCGGGGCGTGGAGAGGATTTTCCCTCAAGTGGTACGTCCGGCTGTTTCACGAGCCGGCCATCTGGACGGCCGCCCGCAACACCCTGGTCATCGCCTTGATCGTGACGTTCGTCTCCCTCCTTCTGGGGACGACGTCCGCCCTGGCCCTTCACCGTTTCTCAAAGTCGCGGTTTCAACGCGTCCATTACACGCTGATTTACACGCCGCTGGTGGTTCCCGAGATTCTGATGGGGATCAGCCTCCTGATGGCCTTCGTCGCCGCCGGCGTCAAGCTGGGGATGGGGACGATCATCCTGGCCCATGTGACGTTCTGCATCAGCTATGTCGCCTTGGTCGTCCTGGGACGGCTCCAGGATTTTGATTTCACGGTCGTCGAGGCCGCCCGCGACCTGGGAGCGACCGGCTGGACGGCGACCCGGCGGGTGCTGCTGCCCATGCTCGCGCCCGGCTTGGCCGCCGCCGGCCTGATCGCCTTCACCCTGTCGGTGGACGATTTCGTCATCACCTTTTTCGTCGCCGGTCCCGGATCGACCACTCTCCCGATCCGCGTCTACAGCATGATCAAGCACGGCGCCACCCCGCTTATCAACGCCCTTTCAACCCTGCTGCTGGCCCTGACGTTCACGACCGTGCTCGTCAGCCAGCGTTTATCCAAATCCGGAGCTTTGGAGGGAGGACAATGAAGATGCGCACGTTCGGACGGTCGGCTCTGGGAGCGTTTCTCGCCGCGGCCGGCTTATTGGCCGCGGGATGCGGGGGCGGAGCGAAGGCCCCGGGAATCCTGCACGTTTATACGTGGTCCGATTACGTCAAGCCCGAATTGATCGCCCGGTTCGAGGCCGAGAACAACTGCAAAGTCGTCATCGACACCTTCGATTCCAACGAGGCGATGTACGCCAAGCTGAAGGCCGGAGCCACGGGCTACGACGTCATCACCCCGACGAGCTATATGGTCAGCCTGATGCAGAGCCAGGGGATGCTTCTTCCCCTCGACCACTCCCGGCTGCCGAACCTCTCCCGCGTCGATCCGGATTACCTGGCCATCGCCATCGACAAAACCATGGCCTATTCCGTGCCCTACATGCTGACGAACACGGGGATCGCCTACCTCAAGAGCAAGGTCAAGGATTTCGAGCCGACCTGGGCGATGTTCAACCGGTCCGACCTTCGGGGCCGGATGGTCATGCTCAACGACATGCGGGAAACGATCGGGGCGGCGTTGAAATTCCTCGGCTACAGCCTCAACTCGACGAATCCCGAGGAGCTGAGCGCGGCCAAGAACGTTGTCCTGGCCTGGAAAGAAAACCTGGCCAAGTTCGAGAACGAGCAATACAAGACGGGGATCGCCTCCGGCGAATTCCTTCTCGTGCACGGCTACAGCGGCGACATCCTCCAAGTGCAGGCCGAAAACGAGGACATCGCCTTCGCCATGCCCCGCGAGGGAGGGGCCATTTCCTGCGATGACCTGGTGATCGCCAAGACGGCCCAGGAGCCGGATCTGGCCCACGCTTACATCAATTTCTTTCATGATCCGGCCGTGGCCGCGGAAAACACGGAGTTCATCCAGTACCTGTGCCCGAACAAGGATTCCTATCCGTTGTTGAAGGCGGAGATCACGGGGAATCCGGGGATTTTTCTGACTCCCGAGATCAAGGCCCATTGCGAGATCCTGGCCGATCTGGGGGAAAAGAACGCGCTTTACGTGAAGATCTGGGACGAGATCAAAGCCGGGAAATAGCGCCTCCGGCGGGTTTCAGCCGATCCGGAGGACCTTGGCGCCCCGGATCCGCCGCCGCTTGATTTCGCCGAGGGCTTGGCCCGCCTCGGCCAGGGGGTATTCCTGCACCGCGGGGCGGAGAGGGATTTCCGCGGCCAGCCTGAGAAATTCGACGGCGTCCGCCCGGGTCACATTGGCCACGCTCTTGATTTCCTTCTCCCGCCAGAGGTGGCCGGCGTAATCGAGCGCCCGGAGCGCGTCTTTGTCCCCGTCTTCCTTCCGGACGGCATTGATCACAAGGCGTCCGCCCGGGGCCAGGCACCGCAAGGCCTCGACGACGGATTTCCAGACCGGCGTCGTGTCGATCATCGCGTCCAGGTCCTCGGGCGGCGTGTCCGAGGCCTCGCCGGTCCAGGCCGCGCCCAGCTCCGCGGCGAAAACGCGTTCCTCCGGGCTTCGGGCGAAGACGTAGAAGCGCGTCCGCGGGAACAAATGCCGGGCGGTCTGGAGGACCAAATGCCCGGACGCTCCGAATCCGGTCAGGCCCAGGGCTTGTCCGTCCCTCAGCCCGGCGAGCTTCAACGAACGGTAGCCGACGGCCCCGGCGCAAAGAAGGGGAGCCGCCTCGGCGTCGGTGAAAAGGGAGGGGATGGAGAAGGCGAACGACTCGCCGACGACCATGTACTCGGCGTACCCGCCGTCGGCGTCGCGGCCGGTCGCTCGGAATTCCGGGCAGAGATTTTCCCGGCCCTCAAGGCAGAAACGGCACTTGCCGCAGGCCGAGAAAATCCAGGAAACGCCGAGGCGGTCTCCGAGCTTGAACCTTCGGGCGCCGGGACCGCGGGCGGCGACCCGGCCGATGACCTGGTGGCCGGGAATGACGGGCAGCCGGGGAGGCGGCGTTCGCCCCTCGATCTCGTCGATCTCGGTGTGGCAGACGCCGCAAGCGGCGATGCGGAGGAGGATTTCCCCTTCACCGGGGACGGGGAGAGGGAGATCGCGGCTTTCGAGCGGCTCGCCGCTCTCCCAGGCGTCGAGGATTCGGGTGATGAGCATGGCTTTCACGGGTGTCTCCCTTCCAGGGCCGGTTCCGGCATGGTTCCGGATCGCCCCGCGGCGTCTTTAGATTAAAGAAGAAGACTTCCCGTGTAAATCGTTTTCGGGGGATCCAAAACGCGCCTTTTTCGGATGGTGAAGGGATCGGCCGTGTAAAAATTCATTACATCGTATAAATCGCGGAGGTTTTTTTCTTTTTTGTTTCCAACGATTTTGCGGTTTACGGCCGGGCTTTGTTCGGGATTAAGCCGATCCCGCCGGCCGGAATCCTCTATTGGCATGTTTCATGCTTATGTTGGGATAGAGATGAGAAGAACGCGAAACATCATCGGTTCCGTTTTTTGCTATAATTTAACCATGCGGATGCAGGGATGGGCGACGGCCTTTCCGCTCGTTCTCGTTTTCACTCTCGCCTCGTTCGGCCAGGAATCCCTTCCGCCGCAGACCGACGTCCGGACGTTCCTATCCGGGCTGAAGGAGGCCTTCGAATCGTCCGATCGAGCGGCTTATTTAGCTTATTTCGAAGCCGAAATTCGCGACGCCGAGGGCGCGGCCTACGATTCCCTCAGGCAAGCCTCGCGGATGACCCAGGCCGTTTTTTTTCCGGCGACGAACGTCTTCGAGGACAAGGAAGGCGTTCCTCTCTTCGTTCAGGCCGTCTTTCAGAACGACCTGGAAGCCTTGTTTGAGTCGTGGGAGCTGGAGCTGGCCCGGGACGGGGAGCGGCGAGTCATCCGGGCCAAGAGCGTGATCGGGAATCCAGCGATTTTTCTCAAGCTGAAAATTCCCTCGGACCGGATCGAGCGAGCCGCCCGAATTGAAATCCGCCATGACGATCTGGAAGCGACATTCGAGAACGCTTGGGTTTTTTACGACAACATCCCCGACCGCCCGACGGGCTTGATCATCATCGGCTCGGGGCGGCTGCGTTTTCGGCCTTCGTCGGAGACGGAACGCCACCAACTGGCCTTGCGGTACAAAACCGAAAATTTGGACAAGCCGCTGGTGTCCGCTTATTTAAGGTTTTCCCCCTCGTTTTTTGCGAACCGGATCAAAATCACCCCCGAGGCCGGCCCGGCCGGCTCTTGTCCGCCCGGGGAGATCGCGAAAGCCCGGGCCTTGTTCCGCCGCTATTACGGCGGCTCGTTCACGATCGACAACCCGATCGCCGGGGCGCGGCTTTCGGTCCTGCCGCAAAGCGACCAGGCGGTTTTTGAATTCGGGACCGACTCCCGGAGCGGGTTCGGATATGGATATTCCCCCTTTTCGGAGGAGGAGATCCATTTCTGGAGCCGCTCGCCAGACCAGCTTCTCTGCCTCTATTCTCCGGATATCCGCGAGGGGAACGAACGAAGGATGTTCCTCACCATGGGGGAAAAAGTCGATATCCTCCGCTGCGACATCGATCTGGATTTTCAGCCCGACCGCCGTTTCCTTTCCGCCTTGGCCCGCATCCGGCTGGAAGCTGCCTCTCCGGGGGTGGACAACCTGCGGTTTGATTTCCACTCCGCCCTGGACGTTCTCAAGGTCTACGACGCCTCGCGGCGCGAGCTGTTCTTCACCCAAGACAAGGTGAACCGTCTTCTTTACATCCGGTTTCTCCAGCCCTTGGAGAAGGGGGAATCGGCTTCCCTGGACATCTATTACCGCGGGGCCCTCCCTCCGCCCCCGCCGACGAGCGACGCCGCGGCGGCTTACGGCGGATTCGCCGGAGCGAATTTCATCGATGACGGCGATCTCTACACGCCGTCGGCCGGATGGTACCCGGCCATGTCCGAGGGGGATTATTTCCTTTCCCGGTTTCGGATCAGCCTCCCTCCCCGCTACGTTTGCGTGGCCAACGGAGAGCTTGCCGGAGTGGAGGAAGTCGACGAGGTCCGCCGGGTTCTGTCGCTGGAGAAAATCGGCAACCGGATTTCTGTTTTCGAGACCCGGAAGCCGGTCAAGGGGCTGGCCTTTATCGTCGGGCGCTTCCGGGAAGCCGCGGTCGACGAGGACCCGTCGCCGCCCCCGATCAACGTCCTCGTGTCCGAGAACGTCCGCAGCCTCCGCGGGACGCTGGCCGGGGAAGCCCGGGAGATCGTCCGGTTCTACGAAGAAACGTTCGGGCCCTTCCCCTATGAAAAGCTGGCTATCATCCAGCGCGTCGCCGAGACGGCCGGGGGGCAAAGCCCCGCTTCCTTCGTCATCCTCAATGAACCGCGGACGGGAGCCACGGCGCCCGGGATTCCGGATTTCGGGAGCCCGGTGGATCTCCCCGGGTACCGGGAGCTTTTTCTGGCCCATGAAATCGCCCACCAATGGTGGGGGCACGCCGTCAGCGCGGCCACCTACCACGACTTGTGGCTGAGCGAAGGGCTGTCTCAATACGCGGCCATTCGATACTTGAGGATGAAGCACGGGAACGACAAGCTTCCGTCGATCCTGAAAAAAAGCGTTTCTTGGACGAAGCGCATGGCGGATTACGGGCCGATTACGCTCGGCGCCCGGCTGAGCTATCTTGATTTCCGGGCTTTCCAGGCCATCATCTACGGGAAATCCACCGTGGTCCTGTTCCTCCTCGCGGATTTGATCGGCGAAGAAGCGCTGGACCGCGGCCTGCGCGCCTTCCAGGCTTCTTCAGCCTATCGCCCCGTCCGGACGGGGGAGTTCATCCGGGCCCTGGAGGAAGCCTCCGGCCGTTCGCTCCGTGACTTTTTCCGCGGATGGATCGATTCCCATGTGCTTCCGGAAGCCTCGGTGACGCACCAGATCCTCAAGGCGGACGAAGGCTACGAAGTGAAGATTTTCGTCCGTCAGGCCGGACAGGCGATGGTTTTTCCCCTGACCGTGGCCTGGACGGAGGACGGCCGGCCGGTCCGGCACATCCTCGAGGTCGACTCCGAATCCAAGTTTTATTCCTTTCCGGCGGCCGTCAAACCGGTGAAGTTCAAGATCAATCCGGACGGGCTCGTCCCCGGAAAATTCCGCTAGCCGGTCCTCTTCATATATTTTCTAAAGATGTTATCCGTTCGATGATGATCTTAAGGATATTCAACTCGCGAATAAGGCAGGCTAGGAGCGGTCCGGCGAGATCTCAAGCCTCTTGATCATCTCGTTCAAGGTGGTCGGCTTCACCCCGAGAAGCGCGGCCGCGGTTTTTTGCACGCCGTTGGCCTTGGCCAGGGCGGTTTCGATCAGGCGCCGCTGAAAAGCGAGCGTTTGCTCCTTAAGATCCAGCCCGTCGCCTTCCGCCGCCGGGGCGGCCGCCGCTTCCCGGGGCGTCCGGAACAAGTCAGGGAGACAGTCCCGGGTGATGACCTTGTCCCGGCTGAAGACGACCGTCCGCTCGACGAGGTTTTCGAGCTCGCGGACGTTTCCCGGCCAGGAGTGACGGTCCAGGATTTCCAAGACATCGGGGCTGACGCCCTCGATCGTCTTGCCGTTCTCCCGGGCGAAGACGTCTAAAAAATGCTTGACCAGCAGGGGGATGTCCTCGCGGCGCTCGCGCAGCGGCGGAAGGATGATCTTGATGACGTTCAGCCGGTAATAAAGATCCTTGCGGAAGAGCTGGCGGTCGATCAGGTCCTCGAGCTCGACGTTCGTCGCGGCGATGATCCGCACGTCGACCCGGATGGTTTTCGTTCCGCCGAGGCGCATGAATTCCCGGTCCTGCATGACCCGGAGAAGCTTAGCCTGCGTTTCCAGCCCGATGGTGGAGATTTCGTCGAAAAAGATCGTCCCCTTGTCGGCCGCCTCAAACAGCCCTTGTTTCTCCGAGACCGCTCCCGTGAACGCCCCCTTCACGTGTCCGAAAAGGTGGCTTTCGAGGAGGTCCGGCGGAAGGGCGCCGCTGTTGACGACGATGAACGGGAAGGAAGCCCGGGGCGAGTTGGTGTGGATGGCCCGGGCGGCCAGCTCCTTTCCTGTTCCGCTTTCGCCCTGGACCAGGATCGTCGACCGGGTGGGGGCGGCGGCCTTGATGAGCTCGAAAACCCGCTCCATCGGCCGGCTTCGGCCGAGGATGTTGGAAAAGCTGAATTTTTTCCGGAGCTCCTCCCGGAGGCGGTCGTTCTCGTCCAAGAGCGTTTTGTGGGCCAGGGCCCGCTGGATCGTCAGGAGGAGGTCCCCGTGCTTGAACGGCTTCTGGACGTAATCATAAGCCCCGATCTTCATCGCCTGGATGGCCGACTCGACCGAGGCGTAAGCGGTGATGATGATGACGATCGTCGAGGGCTGGATCTTTTTGATCTCCGGCAGGATCTCGAGGCCGCCGCGGCCGGGCATCAGGAGGTCGAGGAGGACCAGGTCGAAGCCGTGGTCGGCGAACTTGGACAGGGCCGCTTCCCCCGATTCGGAGAGCGTGACGTCGTATCCCTCCGCCTGCAGAAGCTGTTCGAGAACGTCGCGGATGACGGGTTCGTCGTCGATGACGTGGATGGAGGCGTGACTCATGATTCTCTCGTTTTCGATTTCCGCCGGTCGAGATCTTTCGGCAGAAAGATGGTGAATTTCGAGCCCTGGCCGACTTCGCTTTGGACCTCGATCCGGCCTTCGTGCTCGTTGATGATCGCATAGCTGATGGACAGGCCGAGGCCCGTCCCCTTGCCGACCCCCTTCGTCGTGAAGAAGGGATCGAAGATGCGCGCCAAGTGTTGTTCCTTGATCCCCGTCCCGCTGTCGCTGATGACGACGACGGCTTCGACCGGTGTCTCCCGGAGCTCCACCCGGAGCCGTCCGCCCCCGGGCATCGCGTCCAGGGCGTTGAGGATGATATTGATGAAAACCTGCTGCAGGCGCTCGCCCTGGGCCCAGATGGGGGCGACCGGAGCCAGGTCGGTTTCCAGCTCGATTTCCATGGCCCGAAGCTTGTAGTCGATGAGGGAAATGATCTCCTGGAGAGTGTCCCGGAGGTCGATCCGGTGCATCCCCGGCTCGGCCGGATTGCGGGCGAAGGTCAGGAGGTTCTTGACGATGCGCGAGACGCGGTCGGTTTGAGCTTCGATCTTGCCCAGGACCTGGGAAAAACGCTCGTCGCCGACCGTCTTTTGAAGCATCTGGACATAGCTGGAGATCCCGGTGAGCGGGGTGTTGATCTCGTGGGCGACGCCGGCCGAAAGCAAGCCGAGGGAGGCCAGCTTTTCCGAAGTCAACAACTGCTGCTGGAGGCGGACTTTCTCGGTGATGTCCTCGAAGACGATGATCGTCCCGAAGGGATGACGGCGGTTGTCCCGCAGCGGCGTCTTGGCGATGTCGAAGATCCGCATTTCGCCCGAGGGGCGGCCGATCGGGATCTCTCCAACGAGATGGTATTCCGACTGGGTGTCCGGGGGGAAGATCGCGGCGAAGGCCCTCGGACCGATGATGTCGCTGAGGCGTTCGCCGAGAACCTCCTCCCGCTTCCGGTTGAACGTCTCCTCGCAGACGCGGTTCCAGCCGCTGATCCGTCCGTTTTGATCCAGGACGGCGACGCCGACCGTCAGGCTTTCGATGATGTTCTCGCTGTAGTCTTTGAGCCGTTCAAGCTCGGAGGCCCGGAGGCCGGCTTGGTTGTACAGGTAGGCGTTTTCCACGGCCAAAGCCACGGGCGAAGAGATCGTCGTCAGCAGTTCCCAGTCCTCGCGCGTCAGAAACGACGTGTCGATCTTGCGCCCCATGGCCAGGCACCCGACCAGCTTGCTTTCGCCCTTGAGGGCCAGAAAATGATCGAAGCCGGAGTCCCGGAGGCTCTCGAGCTTCGTTTGAAGCTTGATGTCCTCGGTCACCGAGTAGAGCGACAGGGTGTTGTTCTCGACCAGGGTTTCGTAGATCTTGGGATCGAACGTCAGGCGTCCGCCCGCGGCCGTTTCGGCGTTTCCGTGCGCGCTGAAGATCGTGAAGGTGGCGCTCCCCGTTTCGACCGGCAGAAGGAGGGCGATCGAGCGCAGGGACAAGGCGTTGGAGATCAGCTCGAGGAGACGGCGGGCGAGCGTTTCGATGTTGCGCTCCCGGCTCAGCTCCTGGGAGATGGACAGGAGCGTCTTGCGGTACTGGTAGCTCCGCCGGTAGAAGACCCGGTCGAAGAGGGATTGAACGAGGGTCCGGAGGGGGGTGAACATGGTCGCGCCCAGGATAATGGCCAGGGCTCCGAGAAGAAGGGCGTTGATCTTGTTTTCCGAGAAGATTTTCGTTTGCGAGGAGATCCCGACGAAAACCAGGGCCAGGACGAAGTAGGAAAAAACCAGGGTGGAGGCTTTCTTGAGGATGACTTCCAGGTCCATCAGCTTGTAGCGGGAGATCGAATAGGAAAAGGACAGGGGGATGAGCGCCTGGAGAAGAATGGTCAGCTCGGCGGCCACGCTCGGCGCGGCCCCGGCGACGAAGGGCACGACGTAGAGGGCCGTGAACGGGACGACGCCGAAGCCCAGGCCGTAGGCGACCCACTTAAGCTGTTTGCGGATGATGAAGCTCGGGTGGCGGAGCGTCCCGTGAGCGATCGTCGCCAGGGCGCCGAGCGTATAGAGGGCGAAATGGCCCAGATCCAGCTTTTCCAGGGCGGAATACGCCTGGAGAAGGCGGAGCTCGCCGAGGCCGCCGGCGGCCGGAAGGAAGAGGGCGATCCGGGCCAGGAGCAGCAGCGACGCGGGCGCGTAGAGAAGAAACGCCGTCCCGGGTTTATCCCGGAGCAGCTTGACTCGCTGGGGGAAAATCAGGAAGTAGTGGACGAGGAGCGGCGGAAAGACCAGGAACGCGATTTTATCCAGGCCGTAAAACAGGCTGTCGAGCCAGTCGAATTCCCCGGTGAAGGAGAAGACGTAAAACATGAACAGGAGGACCGAGAGAAAATAGTAATGAATGTTGGTCCGGCGGAACGGCCGGGAGGTGTTGAGAAAGACAACCAAGGCGATGATGATCGTGATCACGCCGATCAGGGCCAAATAGAAATAAATAATGTCGGGGCCCTTTCCGACGGGGAAAAACGTCCCCGTGTAGGTGATCACGCCGCCCTCCCGGTAGATCTCGTACGTGATCTTCTGCCCTTGCTTCCAAACCTGCCAGAGGTTTTTGATCAGGTCGATTTTGCTCCGGACGATGATCTTGCCGGGGGCGAGATTGTGGGTGACCGAGAAGAGAACGTCGCCCTTCTTCAAGTTGAAGAGATAAGCCGGCCCGTCCTTGTCGACTTTGATCGCCGTCAGACGGCCTTGTTTCATGGCCCAGACGACGCCGTCGGAGGGTTCCTTGTAAACGATCTGGCGGTAAACGTTGAGAACCCCCAAAACGACGAGGATCGTCAGGGGGACGAGAAGCCAGATCTTCCGGTCTTTCATGGTGCAATCCAAAAAATTGAATCCATCGTGCCTGATTCGATTGAGGCCGGGCGTTCCCGTGTCATCGGATTAGTCCAGAATATGCCGGCGGGCGGCCCGGGCGGTCCAGGCGATCGCCGGCTGGCGCATCAACCGTTCGAGGGATTTGTCCACCTTGACGCCGAGCGGCTTGGTGTTTTGCGACAAGAGCGAACGCATGTAGTCGGTGGGCGGCCGCCGGGCGGGGTCCGTCTCCTGCGGCGGATTCTCAGCCGACGGCGTCGGCTGTCCGAGCCCGATCGCCGCCGCCAGGAGAAGGGCGGGCGCGAGAATCCCTTTTAAAACCCGTTTCTTCTTCATCCCGCTTTATTTAATACCCCCCCGCGGCCGGATGTCAAATTCAAACCGGCGGAGACCGCGGGCCCGGCCGGTTCGCCGGAGGCCCGCGGCCGGACAATTGCCAAGAGGTCGATGGATTCATAGAATAGCCGCATGAAACGATTCGCCTGGATCGCGGCCGGCGGATTGCTGGCCGGCGCTTGCCTCTCTTGTTCCCCGGCCGGAAAGCCGGCCGGCGTCGCCTCGCTGGAAGATTTGAAAACGGCCCGATTCGGCGTCGTTTCGGGGACGGTCGCCGATCAAATCGTCCTTAACCGCTTTCCGGAAGCGACGTTCGGGTATTACCCTTCGCCTCTGGACGCCTGCCTGGCCGTCTTGAAAGGCAAGGAAACGGCGGCGGCCTACGACGAACCGATCCTCCGCAACATCCAGGCCCAGAATCCCGGCTTGAAGATCCTGCCGGAGATGATCTCCGTCGATCAGTATGCCATGGCCGTGCGGCCGGACGACCGGGAGCTGAAGGACGCGGCCGATGCCCTGCTTGCCGAGCTGCGGGCCGACGGCCGGTACGACGAGATGAAAGCCCGGTGGTTCCCGGAAAAAGGAAAGCCGGCGCCCATGCCCGAAATGGCCTGGGAGGCGCCCAACGGGATTCTTGATTTCGGAACCTGCGCCGTCACCGAACCGTTTTCCTTCATCGACGACAGCCGCCGGGTCGTCGGCTTCGATGTCGAGCTGGCCTCGCGGCTGGCCAGGCGCCTCGGCCGTGAGCTCCGGATCCACAACATGGAATTCGGGGCGATGATCCCGTCGCTGCTGTCCGGGAAAACCGATCTCATCGCCGCCTGCATCACGGTCACCGAGGAGCGGGCCAAGAGCGTTCTCTTCACCGAGCCCGTCTACCGCGGCGGGATCGCGGCCGCGGTGAGGGATTCGGCCGTCGCCGGAGCAGCGCCGGCCTTTTCCGGCCTGGCCGACGTCGCCGAGAAACGGATCGCGGTGATGGTCGGCTCGACCCACGACAAGCACATCACGGCGAATTTTCCCCGGGCGGAAATCCTTCGGATGGACAACGCCCCCGACATGCTCGCGGCCCTCAAGTCCGGAAAATGCGAGGCGGCGATCTTTGATGCCAACGCCGGCCGGCTGTACCGGGAGGACGATCCCTCGCTGGCCGTTCTGGCCGAGAAGATTTTCATTGAAAACCTCGGCTTCGGATTCGCCGACGTCCGCCTCCGGGACGCGTTCAATGCCTTTCTCGGCGAGCTCCGGGCGACGGGCGAGCTGGACGAGATCCGGAGAAAATGGGAAGGCGACGACGGCGCGGCCGCGATCCCCGACCTGCCGGAAGGCGGGGAGAACGGCCGGCTGCGCATCGCCACCACGACCGTTGACATTCCCTTTTCCTACACGCGGGAGGAGAAACCCTGCGGGATCGATCTGGAGCTGGCCCTCCGCTTCGCCGCCCGCCAAGGGCTGAAGCCGCAGATCCAGCCCCTTCCCTTCGCCTCGCTGATCGCGGCCGTCGCCTCCGGCAAAGCCGACCTGATCTGCGACGGCATCACGATCACCGAGGAGCGGGCCAAGCAGGTCGCCTTTTCGGACGCGTATTACCAATCGGCGGCGGACGCCCTCACCCTGAAAAAATACCTGGACGGCGGAAACCGGCCCGAAGAGACGGGAAGCAAACCGGACATCGCCGAGGCCGTCATCGGGGCGATGACCGGCTCGACGGGGGAAGCGCTCGTCCGGGAGCGTTTTCCCCGGGCCGGCATCCATCTCTTCGACGACGTCATGGACGCCGTCGCCGCCCTGAAAGCGCGCAAGGTCGATTATGTCATCACCGCGTACACGACGGCCCTCCAGGCGGCCCGGGCCAATCCCGACCTGGCCGTGCTTCCCGAGGAGTACAATCAGGCGTGGGCGGCGATCGCCGTCCATAAAGACAATCCCCGGCTGCTCGAGCGGATCAACGCGGTTCTCGAAGAAATGAGGGACGATGGGACGTTGGAGGAAATCATCAGCCACTGGGTCCGGCCGGACGGCTCGCCCTACGTGAAAACCGAGGTGCCGCGGGCGTCCGGGTGGCCGGCTCTCCGGGTGGCCGTCGCGGCCAACCGGGAGCCCATGGGATTCATCGAGGACAATAAAATCGTCGGCCTCGATCCCGAGCTGATCGAACGGATCGCCTTCAAGCTGGGCCGCCCGGTCGTCTTCACCGACATGAAGTTCTCCGCCCTGATCGCGGCTCTCGAATCCGGGAAGGCGGACGTCGTTTGTTCAAACCTGACGGCGACCGAGGAGCGCCGGCGGAGAGTCGCCTTTTCCGAGGGCTATTACGTCAATCCCCAGGTCATGATGACGCTTAAGGACCGGCCGCCGGCCGCCGGCGCCGCTCTCCGCCCCTCCTGGCCGGCCCGGCTCAAGAAAAGCTTCGTCGACAACATCATCCGGGAAAAGCGCTACCTGTTGATCTGGAACGGATTGAAAGTCACGGCCCTCATCGCCGTCCTTTCGGCCCTCCTTGGAACGCTGCTCGGAGCCCTCATCTGCCTGATGCGGATGGGAAGGAATCGGGCTTTGAAAGCGTTCGCCAAGGCCTACATCAGCCTCCTGCGCGGCATCCCCCAAGTGGTCCTGCTGATGCTGATGTTCTATGTCGTTTTCGCCCCGCTGGACGTGAGCGGGGTGGCCGTGGCGATCTTCACCTTCGCCCTGAACTTCGCCGCCTATGTCTCGGAAATGTTCCGGGCCGGAATCGAAAGCGTGAAACGGGGGCAGGTGGAAGCCGGCGTGGCCATGGGCTTCAGCCGGTTCCGGACGTTCGTCCATATCGTCCTGCCCCAGGCGGTCCAGCGCATTCTGCCGGTGTTCAAGGGCGAGTTCGTCGCCCTGGTGAAGATGACCGCCATCGTGGGCTACATCGCCGTCCAGGACCTGACCAAGGCCAGCGACATCATCCGGAGCCGGACGTTCGACGCCTTCTTCCCCTTGGTCATGGTGGCCGTCCTCTACTTCATCCTGGCTTGGGGCCTGACCTCGCTTCTGGAAATGATTCGGGTCCGGGTCAACCCGAAAAGGAGAAGGCCATGAAAGCTTCCTGTCCGTCCGCCGGCTCGGGCGACGTCCTGATCCGGGTCGAGCACCTGGCCAAGTGCTTCGGAGAGACCGTCGTCCTGAAGGATGTCAACGCTGAGATCAAGCGGGGCGAGGTCA
>Ga0209200_1003222_pt1 | contig 14238 bp, 15 predicted proteins | sample AD_UKC033_MetaG_FD_184406 | JGI IMG/M metagenome (GOLD analysis project Ga0209200, IMG submission 184406) | Active sludge microbial communities of municipal wastewater-treating anaerobic digesters from USA - AD_UKC033_MetaG (SPAdes) (version 2) | ecosystem: Engineered > Bioreactor > Anaerobic >...
CAACCGAGTTCTGGCAATGTCAAATGAAATTAGACTGAGCGCTCTTTCTCAAGAGATTCGCGACCTGTTTCTATCTGTAACTTATGGAGGCATCAATATGGAATACCTGAGTTCGTTTGTCGACGAACTAAAAAGGGATGGCAATCTAGATCGGCTAAGAAAGGCAATACAAGCCTATGGGGATATTCCGATTTATTTGACGAAAGTTTACGAGACTTACTTAATAAAGAAGGAAACCGGGCACAAAATATTCCTGCACAAACCAACCTGTCTGGTGATTGATAACATTTTCAGAAATGGAAAACGATTTGCCATTGACATCTGGTTCTCAAATGAGAAACTTGATTTCTCAATTCTTGTGAGAGGCGGAAGCGACTCAGATGTTGAGAAGTTGAAAGAAGAAACTGGTGAGAAATTTCCGTTTTGCGAGTTCCTCTATGGCAGATATAGATTCTTCTTCCATGATCCACTGATGAACGATGCCGAGATCAAACAGATTCTCGACCAGTTGCTCGAAACCTTCAAAATAGCCTGACAAGGGTGTGGATGAATCGTTTTTTAAGCTGCTATGTGAACTACATTAATAATGCGCTTGTTGGGAGAGACTTTTAAATGAAAATACAAGATAAGAATCACATTGGTTCTGGCTACAACTGTAACTATCAGGCGGGCTCGCCAATATGTGCCGCTTCTGCGCGACATGTTTTGTCGCTTAAAGTTGATTAAGAGAGCTCTTTTAAGGAGAAACAATGATCATGAAGTACGATTTTAATCTAGATAGCAGATGTCCGGTATTTAAAATTATCGGAGTCGGAAAAGGCGGAATTAGCACAGTAAACCACTTGATCGCTACCACCAAAATGTCGTCGTTGGAGGGTGTTGAATTCATAACGGTTTCTACGGTTACTTCAGAAACATTGCCCAGCAATGCCAAAACTCACATTTTACTTGAAGAACAATCAACCGGATGGGTTGAGACACCAGAAAAAAACATATCCGAACCGGGATTATGCGAAAATGACCGCCGGGTAATTTCTGAAAACATCAGGAATGCCGACATGGTGGTTATTATCAACACTTTGGGTTGTGCAATCACCACCGCCGGCGCACTCTTTGTGGCAGAAGTTGCCAAAGAACTAGAAATTTTCACGGTCGGACTGGTTTCCAGTCCGTTCGCTTTTGAAGGCCGCAGCAGGGTAAAAAACGCCGCAGCAGGCGCTATAGCTCTTGAGCAAAGAACAGATTCAATAATTGTCATCCATAATGACAAATTGATTGATCAGGCTTTAATGGGTAAAGAACCTGTCTCTGAAGCATACCGGCGGGTCGAAGAAGCTCTTGGTCTTGCATTAAAAGGCCCGATTGGCCTGGTGGCTACTCCAAGTTTAATTTGTATTGATATCTTTGACGTGAAAACAATTTTGAGCGGAGGCACCCAGGCAAGCTTTTCCTTTGGCGTGGGCCGAGGGGACAATCGGGCCGAAGAAGCTGTTCAGATGGCTCTTACCAGCCAATTGCTAGATGGTTGTGACCTGAAAGAATGTAAAGGCATTCTAATTTCAATTTTCTGTGATCGCAGACTGGAAACAGCTGAGATAAACTCCATTTGCGACCTCATTCAAAAGGAAGTTTCTGATGACGCTAACATCATTTACGGGCATGTGATTGATGATCAATTGGAAAATGAAACGGAAAAGGGCTTGTTGAAAGTGACTATTATCGCAAGTCGACGCTCTTTAACTGACGAGGATAAGATATGACCAGACAGTGTTTGTCTGAAGCTGATAAGGGTCTTACTGCAGCTATTTATGAATTGCAGGTGTTTACCTGTGAAGGCGGGAAAACCGGCTATCCGCTCAGAGCCAGTTCGCAAATAATCGGTCTTTTTTCCAGGATTGAATTTGCCGAGGCCGAGATGCACAAGTTCACAATTAAAGATGAGGGCGAGTTCATTCATCATTTCACCATTAGAACGAGGGTTCTGGATGCTGCGCAATCAATTTATGATGATTGCGAAAGGCGGATTTATGACCACCAAGGCGCATTTCATGGCATCCGTTTGTCTGAAACCGAGGCATTCGCTGGTAAAAAAGCTGAAGAATGCCGCTTCAAAGAAGGCGAGATCGTCGAAGTTGTCCAAAATGGTCTGATCAAGCCCGGAATTATTTCGTTATTGCCTATAACTCCAGATATTGCCCGTAAGCTTCAGAGTGGCGACCAGACCGACAATGTCTATTGCGTCGAATTCGTCAGCAAAAGCCGAAGTCATGATCATTTGCCAGAATGTGACCTTTTCAGGCCAAGATTGCCCGTCTCTACAATAACCAGGGCAAAGCTGCTGCGAATATATAAGCAGTTGAAGCCTTATTGAACAGTAGCCGGGTTCTCTGATTGAGTGCAGCCGAGAAAGGATTAAATATGACTGTTCTGTCAGCCGAAAAACTTAAGAAATTGCTCAGACCTGTAGAAACGGCAAAGCTGGCTGCTGCTCTGCAGAATATTATTCCGGCAATGTTTCTGAAGATTGGCCTGACAACGGTAATAAGCAGCTCGGCAGATACAAACGGATTCTCTTTTCGCATACGCGAATTTAACCGTAACCTGCTGTTCAGTTATGATGGCCTGGGAATCGAAATGATGGTCTTTTACCGGCGCAACTGCATAGATCTGCTGCCGATGCTTGCGGTGCCACTGGTTTCAATAGACAATTGCAGATACTACGCTCACTGGCTCGAAAAACCAGGTCTGACCGGGCCTTTCAAGTCGATTGAGGCACTGATGAAGCGCTATCTGCCATTACAGCTCGCGCGCCTGATAAAAAAAATACCGCCAGACACCTCTGTGTACATCTATTTGAGCGAGACAAACGGCTGGTCACTGGCAAAAATAGTTAACTCGACCCGCCCGACCCATGCCGCTGAAGAACCCTTCCTAAAAAGCATCATCCGACTCTGGAACCCTTGATGTTAGCTGGGTAATCGCAGCGCTTTTCCCAAGCATATTTTCCTATGGTTCTGACCGGTCTTATGTCCGGTTATTCTTACTTTTAGGAGGTTTTTATGATAGAGATTTTTTGTCAGACTGACTTAGAGAAGTTCAAGGCAAGCAATTCTTATCCCCCCGCATTTGCAGAATTTTTACAAACACGATTTCTTGAGCTTAAACAATGCATGGAAAAATATTTTAAGGAAGTAGGCGAATTTAACCTCAAAGAGTTCGGTCACATGGTCGTTCTGGAAAAGTCAGACAACCTTCGCGATCTCTCTGAAGCAGGTTTGAACAATTTTTTCAATTCTGTACCGGAAGCCGTAGAAGAAATTGTCATGCCAGGATTCAACGTTTATCAGGTATCTAACATCTATAATAACGACTACATGATGATATTCTATCTGCCAAAAGGTGAATTTGAGACCATTTACCCAGAAATGCAAGATTACCTGAAACAATGGCAACATCAAAAAATCCAGTTCAAACCTAACGGCAATATTAAGCCATGCAAAGGGTAGCGGATACCGAACATTTCACAAAAAAAAATAGAGGAATCCTGTTTTAATCAGTGATACAATTCTGGAGAGCGGTAGAGGTGACCTGAATAGATGATCAATTATAATCTGGCTGGAGGTTGTTCAAAATGAATGATTTAATGTTTCTTCAGATGATTTTTAATGGCTATGTAAACTGCTACGGCCACTTGAGGTGGCATACACAAAACACGTATTCAGATATGACGCAAAAAGAGTTGAACTTTTTTTCAAATCTTGGCTCAATGCTCGGCTTTTTGTCGATAAGGGAGAAATCAGAAAGGGCAAGACCTGAAAACCCAACGAGCCATATCAGCAATCCAAGGGACTTGGTATGGGTTTCTCCGGAACGTCCAGATGATGTAATTTTGCATATCGAGAGAGAGAATGATTGTGCTAAGGCCAATGCATGCTTTTTTACTGATAATAAAATTCTTGATTCTGCAAAATATGGAGGGGATCGATTTTTAGTGGCGGTTTTAGGCCATGTTCGCGACGCTGACTATCAAAATATTAAGAAAGAGATTGTTTCCAATCCTGTATATTTAGATCGCAAAGTTCTTATTATTTCATTCATCGGTCAGACTAGAGACAATGCTAGAGAATGCCGCGGATTAATAAAATTTGAGAATAGGCTTTATGAAAGAACTGCTAAAGCAGAACTGGATAAGGGTGGTTACTGGTATTTGTATTTTATGCCCGAGAGTGTTTGGCAGTTGACAGTATAAAAATGTCGGTAACGGGGTTTTACTTTCCATTGCTCACTAAAGACCAGGCTTCACAAGTTTTTACTAAAACTGACCAGCAAAATTGAAGGCCGCCTTGTTAAATTGGTATTTTGTAAGAGACACATTCCATAAGGATGTTTAATGTCACAAATTTCGAAAATAGTTACAAATGAATTCTGTCGATTGTGCAATCATTTTAAATACAATCCAAGTGCGAATGTTCCATACTCTTGTCAAGCTGGCTGCTCAGCATTTACGACGCGCGTTCCCCAGTGCGCGTTATTTCAAGACCGCCAAGAAGCGGTAAAAGCTCAGATCCGTAAAGAAGAAAATAGGCGACTTGAGGAGTTAGAAAAAGAAAAAGCTCGAGCTCGTAAAGAAGAATTGCGACAAAATGAGAAACTAGAAGAGAAAAGAGCCCAAGCTCGTAAAGAAGAGTCACAGGCTCGTAAAGAAGAAAATAAGCGACTTGAGGAGTTAGAAAAAGAAAGAGCTCGGGCTCGTAAAGAAGAATTGCGGGAACTCAGAGAGTTGGATGAAAAAAAGCAACGCGCTCAACAAGATTTGCAAGATGCTGCTGCACAACTTGAAATCTCGAAATCTATAATAAGTGTGTCACTTATAGCGGTTGACGATAGAAATAAGGCAAAGCATTCACTTCAAATACTGTGGGATTCTAGTCTATTTCAAAAACGTTATGGTTTTGCGTATACAGAGATTAATAAGAATCCAGACTTATGTAACATTTTTGAGGAATTACTTGAAGAGGCTGCTTTGGCTGAGGCTGAAAATGTTGTTAATTCTCTAGATAAAGAGAATCTTCCGCATAGGCTTGCTGAGATGTATTCTAAGAGGGGTAAATATTTGCATGAGACCATCCCAACGGTTGGGGTTGTTAAGGCTATTGTTTGTAATAAGCTTCTTGAAAAGAAATTGGGTTTCATTGTTAATGAGCGCCTGCAAGAGGCAATTCAGTCAAACAAAGGCGTATTAAAAAAACTTTTACATTTATATGATCTTTTGAAGTATGAAGAAGAAACACACCCTCTTAATTTCACTCTGCAATTGTTGCCTCAAGATTTAGAAAAATTACTCAGCGAAGAATTGGATTTCAAAACTCTTAACGACTGGGCTGTTTTTGAAATACATTATAAAATTTTTGAGGGTCTGGTTATATTTCGTCAGCAACTACTAGAAGCCATAAAAAAACGACTAGCCCTTTCGATTGAACTTACAGTGAAACATTTCAAGAGCGAGAATTCTAATGAAGTCATATCAAAATTAGTTGACGTGTTTTTCAACGAACTCATAAGTAAAGAGGATGTTTCCCGTCTACACACACTATATCGTGAGATTGCCTTACAACACAAAGTAACACACCGACCTGTTTCTGAGGTTCTTAGCTACATGTTGCTTTTATTCGTGCTCATTATAGTGGTGTCGGTGAATTTTTTTAACCCTCGCGTTGAGTATACGGGCCCATTCGTTTTATTTTATTTTACAATTACTGTTGTCTTAGCTTTGCGTGCAGCCATAAAGAGCATTATCCAATCTAGCAAGAAAAGAAAAAGTATGCAATACAAAGAGGAGCTGGAAAAATTGCTACCTTCACAGATTAGTCTGCTTTTTCTAACTTATTTTGACCAGATGGATGCGTTTGTTACTAAAAGCCATTTAGACGTCACAAATAAAATTGTGATTGCTTCTCAGCAAGCGGGGTTAGCTCAGGACCCAGATTTAGTAGCCATATTAGTTAGCGATGCTGAAAAATTTGATCAAATTAAAAAAGGCTTATCAGAAGGTATTATGGAAAAGGTTTCCCAAGAATTATGTAAAAAAATCCTTGATTAGCTGTAAAGCCTAGTAATTTTAACCAGGCATTGCCAATGCAACTTTCAACCGGGTCAGCAACACATTGATTCCGAAGGGTCCGGAGCGCTTTCCCGATTACTTTGCGGTAGGTGATTTCAGGCCCCCACTTCCCCCGGGAAAACCATCTGCGCCAGTTTTGGGCCTGCCGGCCTTCCTGGTGCAACTGGTGCGCCCCAGATGCGGTTCAAGGTTCCACGGGAAACCCGCTTTCCGTCGAAATCTCCCTCCAGTTCCACCAGGGAAGCACCAGACGCGCCAGCGGGACGCCAGCCGGGCCGGTTCCGCCTCTCCCCCTCCGAAAGCCCGTTTTAGGGGGTCGTTTCCGCCAAACGGCCCTAGGGGGCTTGAGTCCGACCCCCTCCGCTCCCGTTCCGGCTTTTTGGGAAAGGGAATGAGCCCTCGGGGTTGTCGGTCACCCGGTAGCCGGGTGGCTCCGGCAAGGGCGGGCGGTTGCCCGTGGCCGCGCCTCCGGCGGGGGGAACCAAAAGCCGACTCCGGGTTCACCACCGGGGGAGTGATGGAAAGCCCGCCTTCCTCCCCCGACTCCGCCACCCATCGCAGCAAGGGTGACGATGGGTGGCTCCGCCGGGGGAGGAAGGCTACCGCTTGCCCTTTCCAAGTTTTCGAAGACCGGAACCGAGGCCCTCGAGGAACCGCCGGCGGATCGCTTCGCGGTCCGCCGCGTCGCTCTCGATGCCCCAGATGGTGACCGTCTTCCAGCCCCCGCCCTTGTCTTTCTCGCTAATGAACCGGTCATCCTTCAGGGCGTTGAACCAGTCGCGGCCCTTGGTCACCTGGCTCATTGATGCGGGCGGAACCGGCTTCACCTGGTCCCCTTTCACGTCGAAGGAAACCACCGGATACCGGACGATCCCGATTTCCTCGGTTGTGAATGACGACGGGTCAACCAGCTTCACGACCCGGGCGACCTGGTGCCCGTTCCGCTGGAGGCCCCCGACAAGGTTCCCCTCGATGGAGTAGCCCGCCGGATCCAGATCGGAAACACAGAGAACGGTTATCGGCTTACCCCCGCAAACCCGCTTCAGATCGTCGGCAAAGTATTCCAGGGAAATAACCGCAGGTTCCCCTTTCATGCAGATGAAGGAAACCCCGGCCTCTACCGCCAGCTTCTTGATGAACAGGTAATGGCCCAGCTTTTCCGAGGCAAGCACGACCTCCGGAAGCTTTGCGCCGGTTCCCCGGTATGGTTCGTTCATGTCCAGGAACCCGAAATCCTTGTACCGGAAAAGGTTCTGATCCTCGACCATTTCTTGAAGCGTGTTGTAGAAGGTGTCTACGTCGCCGGGTCCGAGAATGTTGGAATGATAGGCCAGGACCGCCTTTATCCGATACCACAGGGACCGGATGTTACCGTCGGAAGGCGGTTCTATGCCTTTCCGGATCCAGCGGAACATCTGGTAAATGATGTTCTTGATGACCCGCTTGGTGTTGATCTCGTTGACGCCGAACTGCCGAAAGTAGCTCAGCATCCTTTCCCGCGTGAATTGCTTGATGTCCCACTTTTTCTTGAACGCCTCGACCGCCGCCGCGTTTTTCGGGTCCAGGCCGAACAGATCCCGCCAGCCGAAGTCAATCAACTCATAGAGCCGGAGCGCCTTGTCAAGCGGGTGTTCGGGAACCAGGTGGTCAAGGCTTGAAACTCCCATGGCCTTTTTCAGGCCCCGGGAATAGGTGCCGGTGACCGGGATACGCGCATCAGTTCCGCGTAAGCCCAACTCGCATTCATCTTCCGCCCCGCCCTTGATTCGGGAAGGTGCGGGCGTGGCCGCGCTCTCCGGGTATCGCTCGAAAACGCCCATGACCCGATCCACCGCGACCAGAAAAGAACGGTGGACCCGCAGAAAGTAGCCGTTGAACCCGGTTTCGTAGAAGTTCAGGTTTTGCGGCAGTTCAAGCCGCTTCCCGCCGTCCAGGGCCACATAGGTTTTCCCGCCATCGCCGTACAGGTAAACCGCGTCCCGGATCCGGAAGACCTGGTTGTCACGGGAGAACATCGGCCTTTCCGGCAGATAGAGCCGCTCTACCCGTGTTTCGAGATCCTGAGTCACGAGAACCGTTTTTCGAACTCGGCAAGGTAGGTATTGGTGACGGCGTTCAATACCGGATCTTCGAGACCCTCGAACCACAGATCCCGAGCCGCGGACATCTTCAAGCCGCGGATCTTCGTCAGGTTCACCAGGTAAAACTTGCTGGTCTTCAGGAAATGCGGGTGTTCCTTCAACCTCTCTTCGATCTCCGAAAGCCGGAGATTGCTGTAATAAGACTTCTTTCCGCCGGTCATGAACATGGTTTCCTCCCGGCCCTGGTCCGCTTTCGTGGTGATGTAGCAAACGTCCTTCAGATCCAGGAAACAAACCGCCATGGCCGGATCTTCCGGAGTGACCGGGAATTTCTTGATCGGCGGGTCAAGATACATGAGCCGCTCTAAAATCTTCGCTTGGGTATCGCCTTCTCTTTTTGGCATGTCTTCACCTCTTTTCATGGTTTCCGCCAGGCCGCCCTAAAACCCGGGAAACGGCCTACCAGAGCACGTATTTTCGACCCGGCGGGAATTCGCCGCCGCTCCGGAAATACGTGTCCCCCCAGGCCATTTCACGCTTTTTTGCCGCGCCTGGTGGGGGTCTTTTTCGCCGGTTTTTTCGGCGCCGTCTTCACGGTTTTCTTTGGCGCTTTCTTGGCAACGGCCTTCTTTGCCGGCGCTTCCTTCGAGCACTGGAAATTGACGGTCAGGGTCTTGGTGTCACTCCCGCTGATTTCCAGGGTGAGCCCCTTCCCGGAAATCCGTTGTATCAAGAGATCCTCGAGCCCGCCGTCAACGAGATAGGTATAGAACCGCTTCGCCATCTCTTTTGACTTCAGGCCGGAGAAAACCAGGCTCACGGATTGGGCTTTCTCGGTCATGACCATCTGGGACATCTCGACGGTGACCGGGTCCCCTTCCTTCAGGTCGATTCTCTTGAGCTTCTTTTTGTCCAGGTAAACTTCCCGGTTGTCGCCGCTGTCCGGATCCTTGAAGACGATAACGGCAATGTCTCCCTCGACCCGATCGACAGTCCCGGCAACCCGCTTCTTTTCTGGCATTTCTCAATTCCCCCTTTCAATGTGAAGTCGATCTTTCAAGCATAAACGAAAAGACAAAAACGCGGCGGGGAAATCCCGCCGCCGCGATCCGCGAGAACTCTTGGAAACTAGCTTAGGAAGCGTATCGCCGCATCCTCCACGGTTCGAAGCACTCGACCCAGACCCGTTGATACCAGGCCATACCTTCAAGCGGATCTTTCGGTTTTTCCGGTTGCCAGGCAATCGCCGCCGTTGTCGGTTTCGCCGGCGGCATCAGAAGCATTTGCATCCCCCCGACCCGTTGAACAAGGTTCCGGTTCTCTTCAACCAGCATCAGGACCGCTTTTTCAAGGGCCTCGATCCTGGTTGTCATCTTGTTTACCGCATCATTAGGCACTTCAAGGGCCTTCGTCGGTTCCTTGGGTTCCTGTTTTTCGGAATAGGTGAGCTTCACATGCTCCGCCGCCGCCGAAGGGGTAAGCCCGGATTCGATAGCCAGGCGCATAGCTTCGAGCAAAACGACCGCCCCCAGCGGAACAAAGGACTTCTGTTTTTCCTTGATGAGGCAGCATCCGAGAAGTTCGAGCCAGTATTTAGCCTTGTCCCGGGATACAGCCGCTTGTTTAGCCGCATCCACGAGGGAAATTCTGTCATTCATTGATCAATTCCTTTTCGCCGCCGATTGGGGCCGCTCCGGTGAATCGCCACCGCTCACCGCTGATACTATCGGCAGGTGTCGCGGTTTCTTTTACAGAGCGGGCCGCCGCACCATGAGCCTTTCACCGGAGGCTCACCGGCGGTGAAACGGCGGCGGGATTTCCCCACCGCTGTTTCAGGGTCCGGAGTGTATCTTTTCGTTGTATCTTTCGAGGGGCACTCGATTTCCCGAAAAGCTCATCAACAAAGGGTTTTCGTGGTATCCCGATAAGATAGATTATGTAACCCTGTTGTGTCTTTTCCTCTCCAGAAGCGCTTTTCGTGGTTCTTGGTTCTTCAAGGGCACTGTACGGAGTGGAAATATCCTCCCGAGGGAAACCTCGTTTTTTACCCTCTGGCGTGCCCCAGGTTGAACGAAAACCTACCGGGTAAGGTTCCGGGGTCTTTTGGCTCTTTTGGGGTGGTTTTTCTTTATCTTCAAAAAAACAGACAAACAGACAAAAATCTTCGAGGTCCTAACCCGGTACGTACTAGTACTAAACCTGGTTAGTATGTTTGTTTGTTTTTTATCTTTCTTGTTTGTGTATTTAGAGGGTCCGGAGATAGGCATAAATAGCGGTGTCTCCGGACCCAACTATCACCGAATGAAGGGTTAATATCACCGAATGAAGGATTTTCTATCACTAAATGAAGGGTTTCTATCACCAATTGAAGGGTTTTACCATCACTCGTTGACTTTTAGAGTGATATTAAATAAAATGATTGGAAATGGAGACCGAGGAAGAAAAAAAAGAGCTGGAGCCAAAGCCACCAGAGCCGCCACACGCCCGGCTCATCATGAGCCCGAAGGCCCTGGTTGTGAAGTCTAACAAGCTGGTTGAAGCCCGGCAACGGTTGAGCATCCAGGAACAACGGTTGATCTTGCTTTTGATCTCCAAAATCCGGCCCGAGGACGTCAATTTCCTTTGGTATAAATTCCAAATCATGGATCTGGCCAAGTTTCTAGGGCTGGAGAAGAGCAAACGGATTTACATCGACGTCCGAAAAGCCGTTCGGAAGCTGATGAAGCGAATTATCACCATTGACCGGAAGGTTCGTGACATTGATTTACACTGGATCGAAGGCGCCGAGTATGGTGATAAGGGAAGCATCAAAATCTGTATCAACCAGGTCCTAAAGCCGTATCTCCTCAACCTGAGAGCCCACTTTACCAAGTATTACATCGGGTATGTGGTTCATCTTCGAAGCACCTACTCCATCAGGATTTATGAGCTTTTGAAGCGGTTCGAGAATTTGGGGGAAACCACGTTTGAAGTGGATCGGCTGAAACACATTCTTGGTGTAGACAAGGATGAATACAAGCTTTACGGGCATTTCAAAAACAAGGTTGTCCTGGTTGCTCAAAAGGAACTCAAGGAAAAGACGGATATAGCCTTCACCTTCGAGGAAACCAAAGAAGGGAAGAAGGTTGCCGCGATTCGGTTTGTCATCAAGAAGAACGACCCGAAACAAAAATTCCTGGCCCTTCCGGATCCTCCGGCCTTCGTTTGTGAGGAACCGATAAAACCTCAAAAGCACCAGGCCAAAGAAGAACCCCGGCCCAGATCGGCGGAACCACCGCCGGAACTCCCCGAGGAAAACGGAGACACGGAAGAAAACTTCACCCGCCTGGTTACCCTGCTCCCGGAGAAGTTCCGGGAAATGAAATCCCTTCAAAAGGTGATACAAAGGGCACTTCGGGAATACGGGTATGACTTTGTGGCCCGGAACATCAATTACACGAACGTGAAGTCAAACGCCGTGAAACCGGGAAGCAATCCAGGCCGGCAGGGGAACTACGGCGCGTATCTCTCGAAAGCCCTTGTCGGGGATTTCGGCCTGTCATTCCAGGAAAACGAAGATTTGAAGGCAACGGAAAAGGCCCTCGCGGATCGCCGCCGCGAAGAGGAAGAGGGAAAGAAGCGGGAGGAAGCGAAGCGCCAGGCCAAGGAAGCGGAGAACCGCGCGAAGGCGGAAACAATCTTGCAGGCCCTTTCAGAGACCGAGCTTACGGAACTCCGGAAACAGGCTGTTGAACGCCTTCCGCCGGACCTTCAGAAGAGCAAGTTTTCCTCGATGATGGTCAAGATGGAAATGCAAAAAATAGTTCTGGAACGGATCGCCGCCAAGCCCCCGGCCCCCAAGGAACCAATTTCGGAATAACCAGGCCTGATCAATTTTTACCGGAGGTAGCCGAATGACCCGCAACCCGCCCGAAATCATGACCGCTCTTGCCCGTCAATTTCCCGCCCTCCGGAAGGCGCCCGGTGTCGATCCTTGGCACCCCGAAACCCTTGATGAATGGGGCGCTTCCGGGGCCGCAAGTTCCGGGGAAAAGGTGGTCGTCCGGTTTCTCCTGGCCGTTTGGAACGGTTCGGAGGATTACTGGAAGTCCGGTCCCTTTCGCTTGCGGGACCTGAACCAGCTCGATGATGGAAACTTCGAAGCTTGGCGCACCTGGTCTAGTCGGCCTTTTTTCCTCTAACCCATCAGACCGGGAGAGCGTTCCCCCGTCCGGCCGAGCGGCCCAAAGATGGACGGGGGAACGCCGACGAAAGACCCGCCAAAACGCGGACCGCTGATCGCGGCCCGCGCGGGATCCGGAAGCCGTGGCGGTCGTCCGCCGGACGCCCACCACGGGGAACCAACCACGACGGACCGCGAGCGCGGACCGTTGCCCGGAGCCGGGAATTAGCAGGTGGCGCGGCCCCGGTCGGCGTTCCGAGCCGGAGGCCGCGCACAAGGACATTTCCGCGTGGTAGCGGCCCGACCGGGAGCCCGGATCGGTTGCCGCTTTTTGATTTGGACTCCCCCGCCCGCCCAGGGGTGCTCCGGGACCTGCTAACCGGCCTTTCGTTCGTCCGGTCGTGTTTTTTGGCTTGCGCCAAAAAACAGGGGTGGGGCTTAGCTCCGGGGTAAGCTTCGGTCGGGGCGGGTCATGCTTTTTTTCACTCCGCTTCGCTCCGTAAAAAAAAGCACCGGGCTGTCCGCTCCGCTAGGCAAGGCCCGCGCCAGTCCCGGCCCTCCCTGGCCGGTCCTGTCACGGATCCTTGCGGCGTCGCCGTCTGATAAGTGATCACTTATCAGACGCACCCCTTGACCCACCCCGCCCTCGGCCTCCACCCGGCGGGAGCCCGCCGGGGTCGGCTTTACATAATGCCTTCATTATGCAAACTTACCCCTACGCCAAGCCCCACCCCGCCGCGCTCACGCGCGGCCGACCGTCCCGGGCATCGGCAACCCGCCCCGCGATCCTGGGTGCCGTGGTCCAGGTTCCGCGGCTGTCGCCGCTCCACCTGGCCCCCGTCACGGACGGCGCTTCGCGCCGTCCGCAGGTTCGCAGGCAACGCCCGCCTACGCGCCCTGACGGGCGCTCCGGCCGGACGTTGGGGGCGGGTTGCCTCGTGGTGTCATCGCGGCCTTGTGGTATTAGAGGCTTTCCCCGGTGCATCCCTGCCCGCACGCCCCCACCGCTACGCCTTCGGCTCCGCTCCGGGGGCTCCCTTCTTGCTCATTGATTCTTTGGCGTACAAACTCTAAATGGCCAATTATGGGGTTTAGGGAGCAACGGAACAGAAAACTCGGTTAAGCTCATTTTGATTTTTTGCCAGTCCTCTCCAGAAGCAGTTTCCCATCATTTCTCAGCTCGCCTTTTGGGTTCACATGTCGGTATAGGGTTTGGCGAGTTATGCCTAACTCCCGACAGAGCTTGCCAACGACAGTTTCTGGTTTCCCCATTGCGGCCATTGCCCGTCGCAATTTTGCCGGTGTCATCTTAAAAGGTGCTCCGCCTTTTCGCCCTCTTGCCCTGGCTGCTGCCAAACCAGCTCTGGTGCGTTCTGCAATAAGCTCACGCTCAAATTCTGCCAGCGCAGCAAAAATCCCAAATACCAGTTTTCCCGTTGGTGTTGTGGTATCGATGGAAGCGCCTTGACCGGCCAAAACCTTGAGTCCTATGCCGCGGTGGGTGAGATCGTGCATGGTATTTATGAGATGCCGCAAACTACGGCCGAGCCGATCAAGTTTCCATACCACCAAAGTATCACCTTCACGCAACGCTTTGAGCGCAGCATCCAGGCTGGGCCTGTCGTCAAGGCTGCCTGAACAAAAGTCTTCGTAGATGTAAGAGTTGCCAACACCAGCGGAGACCAGAGCATCACGCTGAAGATCAGTGGTTTGAGACCCGTCTGTTTTGGAAACTCGCATATAACCGATTAACATAATGTCATCCAAACGTTCGAATATGTGACAAGGTAAAAGGAACTCTAAAAACCCTGATATTTTGTCACTTTAATAGTATTGTAAACTATGTTCCCCAAAAGGGCATAGCTGATTTTTAT
>Ga0209200_1003237_pt1 | contig 14189 bp, 10 predicted proteins | sample AD_UKC033_MetaG_FD_184406 | JGI IMG/M metagenome (GOLD analysis project Ga0209200, IMG submission 184406) | Active sludge microbial communities of municipal wastewater-treating anaerobic digesters from USA - AD_UKC033_MetaG (SPAdes) (version 2) | ecosystem: Engineered > Bioreactor > Anaerobic >...
TCGTATCCCCCGCTTTTGATATTTCATTAAATTCACCGACAATTTGTTCAAATATATTAAACTATTCATGTTTAGTTATAACTTTAGATGAAATAGGTTTGTTTAAAATGAATTCCATAAAGGGAGTTAAATAGTCAAGTTCTATAAAATCAGCATTTTTAATTGAATATTTAGTATTAGTAACAAGGGTAATATCAAAATGTTCATTAATTAACTTGTCTCTATTAATAATAAATGGAATAGTTAAAACATCAGCACTAAACACTAATCCATCTAATAAATCTATTAATTTTCCAAAAGGGCACACAGTTTCTTGTTTCTATAATTCTAATATTTTATAAAATTTTGTCTATTCTGTTTTTAAATTTTTCATAATGTGTTCTGAAATAACAGAATGAATTATAGATATAGCATGACGTATTAATATTTTCTCTATTGATTCAGGAAATGACATCTTGTCAAAATATTCATTGTATTGATCTACTATAAATTTTACCTAATTATCCCAGTATTTCACCGATTCCTAATTAGTACTAAATTTATTTTCTAAACATGATGTTGTGTGTAATCCTTCTAATTCAAACCCCAATTTAATATGATCTTTATATATTGCTAATTTATTTTTCTATTCCTGTGTAAAAATAAAATTCATAGCTTCCTCCTGCTAAATCTAAATTTGTGTATATTTATTTTACCTTTATATATTTTCGATTAAGGTTCAAAACAGTAAATTTTTATTTAAGTTGTATGTATATTTATATAAACAATAAATAGTTACATAAAATAACATTATTGTAACAATTAAAAAATCAAAATGAAATAATAATACTATATGATTCTGTTATCATAATAAGTATGGGAGGCAAATATGGATAAAAAGACGCTATTAGGAAATAAATCAACAAAACTTAAATTTACTAAATATTTCAAAAATGAAATGGATAAACTAAATATTTTTCTAGAAGAAGAATTAGGATCTAGAATAACATTAGAATTCATTTATGATATCAAAAAGCCGTCAAGTGCTATTGCGAAGAAATATAAAAATTTCAAAAATAAGTATTCAAGCGAACTTACTACAATAATGGCAACATTCTGTCGTGATGTATTGAAAGAAGAATTAGATGATATAATACTGCCAGAAACTTCTACTAATATTAAAAATTCAAAAAAGAAGACCACGAAAACTAATTTAAAAACAGAATCTACTCCATCTTTTGAAGAAAATATAAACGAGTCAATAGCAGAAAAAATAGCACATACAAATCATGCTAAAGTTTCAGTAAATGGAGATAGTGTTATATTTACAACCGATAAAAAAATATCTGATTATCTATATGGTGCAATATCCATATTGACTACACTTAGACTTGCTAACATTTCTATGATAAATACAAAAGATACTAAAAATGTATCATATTTGGTAAAGTGGGAAAAAGATGTTGATGAAAAGACAAGACAATTAATATCTAATAGAATTAAAGATTCTATTGAACGTGATATATCCGTTAAAGTCAAAATAAGTACATTTGTATGATATAATAATATAAGGAGAAAAAAGAAATGGAATTTTGTTTTATTGGTGATCCAAAATTAAAACAGCAATCAGTGGAAATATCATTTGAAAATAACAGTAAAGAAGAACTTCAAGAAATAATAGATAATCTAAAATTTACCGTGGTAGCAACACGGGGAGTGGGGTTATCGGCAGTCCAAATTGGTATATTGAAACGAATTTTTGTTACTAATTATGGTGGAGAAATAAAGGTATTTATTAATCCAGAATTTATGTATAAAAGTGAGGAAAGTATACAAGATGAGGAAGGATGTCTCAGTATTCCAGGAGTATCCGCTAAAGTAACAAGATCCAGTATTGTTACCATAAAATATTATGATATTGATGGCAATGAACACATTGAAACATTTGAAGAAATTATGGCTAGAATTATACAACACGAATCAGATCATCTTGATGGAATTTTATTTATTGATAGATTATCACCCGCAAGAAAAGCAATAATAAGACAGAAAATAGATTTGGCTAAAAAAAATAGACAGAAACACATTGAGTATTTTAATACGGTTATAATACCAAAAATTGAATTTATTAAGAGTAAAGAATCAAAATCGTAATATATTCCCAACATTAACTGTTGGGATTTATTATATAATGGATTGAAATAAAATTTTTTAATATGGAGGGAATATTAATGACTAAGTTTGAATTTACCGATTTACCGTTTAGTTCATCAATAAAGGATATTAAATACGATCCCGAAACATCAAATTTAAGTGTAAGATATAAGGGATCTCCTGATACTGAATATGTATATGGAAATGTGGCTATTGAAGATATTGAAGAAATAAAAAGGATTATTGTTAACCAGTATTTAACATATCTATCAAATAATCCGACACCAACTAATAAACCAGAATTGATATTAAAAATCAAAATAAAAGAAGATGAAATAAGACTGGTTAGAATTGAGGAAGAATTTGGTTGGATATTGGATAAACTAACTTCACTTAGTAAACTAACAATTGGACAATTTATCAGTAGAAATATAAAACCAGTTTATTCAGTTATTGAAAAAAATATGTTACCACTATAAGGGGGATATAATGGAAAATCTTATTGGAATAGCATCAAGAGAAGATGTAATGATAGGTAAGCACGTTAAATATTATCCATATAAGAATTGTCCAGAACATTTAATAAAAATAGGAATTGTAAAAGGTTATTATAATTCATTTGGTTCATATTTTTTAGTACTAGTTCAGTTCGGTACAGATATTGTTAATCAGGGTATAGATCCTGATTATTTAGAATATATAGAATAATAGTAACATTGATTATTTTATTTTTACTTAAATTAAAAAATAAAAATATACGGAATGGGGGTAAAAATGCATAAGGTATTATTAATAATAATTGTATTATGTGTTTCTACTATGTTTGCTATAACGTATGATGGATTGACAGAATATTTAAAAGAAAATACAAATATGACAGCAAGTAGGATAAAAGAAGTATTAGATGGAATTTATGAACAAATAAGTGTTATTCAAAACAAGTATTCAATAACAATTACACCCGAAATGATGGTTTCTATAATGATGATAGAAACCAATGGAAGAAACATATTGGGTGATAATGGGAATTCTATTGGATATTTTCAATTACAATTTCAAGCAATTTGGTATGTATGGGAATTTTTTCCTGAACTCAAAAAAGATTTAGACACAGACAAATTGTTATCTAACCCCAAGTATCAAGCTCAACTTGCAACATCTTATTTATTTTTGATGTATAGAAATACTGATTATGATCTTCACAAAGCAATTGAACGCTATAATGGTGGCGGAGATCCAAACTACTTAGTTAAGTATATATCATATTATAAACAAATTTTAACCAGTATTAAAGTATAAGTATAACACAAAAACAAGGTTATATATTGATTAATACCCCCAATTGGGGGTATTAAAATTTAGATATAAGTTTTTCTTTTAATTTAATTAAAGGCTTAATATATAAAATAGGGAGCATTTATTGTGATATCCAAATTAATGTTATTAGAATAGAAAACACTAAAACAGTTAATCAAAAATAAATCTAATATAGATATTTCTATTGTTAAGAATATATTACAACTAGATCCTACATTAAAAGTGGATAACATAGATGATGATACGGAAATAGGTAAGTATGGGGAATGGTTATTAGGTAAGCTATATAAGAAATACAACCAATTGTCAGAAGATAATAAAAATACTATTAAATCTGATTTGTAGTTTTATGATTATCAAATAAGATCAAAAAGAATTCCCCAAGAATACAATAATATTTATAAAATAAAATCCATCAAAGAATTAAATGATATTGTAAAAAATCTTCAGCAAGGAAATAATCCATTAACACAAGATCCCGTTACGGTGACCATTGGTAATCATAAGTTTAAAACTGTATCTGGAAATCCATTTGAATTATTAAAAAAATAGTATTATGATGATATTAAAGAAGGTGGGGTAACTAAATGGTTAGTATTTAACCCTAAAACTAAAGAAGAAAGTATAGTTGCGGGATACAATACCAGTTGGTGTACAGCTAGGGATGATGAACACAATTTATGGAATACATATATCTATGAAGGCAATACGGCATGGATATTTTTGTTATCTGGTAAATATAAAAATGATAATCCAGATAAATATAATGAATTAGTAAATGATAAATTAGATAAGGTATGTATAATAGTAGAAAGAGGAGAATGTAAGAATAGACCAAATGATCAATTCGAACTAAAATTATTACCAGAAATAGGTAGGTTTATAGAAGATAGAATAGACGATAATAGTATAAAATTGGCTAATCATGATATATTTGATTATCATGATGGCATTAATGATATTTTAACTGGGATTAGAAATAAAAATAATAGATTAAGTAGAAGTTTAAAATTTACAAAAGAAAGATAGATTGAATAGTTTAAAACAAGACCTGATGATTATTACGAAATAATAAAAAAATTATTAGAAAATGATGTTGAAATAGATAAAGATATACAAATGTAGTAGGTATCACAAAATGGAAGATAGATTAAATATATAATAAATGCTGGTGTACAACCAGAACACGATGTTCAATTATAGTAGGTATCACAAGATGGAAGATAGATTTAGGATATAATAAAAGCTGGTATAAAACCAGAACATGATATTCAATTATAGTAGGTATCACAAAATGGATATTAGATTAGATATATAATAAATGCTGGTATAAAACCAGAACATGATAATAAATGGCATAATATCCAATTATAGTAGGCAACAAAAGATGGAGGATAGATTAAATATATAATAAATGCAGGAATAAAACCAGATCATGATGTTCAATTGTAGTAGGTATCACAAAATGGAGAATATATTAAATATATAATAGATGCTGGTGTACAACCAGAAGATAAAAATGAATGGCATGATATTCAGTTGTAGTAGGTATCACAATATGGAGAATAGATTAAATATATAATAAATGCTGGCATAAGACCAATAGAACATGATATTCAATTATAGTAGGTATCACAAAATGGCAATTAGATTCAATATATAATAAATGCTGGTATAAAACCCGAACAAGATGTTCAATTGTAGTAGGTATCACACTATGGACATTAGATTCAATATATAATAGACGCTGGTATAAAACCCGAACAAGATGTTCAATTGTAGTAGGTATCACACTATGGACATTAGATTCAATATATAATAAATGCTGGTATAAAACCAGAACACGATGTTCAGTTATAGTAGGTATCACAAAATGGATGGTAGATTCAGTATATAAACAATCCACCTGAAGATGTCCAAATGTAGTAGATAAAACAAAACCCAAATTAGTATAAATATATACAAAATCCTGCTCCTAAATAGACATAGTTATATAAACAGTTAAAAGGTATTAAAGAATCAACTGGTTATATTTCTAAATTACTGGATGTGAATTGATATGATATCTAAATTAATGTTATTAGAATAGGTTACAATACAAGAGAAAAAACAATAGTTATTAAATAAAGGTGTATCTATTGAAGTAATAGATAAGTTATTATAGTGTGATCCTACTAATAACTATAAGTCAGATACAGATAAAGTTGGAAGTTATACTGACTGGATAACAAGTAGATATTTAAAAGATCGTCAGTTTAATGATTTTGATAAATTACATTCATAGTTAGAATAGTATGATAAGAGTAAACATAAAATCCCAGATAAAGAGTTACAGAATATAGGATAGTTCAAAACATTAGATGAGCTAATACTATATATAAATAACAATCAAGATAAATTAAATGTTGCACCCACTGAATTTATTATAGAAGAAAAAAATGATTATGATATGTTTTATAGTAAAAATTTCATAATACATGTTCCTCATACCAAAAAATAGTCAATAGAATTAGGTTCTGGAACTAAATGGTGTACATCTTAGATAAATAATAATTATTTCCAATCATATTATAATGAAGGTTATTTATTTTATATAACCAATAAGACTACTACATAGAAAAGATATAATTTATTTTTAAATGAAATACGTGTAAATAATATAGAATTTGCAGATGATAAAAATAAACACTTAACATATAAATTATTTGATATTGTCAAAGAGGATAATACATTAATCCCATAGATTAAGTCTTACTATGAATATAAAAATATTAAACCAAAAAATATAACTTAGATGTTCCTTGATTGTAAAACGGTATCAGATGTTGTTGAATGGTGGAAAATCAATATTAGTGCATTTGCAGATATTTATTTTGAAAAAGATGAAACCAAATTATTAAACACAGTAGAGGATATTGGATCTAGTATACAATTTATACCAAATCCCAGTCCAAAAATACAATTATAGTAGTTAACAAAAAATATAAATAATATAAATTATATAGAGTCTCTTGATAATATTGTTCTTAAAACTTTAGTATCTCAAGATGGAGGATATATCAAATATATAATAGATGCTGGTATAAAACCTAATCATGATATCCAATTATAGTAGGTATCACAAAATGGTTATTAGATTGCATATATAATAGATGCTGGTATAAAACCTAATCATGATATCCAATTGTAGTAGGTAACAAATAATGGAAGATAGATTGAAGATATAATAAAAGCTGGTATAAAACCTAATCATGATATCCAATTATAGTAGGTATCACAAAATGGTTATTAGATTAGATACATAATAAATGGTGGCATAAAACCAGAGCATGATGTTCAATTATAGTAGGTATCGCAAAATGGAAAATAGATTGAATACATAATAAATGCTGGTGTACAATCAGAAAATAAAAATGAATGGCATGATGTTCAATTGTAGTAGGTAACACAAGATGGTTATTAGATTAAATACATAATAAATACTGGTATAAAACCCGAATATGATGTTCAATTGTAGTAGGTAACACGAAATGGATATTAGATTGAATATATAATATACGCTGGTGTGCAACCAGAAAATGAAAATGAATGGCATGAAATTCAATTATAGTAGGTAACACAAGATGGTCATTAGATTAAGGACATAATAAATGTTGGTATAAAACCCGAACATGATGTTCAATTGTAGTAGGTAACACAAACTGGATTATAGATTCAATATATAGAAAATCCAACAGAAGATATCCAGTTGTAGTAGATAAAACAAAACCCAATATAGTGTGGTTATATAAAAAATCCTACTCCATAGTAGATATAGTTGTATAATCAATTAAAAGGTATTAAAGAATCAACTGGGTATATATTTAAGTTACTGGATGTGAATTGATATGATATCCAAATTGATGTTAATAGAATAGGTTACAATACAAAATAAAATACAGTAGTTATTAAATAAAGGTATATCTAATATAACAATAAATAAGTTATTATAGTGTGATCCTACCAACAAAGATAAAAATGATTCAGATAAAGTTGGAAGTTATACTGATTGGATAGTTAGTAGATATTTAAAAGATAGAACATTTAATGATTTTGATAAATTACATTCGTAGCTAGAATAGTATGATAAGAGTAAACATAAGATTCCAAATAAAGAGTTACAGAATATTGGATAGTTTAAAACATTAAATGACCTAATAATGTATATAAATAACAATCAAGATAAATTAACTGTTGTACCTACTGAATTTATTATAGAAGAAAAAAATGATTATGATATGTTTTATAGTAGAAATTTCATAATACATGTTCCTCATACCAAAGAATAGTCAATAGAATTAGGATCGGGTACTAAATGGTGTACATCTTAGATAAATAATAATTATTTCCAATCATATTATAATGAAGGTTATTTATTTTATATAACCAATAAGACTACTACATAGAAAAGATATAATTTATTTTTAAATGAATATGGAGAAAAATCAGAGTTTGCAGACGATAAAAATAAACACTTAACATATAAATTATTTGATATAGTTAAAGAGGATAATACATTAATTCCATAGATTAAATCTTACTATGAATATAAAAATATTGAAACAAAATATAAACTCCAGATGTTTCTTGACTGTAAAACTGTATTAAATATTGTTGAATGGTGGAAAAACAATATTAATATATTTGCTGATGTTTATTTTGAAAAAGATGAAACTAAATTATTAAACACAGTAGAGGATATTGGATCTAGTATACAATTTATACCAAACCCCAGTACAAAAGTGCAATTATAGTAGTTAGAAAAAGATATAGATAACATAAATTATATAGAGTCTCCCGATAATATTGTTCTTAAAACTTTAGTAACACAAGATGGGGGATATATTAAATATATAATAAAAGCTGGTATAAAACCCAACTACGATGTTCAATTGTAGTAGGTATCACGATATGGAGATTAGATTGCATATATAATAGATGCTGGCATATCCCCAGAGCATGATATTCAATTATAGTAGGTTAAACAAAATGGAAGATAGATTGCATATATAATAGATGCTGGTATAAAACCTAATCATGACATCCAATTGTAGTAGGTAACAAGTCGTGGAGAGTAGATTAAATATATAATAGATGCTGGTATAAAACCTAATCATGACATCCAATTGTAGTAGGTAACAAGTCGTGGAGTGTAGATTAAATATATAATAGATGCTGGTATAAGACCAATTGAACATGATATTCAGTTATAGTAGGTTAAACAAAATGGAGAATAGATTTTTTGTATAATAAATGCTGGTATAAGACCCATTAAACATGATGTTCAGTTATAGTAGGTAAAGAATTATAGTTGGTAGATTCAATATATAATAAAAGCTGGTGTACAACCAGAAAATGAAAATGAATGGCATGATATTCAATTATAGTAGGTAACACAAGATGGAATGTAGATTAAGTATATAATAAATGCTGGTATAAAACCTAATCATGACATCCAATTGTAGTAGGTAACAAATTGTGGAGAGTAGATTAAATATATAATAGATGCTGGTATAAGACCCATTGAACATGATATCCAATTATAGTAGGTAAAAAATTATAGTTAGTAGATTCAATATATAATAAAAGCTGGTGTACAACCAGAAAATGAAAATGAATGGCATGATATTCAGTTATAGTAGGTATCAAAAAACGGAAGTTAGCTTGAATACATAATAGATGCTGATATAATACCCAATGAAGATGTTCAATTATAGTAGGTATTACAAGATAACGAATAGATTCAATATATACCAGATCCTCCAGAAAAGGTTCAATTATAGTAGATAAAAAGAGATTGGTTTTAGATTAAATATATAACTAATCCTACTAAAGAAGCTCAATTATACTAGATAAATAAATATTGGTATTAGATTAAATATATAAATAGACCTTACGAAGAAGTTCAATTGTAGTAGATAAAACAAAATCCAAATTAGTATAAATATATAGATGATCCTACTCCTAAATAGACATAGTTATATAATCGGTTACAGGGTATTACTGAATCAGTAGACTATATTTCTAAGTTACTGGATGTGAATTGATATGATATCCAAATTAATGCTATTAGAATAGGTTACAATATAGATAAAAAAACAGTAGTTATTAAATAAAGGATTATCTAATGAGATAATAGATAAGTTATTATAGTGTGATCCCACTAATAAAGATAAAAATGATAACGACAAAGTAGGTAGTTATACTGATTGGATAACCAGTAGGTATTTAAAAGATAGAACATTTAATAATTTTGATAAATTACATTCGTAGTTAGAATAGTATGATAAGAGTAAACATAAAATACCAGATAAATAGTTACAGAATATTGGATAGTTTAAAACATTAAATGATCTAATAACTTTTGTTAATAATAATCAAGATAAATTAGCTATTAAAACAGATGACTTTATTATAGAAGAAAAAAATGATTATGATATGTTTTACAGTAGAGATTTTATAATACATGTTCCTCATACCAAAAAATAGTCAATAGAATTAGGTTCTGGAACTAAATGGTGTACATCTTAGATAAATAATAATTTATTTGACCGTTATTATAAAAATGGATATTTATTTTATATTACAAATAAAACTACAAGATAGAAAAGATATAATTTACATTTACACAAAACAGGAATAAAAATAGAATTTGCAGACGATAAAAATAAACACTTAACATATAAATTATTTGATATAGTTAAAGAAGATAATACATTGATTCCATAGATTAAATCTTACTATGAATATAAAAATATTAAACCAGAAAATATAGTTTAGACGTTTCTTAACTGTAAAACAGTATCAGATATTGTTATATTTTGGGAAAATTATATCGGTGTATTTGCAGATATTTATTTTGAAAAAGATGAAACCAAATTGTTGAAAAGTGTAAATATGATTGGTGCCAATATACAATTTATACCAAACCCCAGTACAAAAGTGCAATTATAGTAGTTAGAAAAAGATATAAATAATATAAATTATATAGAATCTCCCGATAATACTGTCCTTAAAGATTTAGTATCAAAAAATGACGAGTAGCTTTATTATATAATAAATGTTGGTATAATACCAGAACACGATGTTCAGTTATAGTAGGTAACTCAATATGGATAGTAGATTAGATATATAATAGATGCTGGTATAAAACCAGAGCATGATGTTCAATTGTAGTAGGTAACAAATAATGGATATTAGATTAAATATATAATAAAAGCTGGTATAAAACCAGATCATGATATACAATTATAGTAGGTAACAAATTATGGGGGATAGATCAGATTTATAATAAATGCTGGTATAAGACCTATTGAATATGATATCCAATTATAGTAGGCAACTCAATATGGATAGTAGATTAAATTTATAATAGATGCTGGTGTACAACCAGAAGATGAAAATGAATGGCATGAAATTCAATTGTAGTAGGTAACAAATCGTGGATATTAGATTTAGTATATAATAGATGCCGACATAATTCCCGATCACGATATTCAATTATAGTAGGTAACAAAAGATGGATATTAGATTGAAATTATAATAGATGCTGGTATAAAACCCGATCATGACGTTAAATTATAGTAGGTAACACAAGATGGACATTAGATTCGTTATATTATATCACCAGATGAAGATATTCAATTGTAGTAGATAAAACAAGACGTAACATAGTATGATTATATAAAAAATCCTACTCCTAAATAGACATAGTTATATAATCGGTTACAAGGTATTACTGAATCAGTAGAATATATTTCTAAGTTATTGGATGTGAATTAATATGATATCTAAATTGATGTTAATAGAATAGGTTACAATACAAGAGAAAAAACAATAGTTATTAAATAAAGGTATATCTAACGATAAAATAGATAAACTATTATAGTGTGATCCTACTAATAAAGATAAAAATAGTAATGATAAAGTAGGTAGTTATACTGATTGGATTTTTAATACATATATAACAACAAATACATTTCCAAATATAGAAGAATTAAAACATTCTTTAATATTATATCATAAATATAAACACAAAATTAATGATATTACCAAAAGGCATATAAATAACTTCAAATCATTTGAAGATTTTATTACATTTATAAAATCACAACAATTTTAGTTGGGAACAGATAATTTTAAAATTATAGTTGAAGAAGAATATGATATTACATATTCTAAAAATTATATTATTCATATTCCACATACACAAGATTAGGCCACAGAGTTAGGAAAGGGTACAAAATGGTGTACTACCTCTGAAAATGGAGGAAATTTTAGAGATTATCAAGAGCAAGGAGTAATTTTTTATATTACAAATAAATCTACCAATGCAGAAAGATTTAATTTATTTTTAAGATATAGTTCAGAACATTTTGAAGATTATGAAGAAGAAATTAATGACTTAGATAACGAATATGACGTTTTTGAATTTGCAGACTAGCAAAATAATCATAATAATATTTTATTATATGATTTTATAATAGAAAAAGATAAAACAATATTAAATACAATAAAAAATTATTTACTATATTGTAATAAATTTAACGAAATGGATTATGATATACAAGATTTATTAAATTAGACAACTAAAGAACAATTCGATAAATAGTATTAGGATATATAGCGATCAGAAGTTCTTCATGTTAAAAATATAAGTGATGGATTAATTAAATAGTTATTAGAAATAAACGGGGATTATCTTTTAGCATTACCAGGTTCAAATATAAAACTCACAGAAGAATTTGTAAAAGCATAGCTATCTAATTCAGAATCATAGTTAAGATATTTACTTGAAATTAAATATCCGTTAACAGACGAAATGATATCAATATAGTTAAATAATGTTAAAAAATAGGATACTATTTTAATGCTATTTAATTTTCCGTTATCAGACGAAATTGTAAAATAGTAGATAGTTAGAAATCCCAAAATAATAAATCATATAATTAGAAATAATATTATTGTTAATGACAATGTAAAAAAATATTATTTAAACATTACTAAAAATTATGATACATTTAATTATGATATTATTGAATTTAATTCTGGGTATATATAGAAACCAAAGTCTAAAGAATAGTATGATATATTTTTTAATTATTATAATGTTGGTTTACCCACAACAATATATAATGATGAAATTATTATTCCATTTTTTATTCATAAAACTACTCTTAAAATAAAAAATCGAATAGTGTCTACTGAACATCCCGCAAGAAATATCTATATATTCTTAAACGTATCAGATGACAAATTACCACTAATATCGTCTGGTTCACTGGGATTTGGGTAGTCTAATTTTACAATATATGATTTAGTGAAAGAATCGCCAAGTGGATAGTTTGATATTTTACATAAAATAAAATCGTATTTAGAACAAAAAAATATTATTCATAAATTATCAAAATATATTATTAATTTATTATCCTAGACAACAATAGAAGAAGTTACATAGGCGTTACCCCCAGTACAACCAACAGCATTAGAATCAATGTCAGCAAAAATATTAGATGATAATATTATTGTTGAATATCTTAAATATTCTCCGAAATAGTTAATTTATTTAATGTTAAATCCGCATTATAAATATTCTATGACCCCCCCAGATAAATAGATACTAGAAAAATACTTAAAAATAGTTGCAGAAAATCATGATTCTGGTATAAATTATATTTTAGAGATATTACCAATAAATAAAATTCCAACATCAGTTCAAATATAGTAGGTAAGAAAAAATCCCAACAATATAAAAATTTTAGAAGAAAAAAATTCTCCTGTGTTGGATAAAGTAATAGATTAGGTTAAAAATTCATCTTCATTAAATGAATCAATTAAATATAATATAAAACAATATAATATAGCCAAAACCATAATAGAAGAAGTTGACAAATATGTTTAATAAAATCATGATGCTAGAATAGGTTACAATACAAGTAAAAAAACAATAGTTGATTAAAAAGAATATATCCAATTATATAATAGACAGACTATTATGGTGTGATCCTACTAATAAAGACAAAAATGATTCAGATAAAGTAGGTAGTTATACTGATTGGATAATTAATAAATATCTTAAAGATATATCATTTAGTGATTTTAATAAATTACATTCATAGTTGGAATAGTATGATAAGAGTAAGCATAAGATTCCAGATCCAAAATTACGTAATATTAATTAGTTTGAAACATTAGATGAATTAGTAGAATATGTAGATAACAACCAAGATAAATTAAATATTACTCCAAATAAATTTGTTGTAAAAGAAGGAAGTTCAGTTGGAGTATTTTACAGCAAATAGTTTGTAATACATGTTCCTCATACCGAAGAATAGTCAAAAGTATTAGGATCGGGAACTAAATGGTGTACATCATAGGAAAAAGACAATAAATTTAAAGATTATATAACATTAGGATATTTATTTTATATTACAAATAAAACTACACATTAGGAAAAATATAATTTATTTTTAGATCTGACTTATGATAAAATAGAATTTGCAGATGATAAAAATAGATATTTAACTTATAAATTGTTTAATATTGTTAAAGATGATAATACATTAATTCCATAGATAAAGACATATTTTGAATATAAAAACATTAAACTCACTGGATAGTTATATAATTTTTTGGAATGTAAAACAGTAGAAGATATTGTTTCGTGGTTTCAAACATATGTAAATAAAAATGCGTCTATA
>Ga0209200_1003241_pt1 | contig 14180 bp, 9 predicted proteins | sample AD_UKC033_MetaG_FD_184406 | JGI IMG/M metagenome (GOLD analysis project Ga0209200, IMG submission 184406) | Active sludge microbial communities of municipal wastewater-treating anaerobic digesters from USA - AD_UKC033_MetaG (SPAdes) (version 2) | ecosystem: Engineered > Bioreactor > Anaerobic >...
AACGCCGGTTGCAGCGAAGCAATCTGCTCTGCGTTCATCTCCAGATTCTCCAAAATATCTATCGTCAGGAGAATCATCGGATCACACCTCACAAAATCTTGAGCTAAAATAGCGCTGTCGTACTAGCCCTGATCGCGTCCACGCCTGCATGTGTGTGGGTGAGAACAAGTTGCTTTGAATCGGAAGGGCAGCAGCCGACAGCACGCGCAATCAGTTCTGTCTTGCCGCACCCCGGTGGTGCGACGACGACTGCACGCTGTGCCCGGGCAAACTGCATGTACACATCGTCATCTGGCAAGTACCCACTCCTCCATTGCCTTGAGCTTATTGCGGAAATCTGTGCCTGTCATGCGCGTGAAGGTACTTCCAAACACAAAGTCACCTAGTGTCTCGCCACGACCCAGTGTCTTGAACCACCCCTTCTCCTTCGCCACCCTGGAGATTGTATCTCTTAGAATTGACATATCTGAATAGTCGACGAGCTTGTCGACGGCCCCCAGCTTCTCCTCGTCGGGCAGTCCAGCGTTCACGGCGGCCAGGATTGAATCCGCCGGTGTCCCTGCCTTCTCAGCCGCCTTGACGAATCCGAGCAATGCCTCGGCGTCGGGTAGATCACGCACAATTCGCTCCTCCGTGCAGCAGTGATCGCCCCAAATGACAACCTTGACGCCGGTCGCTGTCAGGCTCTCCGCGGGCGGACTTGTAGATCGATCCGAGTCGGCAAAGTAGCATACCTCATATCCGTGTTTCTGCAGATCAAGTGCACGCTGGGGGCCCGATGACCCGCCGCCGTCGACAGGCAACACCCCATGCAAGGCAAAAGATCGCGACGCTTCAGATAGAATGAGCCGTTTGTAGGTCCGCAACAAACCGACCTCAGTCGGGCCCTCACAAACGATTACTCTGGGTGATAGAAACGCCTCAGGAATACCCCGTACAGTACCTTGAGCTGTACCATCCACTTTCACGATGGATGTCTTGAGTTGAGTGCTGAGCACGAGATGAAGCGGTTCCGCGCCCAGTTCTTCCAGTGTCGCCGGGGAGTGCGAGGTCATTATGATCTGACCGCTTCCATCCCCAATACGCTTCACGAGTGTCCGGATAAGATGCTTGATTCGATGGGGCTCCAAGGCGTGCTCGACCTTGTCGATTAGAACAATACCCCCCTCCTGCATGGCCTGAAGCTGGGCACCGATTGCAAGGAGTCTCCGCGTGCCCAGACCCAACCTGCGAGCAGGTATCTTGTCGTTGTGAAGTGACAGGGTAGCTGCATTTGCCCTCAATGACTTCGGATCAATGTCAACACGCAGCAAAGAGAGATCAAGTCCCAGAGCCTTGGCCCCTTGCCGTGTTGCATCAACACTCGTGGTGAGATCCTTCACGTCATCCAACTTGCAGCTGTCGCGTAGTGTCCTGGTGGCTTTCAAGAGGATTTGCTCGGTGTCGCCAGTGTCGGGCGTCAACCTGAGCAGGGCAGAGCCTCGCGTCCAGGAGAGTTCAGTGTCTATGTTTGCTCCGATTCTGGACACACGGAAGCGTTGTCTGTCCCGGTATAAGATGCGAAGTCCATCTGGAGTGCGATCCGTGACCACCAGCCATTCTGGCGTGAGGTCCCGGTCAACCCTGAGTCTAATGGTCAAGACTGGCTCATCGTCCTCGTGCTCGGCGGCGTCATCGTGGATGACATTCTCCTTTGGACTCCACCCTCGGAGGTGCAGACCATATTTCCCCTCAGATCGCAAGTCTTCGGGAACCGGGCCAAGGGTGATATCGATACGGATTTCCTTGGACACGTCAGCGTTTGTGAAATCACTATCGTCCAGCGGAATATACCAGTTGGGACAGAGAACGTATTCGATTGCATCAAGGATCGTGGATTTGGTCGAGTCTCCCGGGCCGATCAAGCAAACGACGCCCTGCGAGAGCGTGGCATGGGCATGCTCTATACCTCGGAAATGCTCAATCGATATATCATGGATACGCATCGACAGTCCCCTATGACGGCTGCTGCCAAACGAGAACCAAGAACCTCCGCCTGTACATGGTCACTCGTTCCTCGCACACATGTTACAGGAGCGGCCCACGGCCGCAAGTCGTACCTCTTCGCATTCACCGTAGTCCCGATTATCATGGGTGGGAGGGGATGTGTCAAGGCGTGTTGCGTGCCTCGTGAAGCGTCGTTCAGCAGAAGCCTGGATTCCCGCCAGCGCGGGAATGACAGCCAAGAGAGTCTCTGTGGTCCCAGCGTCTCAGCGTGAGGTGGTCTGTTCTTTCTTCGTGACCCTTCGCGTCCTTCGTGGTGGATCGGTTCATCTTGCGCCGTGCGTGGTTGTCCGACCTTCTCACGTTCTGACCTTCTCACCTTCCTCCTGGCTCTGTGTCTCTGTGGTGAATGCCTTGTGTTGTAGTAGGACTAGCACAATTCGTGCAACATTTGAAAAGGGAAAACGCCCTCGGCGTGAGAGTTTTTTATTCTTTGGCCACCAAACACTTACGTCGGTTTTGCACACTGCTCTTGCACGGATTTTTCGACAAATTCGTGCAACATCGGGCAAGGGTAGAGGGACGTGTGATTCGTTCCGCGGCCCTCTCGCCTCCGTTCTCAGGGAGGCGGCGCGTGTCGGGCAATCCGGGCCGGCACGTGCGGCGGAACGAACGGCAATCAAGAAAGAGGGTACGAACATGAGCGAGAACGAGACCAGAAAGAGCGGAGAAGGCGGGTCATTGTGCGGCGTGTTCCACACGCGACGAGGGACGAATGGCGAGCGACGGAAAGGTCCTCGCTGCTGCCGTGACTGCGTGTTTGCGAATCCTCTGCAGTATGACCGTCGGATTTTGCGGATCTGCGTCAACACGCCCAAGGCCCAGGGGATGCTCGCGATCGTGGACCCGTCCGGTGGGTGTCCGCGATTCCGCGAGCCGCCGGCCGAAGTCGTCCGGGGCATCCCGCCGGAGTATGCGGACAAGGGGGTGCGGTACATCTCCCTGACTCGGGGCCAGTTCGCGATCGTGGATGCGGCGGACTTCGAGTGGCTCAGCAAGTACCGCTGGTACGCGACTTGCAGCAACGGAGTCTATTACGCTGGTCGCAAGAAGCATGGCTCGTCGATCCGAATGCATCGCGAGATTATGAAACCGCCGGAAGGGATGGTTGTCCACCACATCGACGGCAACGGTCTGGACAACCGCCGGGTGAACCTGTGCGTCTGCACCCAGCCCGAGAACATCCGCAGCATCGGCCCGCGCGTCGGCAGTTCGAGGTTCAAGGGCGTCTCGCTCGACAGGGCGAACAACAAATGGCTCGCGGGGATCACCATCGGTCATACGACCATCAACCTGGGGTGCTTCGAGAACGAGGTCGAAGCTGCCAAGGCGCGGGATCGAAAGGCCTTCGAACTCTGGGGTCCGTTCGCGTATTTGAATTTCCCCGAGGACTTCCAGCAGGAAGGGGACAAGGAGAAGGCAAAGGGAAGACGTGCCCGCTCGTAGTGACGGCCGCGAGACTGCTCCAGGGTTGGCGGGCGAGGGCGGTCCAAGGTGCTCTGGCGGTGGTTGCCCTGTCTCTCTTGGCCGGGGTGTACCTACTCAAGGTGATCCCGGCCTGGAAGGTCCATGCGGCGTATCTCGGCGTGTTCGCATGCGGCTGGTTGCTGCTGTTGGCGGTCCTGCGGGTCAGTTCCAGCGCATGCGATCTCGTGTCGGCGAAGAGCTGAACGCCGCTCGTACGTACTGCGGGTATATGGGCAAGATGCCCGGGCCGCGCTTCCACTAGCCCCAAGGGGATTTGAACCCCTGTCGCCGGGTTGAAAACCCGGTGTCCTAGACCTACCTAGACGATGGGGCCACACTCAGAATCTACCGTTTACGATTTTCGATTTGCCAATTCGACGCGCGATACCGCCGGAAATCGCAAATCGTCAATCGCAAATCGTAAATTCTCAGAGGCTTATCGCTCCGACGGGGCAGGTATCGACGCAGACGCCGCAATCCACGCAGTTGTCTGCATTCACCTGTGCCTTGCCGCTGACCATGCTGATCGCACTGCTCGGGCACTCGCTGACACATGACTCGCACCCGGTGCATTTGTCCTTGTTGACTTCTGCCGGCATCCAACAACCCTTTCACAATGGATCACTACAGATCGTTATACCGAGAAAAAGGGAATCATAGCGAAACTGCACAAGAATACAACCGAAAATTCGCCTTCTCACGGCAAAAAAGCTCCTGGCCAGCCCGGAATACCCCTTCGCGAGGAGGCCTGACGTCCCATTTGCTGCGGTTACTACGTCTGTTGCAGGTCTTGGGATCGGTGGGGGCAGGGAGATCTGTCGCGGTTCACGGCTGGACGGTGGTCAGTTGCTCGCCGGGCAGAGTCATGGGACTCGTCAAGGCCGACGCCTGGAGCGACAAGGCCATGTTCCGCACGAGCTCGTTCGGATCCTGCTTCGCGACCCAATCCAGGACCGGCTGGAAATCGTTGCCGGAACTGGTGGCCAGGAGGTAGACCGCCATCAAACGCACCGGCCAGTAGGCGTGATTGAGGTTCTTGGCGACCGTCGTGGCGAGTTCCTGATCGAGCGACAGCGAGAGCATGTCGGCCATCGCGTTGACCTTCACCACCCAGTCGTCCGCGCCAGGACTCAGGAGCAGGCCCGACGGACTGACGAGGGAAGACCGAAGCAGCTCCGGCAGCCATTTGGCATACCGATAGGGGTAGAGCGTGCCGTGTTGGGTCATGGCCTGCTGCTCCTTCAGCAGCCCGGTGAACAGGTGGGCAGTCTGTATCCGCTGGTTCTGTTGGCCCGACGAGAGGGTGTTGTAGCGACCTCGGACGTAGCTGGCCGTGATTTCGGTGGCCGGACGCTTGATGGAAATTGTGACGGGTTTCACATCAACCAGGCGGTTGCTGATCGTTCCGCTCGATGTGTTGACCGGATCGAGGTACAGCGTGAACTCGATGTCGAGCGATGCCTGGGGGTAGGTCATGAGCACGTCGCGAAGCTCGCCTGTAGAGAGCTTGGCCGGGTAGGTGAAGGTCCTGCCCGGAGGAACGATCAGGTCGGTCCGGACCGTCTGGGAGAACACGTTGGGGAATTCCTTCTTGATGTCGCCGGTCACGCGGGCGGTGACGCGGAAGCTGCCGCGGAACAGGCTGTCGGCCGTGATGACCAGGGGTTCGGTCCCTCGATTGGCGATCCCGATCGTGCCTTCCAGTTCGTTGCCGTAGGAGAAATCCGTGCCTCGGATGCTGAACTGCGCCTCGATGATCCTGTTCGGGGGCAGGAACTGCGGGACGACCGACTTGCCGAGATTCTGGGACAGGTAGGTGAGCAGGGCCTCGCCGTCTATAGGCGAGACGTACTCACTGCCCAACTCCTTGAGCATCTGCTTGGCCTTCTCGGCGACGAACGACCCCGGGTCCTTCGGGATTGCCATTCGGAGCGTCTGGATGGCGCCGGCCTTGTTCCCGTCGGCCAGGTGGATCTTTGCCTGGACGAGGTCGGCGATCTGCGTGTGCTCGAAGGACGCCAGCAGCGGCTTGGCCCACTCCAACTGATTGCTCATGCTCAGGGCATAAGCGAGCAGTGCCCCCGCCGCGGGCGAGTTCGGCTCTGCGGAGTAGGCCTGATTGGCCCAAACCACCGCCTTCGTGGCATTCTCGCTGCCGAAGCAGTAGAACCAGGCGATCTGTTTGCTGTTGATTTGTCGGACGGCCGCGTCCTGCTGGGTCTGCGACGGTTGATTGCCGATGGTTTGGAGCAACTGATCGGCCTTCTGCTCGGCCTGCTTCAGTATCCGTGCTGCTTCCTCGGACTTGCCGGTCCTCGCGGCCGCCTTGGCGGCAACCGCCTCCAGGAGGATGTCGAACTGACCGCCTGTGCGAACGCTCTCGGCGATCTGTAGACAAGTCAGTTGTCTCTGGCGGCTGTTGTAGCAACTAACTGCCCACGGCAGGTAGAGGTACGGCGGCAGCGGTTCCGACGGGTACAGGTATCGGAACAGGTCCGCACAGTACTGGTAGGAGCCGGCCGAGAGGTCGTACAGTTGCAGGCGCTCGGCATATTGGGCGAAGTCCACCGCCGACTTGATGTTCAGGGGGTTCTCTTGCAGGACCAGGCGAAGGTGCTCCAGGTAGATCGCCGGACCGATCTCGTTGGGGGCCATTTCCATCAGCTTGGCGAAGGCTGTCTTGTTGTACCGGTTGTTTCCGTAGGCCTGGAGGAGGTAGAACTTGCCAGCCTCCTTGTCGCCTTTTTCGATCATGACCAGGCCCAGGAGCGTCGCGATCTCGGAGTCGATTGCGGGGTTCCTGTTGCCGATCCTGCTCGCGAGGTTCTCCAGCAGGGCTTTTCGCTGTTCGATCGCGTGCGTGCGGTTCAGAAGGTACTGGACCGCCTCCATGACGATGGCCCGGTTGGCCGATCCGCTGACATAGCTCTGCAGCCAGACAATCATGTGATCGGAGTAGTCTCGCTCGCTGTGCTTGGTGGCCAGTCTCATCAACAAGGGGGCGATGTCCGTCGCCGTGCGGTCGAGCGCCCCGGCCGCGGTCAGAAACAGGATTGCCTGCTCGGCCTGTGGTCCGGTAATCGTCTCGGATCGAGCTAACTCGCGACCGATCTCGCGGAATCGTTCCGCCACAGCGGACGACGACAGGGATTCCGAGGTGCGAGCGGCGAGGGCTGGGCTGCCGGCGGGACCAGGGTTGAGGACCGGCGCCTGCGCCCACACGGGCGCAGCAAACAGGACTATCGCCAGGAACACTGCGACCGACCTGTTCTCAACCATCTGTTTCTCCTTAAACTCGCAGAACAAACCACGCCATGAATATGTCGGGTGGAGTTCACGCGTGCTTTAGGTATTGTCGCGACAAAAGGACCCGGCCGCACAAGGATTTAGACGCCAATGCGTCCGATAAGTTTCACCCGCGGGACGAGCGGAAAACGTGTCTCTGCCGGGCAGGCCGGACTACCTTCTGGGCGCCACGCTGAACGGTCGGCAGCGACCGATGTTGTTGAGCAGCCCGACGGCCATCATGTTGACCAGCAGGCTCGATCCGCCGTAACTGACGAACGGCAGCGTCAGCCCGGTCACGGGCACCAGGCCCAGCGTCATCCCGATGTTCACGAGGACCTGGACTGCGAACATGGCGACAATCCCCAGCGTCGCCAGGCGGGCGAACGGGTCGATGTTGTTGCCCGCGATCTCCAGTCCGCACAAGAACACGATGACGTACAGCCCGAGAAAGGCGAGACTGCCCAGGAAACCCCACTGGTGAGCGACGACGGAGAAAACGAAATCGTTGTGTCGCTCCGCAAGGAAATCGTACTTGATGAACGGCCCGCGTCCGAACCCCCGCCCGGTCAATCCGCCGGAGGCGACAGCGAACTTCGAGCGGATGACGTGGTGTCCCCAGCGGTTCTGCCAGCGGGCCTCGTCGAATTTGCCGCCCACCAGGATCTGGCTGAATGCGGGGTTCTCCTGTGCCTTCTGGCGTATCCACTGGCTCTGGAGTAGCAAGCTGCTGATTCGCTGGCGCTGATAGGCCTGCATCTTCATCCACATCAGCGGACTGACCGCGACCGCCAGCAGCAGGATGAGCACGAGGTGTTTGACCCTGGCCCCCGCGATGAACAGCATGGTCAGAAAGACCGGCATCATCAGCAGGACTGTCCCGAGGTTGGGTTCGACCAGGATCAGGACCATGGGCAGCAGCGTCAGGGCAAACGGTCCGATAAGGGCTCGGAAGCTGCGGTAGTTGCTGCGATAGCGGAGGTACCACGCCAAGGCCAGGACATAGGCCAGCTTGCAGAATTCCGACGGCTGGATCTGCGGCAACCTGGGGTGGAAGACGAGCCAGCGGTGGACGTCGTCGCGGTTGGGTCCCGCGAAGGGGAGTTGAATCACGTACCGGCTGACCACGAGGTACGCCAGAAGAACCAGGACGACCGCGTAGATCGCATAACTCATGGCCCCGAGCTGGCGGTAGTTGACCACGTTCGCCGCGACGAAGGCGCACAGGGCGACGGCAATGAACACGAGCTGCTTCTTCCAGAGCCCGGCGAGTTCGAGGATGTCCTTGTCCACGACCGTGCTCGGCTCCCGCGGATTGCCCACCGCGTAGATCGTCAGGACCCCGACCAGCAGGAGAATTGCCACACTGAGCAGCAGGCAGACCCGTACGAACAACAGGCGTCCTGAGAAGAAGTTGTACATGGCAGGAACATACCATATGCAGGCGCCCGCGTACATGGGCGGAACGGGAAATCGGCGGGCAAACCAGTCTTCTGGTTCCCGCACTGGCCTGTAGCCGGATTGCCTCGTTTTACACTTGATTTCTTCGCCCGTTTCTGGTAATTTGGATAAGCATGTTGTCGGAGTCCTCCAACCGTGCTCCCGGGAGGGTGGCACGCAGACTAGCCTATCGGCGGTAGGAGCAGGATGCCGCGGAGCGCCCTGCTCTGGAGAACAATAGTATGAAGACAGAAAGGAAGGTATCAGGATGAGGAAGCTGAGCTTGGTTCTGGCAGTGCTTCTCTCGACCACGGTGTCGATGGCGAACGTGCGGATCATCGTCGAGTCGGAGGGAACGACCGCCGCGGTCAAGTACGCGACCGACGGCGAGAAGGTCAGGGCTTTTGCCCTCGATATCACCGTGGACAAGGGGACGATTCTGGGTATCTCCGACTTCGTTCGCGGGGAGAGCACCGCGGCCAACCCCGGCTACGGCATCTTCCCCGGCAATTTTGCCCGCTACATCACTGTGAACGCCGACACCGGCGAGGTGACCAGTTGGGACCCGAACCGCTACACCCCGGTCGCCGATCCCTGCGACCCCGAAGCTCTGGGCGGTCTGGGCACCAACGGCATCACTGTCGAGATGGGCGCCCTGTACTATCCCACGGGCGACGACTCGGTGAACGCTCCCCCGAACAGCGGATTGCTCTTCAAGCTGACGCTCAGCCAAGCGGCCAATGTCAGCGTTGCCCTGAACGAAGCCCGAGGCGGAATTGTGCTCACGAATCCCGACGTCGAGGCCGTCCCCGATCTGAATCAGGCCAAGGGCATCGCCATCGCCGGCGTAGTCGAGGAGGATGACGATCTGCTCGCACCGACCCATCCGGATTACGCGGAATGGGTGGCGGTCGGCAAGCCCGCCTGCTGGGCCTATCCCCGCCAGTGCCACGGCGACGCGGACGGCCGCAAAGAGACGTCCGATTCGGGTTCCTACTACGTGGGCGTGCAGGACCTGAACCTGCTCGTCGCGGCCTGGGAAGTCAAGGAAGCGCCGTTTGGCCCGGGCATCGCTTCCGTCACGAACGGTATTTGTGCCGATTTCGCCCACGACCGAGACGGGTCCGCCGCGACCGGGTATTTCCGCGTCGGCGTCACCGACCTGAACATTCTCGTCGCCAACTGGCTGGTCAGAGAGGCCCCCGACGGTCCCGGAGTCGCCGGCGACTGCGGCGGGACTCTGACGCCCTGATCCACCGGTGTCACTCGGATCCTGTGGTGCGGGGCAACTCGCTCCGAACCGGGGTCGAACATACGCATCAACAGTGGCAGGTCTTCGGGCCTGCCTCTGTTCTTTTCAGCGGCTGCGGCGGATGGTACAGTGTCGCCCGGCCCGTCGGGATTCTGACGGGTCGGAAAGGACCTGTTGTATGAAGATGGTTTGGTTCTGTGCGGCGATATGCACGATGATGTTGCCCGTCGGTGGGTGCGGCCGGTCCCATCACAAGAGCGTCCCGCCCATCGTAGCGATGACCGAGGACGGGTCTCCGTTCCCTGCCTGGCTGGCCGGCCGGTGGAAAGCGGATCGGCACGGCTGGGAACTGGTCTTCGAGCCGGACGGGCGCATCGTCTCCGCGGTCCTCAGTCTCGGCCGCGTCGCCGTCCGTCCGGGCCAGACCACCACGAGACAGACAAAGGAGAGCGAACAAGCCGTCTTCACGCCGGGACCTTGGGTGGTTCACTATGACCCTGCGACGAGCCTCCTGACCGTCAAGATCGACATGGAGCACATTCGTGTGCCCATGGGGGACAATGTGCTGGAGGGGTCGAGCACGGACACCTTCTGCGGCCCTCTCTCGCCCACGATGAATGCCTGGCAGGTCCAGTGGACCACGTTCCCTCACTACACGGCCCGCACGAGCGAGGGCAAATCAGTCGCTCTGGCGACCGACGAGGCCTGCGGGCAGGCCCAGCCCCTGGTCTTCGTGAAGACGCCCGACCCGTCTCGGTGAATCGGTGTCCCTGACCCTGATTCCGCCTGTGCGTCCGAGAACCTGCACAGACACCAGAAGCGGACAGACGCAGTTCAGCCTTGATTGAAGGGTGTCAAATCGGGTAGAATAGAGAAGCGGTGGGTTCGATTTGCTGCTTGTTGGGGGTTGGGCCCGCGATGTGCGGCCCGCCGCACGGGATGGCGGCAGATCTAGCGCCTCTCGGTTTCGTTCGTCGCGGCTGGACCATCGGGCAGCCGGAGTTGGTGCATATGGGTGAAATGAAGCGTCTGGCGTTCCTGCTGGTGACCCTGATCGCGTGCTTGGCGGGCCTGGGGTATGCCCAGACGAGTCGCGAAACGCCCGTCCGCGTGATGATCAACGAAGTGCTGGCCTCGAACGCCGGCGGCGCACGCGATCCCCAGAATCAACGCGAGGACTGGATCGAGCTCCACAACGCGGGCCGAAGCGCAGTGGATGTGGGCGGGTACTTCCTCACGGACGATCTGAGCCGTCCGACGAAATGGCAGATCCCCGTGGGCGATCCCTCCGCCACCACGATCCCGGTGGGCGGCTACCTGTTGATCTGGGCCGACGGCGACGTGGACGCTTCGGGTCTGCACGCGGGTTTTCGGCTGAGCGCCGAGGGCGAAACCGTCGCGCTGTTCGCCTCCGACGGCATGCAAATGCTGGATCTTCTCACCTTCGGCGTCCAACAGACGGACGTCTCTTGGGGTCGATATCCCGACGGGAGTTCACACCTCCAGGCGATGGCCCCCCCGACGCCGGGTGCGGCGAACCTCATGGGGTACGAGGGCATCTGCGAGCCGGTGCAGTTCAGTGTCACGAGCTGCGTGTGCACCGAGCCGATCTCGCTCCGCCTGACCACCGCGACCGAGGGCGCGACCATCTACTACACACTCGACGGCGGCGAACCCTTCAGTGGAACCAGGGACCGGCCCACCGGCTCGACCTACCAGCGCGGGCTGACCATCGGCACGACTCTCACGGTGAAGGCCGTCGCCTGGCGGGCCGGCTGGCGCCAGAGCGAGGTCGCCACGCAACGGTACATGTTCCTCAGCGAGGGCCTCCGGGACTTCAGCTCGCCGGTGGCGATCGGCGTCGTCGACACGTTCGGCAAGAGCGTCTCTCGCTCGCCGGTTGGCGCATACGTCTGTTTCATCGACCTGGGCGAAGAGGGCAGAGCCTCCATGTCCGGTCAGATCGATTCGTTCGGTCTGGCGGACATCAACATCCGCGGCCAAAGCTCGTACGGATTCAGCAAGCACCAGTATCATCTGGAGATGCACAACGAGCAGGGCGACGAGACGGACGTGGCGATTCTCGGCCTGCCCGCGGAATCCGACTGGGTGCTCCAGGGTCCGTACTCGGACAAGTCGCTCATTCGCAACGAGCTGAGCTACCGGTGGTCCAACGAGATGGGACGCTATGCCCCGCGGACTCGCCTGATCGAGCTGTTCCTCAACGCCAATGGCTCGACCGTGACGATGGACGACTACGTCGGGGTCTACGTCCTGATGGAGAAGATCAAGATCGGACCCAACCGCGTCCACGTCGCCAAGCTGAAGGCGAGCGACAACGCGGCGCCCGAGATCACCGGCGGTTACATCATCAAGAAGGACAAGTTCGATTCAGACGACGTGTGGTTCACCACGAGTCGGGGACAGACCCTGATCCACCAGGACCCGAACGGACACGACCTGACCCAGGCCCAACGGGACTGGATTCGCAACTACATGAACTCGTTCGAGGCAGCCCTGTACGGATCGAGCTTCGCTGATCCAGACATTGGCTATGCAGAATACATCGATGTCGGCTCGTTCATCGACTCGCACATCCTCGTCGAGCTGACGAAGAACATCGATGGTTTCCGCCTGAGCACCTATATGCACAAGGACCGCAACGGCAAGCTGGTCATGGGGCCCGCCTGGGACTACAACCTCTCGCTCGGCAACGCGGATTACCTGACGGGCTGGCTTGCTACCGGCTGGTACTTCAGTCAGCTCGGCGACGGCGACTATCCCTACTGGCGCCGGCTCTTCGCGGACCCCGCGTTTGTCCTGGCGTACGCGGACCGCTGGTTCGCCCTGCGACGCGATCTGTTCGCGACGGATCGATTGGTCGCCATGATCGAGGACTACGCGACGGTGCTCGACGAACCTGCCGCAAGGAATTTTAACCGGTGGAGGATCCTCGGGACTTACATCTGGCCCAACTGGTACATCGCCGGCACGTACCGCCAGGAGATTACCTGGATGCAGCAATGGGTTGCCGAGCGGCTCGCTTGGATGGACAGCAAGATCGCCGCGGATTACGCGCCGGCCCCGCCCGTGTTCAATCAGCAGGGGGGAGATGTCGAGTCCGGCTTCGCACTCAGAATGACCGGGCCCGGGACGACCTACTACACGATGGATGGGACGGACCCGAGGATGCTCGTCGAGGGGGGCGTCCTGACCAACGAACGGATCCTCGTCGCGGAGAGTGCGCCGAAGCGCGTGGTCGTGCCGGCCCGCGAACTCGACGATGGCTGGCGCGGCGGCGAGACGTTCTTGGATTCCACGTGGACGCTCGCGACCGGCAGTCCCGGCGGCGTCGGCTTCGAGGCGGCAACCGGCTACGAGGACTACATCTCCCTGGACGTGCGGTCGCAGATGTACGGCCTTCAGGCGAGCTGCTATATCCGGATTCCGTTCGTCTTCTCGGGTCGTGTCGCCGACCTGGAAAACCTGACGCTGAGCATCCGCTATGACGACGGATTCATCGCCTACCTGAACGGGGTCGAGATCGCCCGCCGGAACTTCACCGGCAGCCCGACCTACAACGCCTCGGCCACCAGCCTGCACGACGACAGCGAGGCGGTGGTGCTCGAAGAGATCGATGTCACCGGCTTTCTCGGCGCCCTGCGGGTCTCGAATATCCTGGCGATCCACGGGATGAACCAGTCCACGACCAGCTCGGATTTCCTCATCAGCGCGGAACTGCGTGCCAAAGAGGCCCGCGACGCTCCAACGGAACTGCCGGTGACGTCGTACGCCGGGCCGGTGGCCCTCACGCGGAGCACGCGGATCATGGCGCGTTCGTTGATCGGGGGCCGGTGGAGCGCCCTGAACGACGCGACGTTCGCGGTCGGCCCGGTCGCCGACGGCCTGCGGATCAGCGAGATCATGTATCATCCCGCCAATACCGGTGATCCGAACGACCCGAACACCGAGTACATCGAGTTGACGAACGTCGGCGACGAGGTCTTGAACCTGAACCTGGTTCGATTCGTCGATGGGATCGAGTTCGCCTTCGGGAGTTTCGACCTCGCGCCGGGCGGCTACTGCCTGGTGGTCAAGGACCTCGCGGCCTTCGAGGCCCGATACGGTCCCGGCCTGCCCGTCGCAGGGCAGTACACCGGCAGTCTGAGCAACGCAGGCGAATCCCTCGCGATCCGGGACGCCGTGGGCGGAATGGTCCAGAGTCTCAGCTACAGCGACGATTGGTATGACTCGACCGACGGCGGCGGATTCTCGCTCACCGTGATCGATCCCTCCCTCGCCGATCCGGACGCTCTCGGAGCCCGGGACGCCTGGCGCCCCAGCGCGAATTGGGGCGGCTCCCCCGGCGCCGGCGATTGACCCTCGGGCGCCTGACCGCCGTTGCGACCTCCGATGGGGCCACGAGACATGGGCTGGACTCTGTCATTCCTGTGCTGCACAGGCGCAACATCCTGTCTTCCTGGCAAGCATTCTGGCCTCATCCGGTCCTCGCGTGCCCAGGGGCGGGACCGCGCCGTACGACCGGGGGCGCTGCCCCCGGCCCCGCGACATTTTGCGCTTTGCGCCAGCAGCATGGTGGGAAGGCACGCCGAGGCGCGAGTCCACTGCTCCTGTTACCCATGCTATTGGCCCAATGCGTCAAATGCCGGGGGTTTGGGGGCGGCGCCCCCAA
>Ga0209200_1003249_pt1 | contig 14155 bp, 9 predicted proteins | sample AD_UKC033_MetaG_FD_184406 | JGI IMG/M metagenome (GOLD analysis project Ga0209200, IMG submission 184406) | Active sludge microbial communities of municipal wastewater-treating anaerobic digesters from USA - AD_UKC033_MetaG (SPAdes) (version 2) | ecosystem: Engineered > Bioreactor > Anaerobic >...
TTCTTCCAGCAATATCTCTCCTAGTTGTATTCCTTGTGTATCCCGTAATAAACACAATCGTCTTGAGTTTTATGGATTCACGTTCCGAAAATTTCGTGGGTCTAAAGAACTATATCTATATATTCACTGATCCTAATATGCTCATAGTACTAAGAAACAATTTACTCTGGCTTGTGTTTTTTACGGCAGCATGTCTAGTCCTTGGTCTTGTCATTGCAGTTCTATCCGATAGGGTTAGATATGAATCAGTAGCAAAAGCTGCGATTTTTCTCCCTATGGCTATTTCTTTCGTTGCAGCAGGCGTGATATGGCGGTTTATGTATGAATATCGACCCGCAGGCAGTACTCAGATAGGCACGGTTAATGCCATATTGACTACCCTATTGCCTAATTTTGAACCAAGGGCATGGCTGTTCGATCGCTCTACAAACAATGCCGCTCTCATTGTGGTTGGTATCTGGATGTGGACGGGCTTTGCTATGGTAATTCTCTCTGCGGGGCTTAAGGGAATAAGCGTAGATGTGCTTGAGGCTGCAAGGATAGATGGAGCTGGCGAAGTTGCGATTTTCTTTAAGATAATTCTTCCTCTTATGATGCCCACGATAACAGTGGTGGCAACGACTCTAATAATAAATGTATTAAAGGTCTTCGACATCGTATATGTCATGACAAATGGCAATCTTGGAACCGAAGTGATCGCCAATAGAATGTATAAGGAAATGTTCAATTATAGAAACTATGGAAGAGCAAGCGCCATAGCAACATTGCTCCTTTTTGCTATAATTCCTGTTATGATAATGAATATTAAGCGCTTCAATGCAGAGGAAGGGAATGAATAAAAAAGGAAAGATTTCAGGGAATTCATCAAAAAAGCCGCTTAGCAATCTCCTTGTTCATCTCATTCTTATAGTAATATGTGTGGCATGGATAATTCCTTCCCTTGGGCTTTTTGTCAGTTCATTTAGACCTCGAAGCGAAATTGCCCTTAGCGGATGGTGGGAAGCCTTTCAACCCCCTTTCGTTTTTACTCTTGAGAACTATTCTTATGTGCTGACACGAGGAAATATGGGCAGGAGTTTTGTGAATAGTTTGCTGATAGCCATTCCCTCAACCCTGATGCCCATTTTCATCGCCGCTTGCGCTGCTTATGCTCTTGCTTGGATGCGATTTCCTTTGAGAAAGACCATTCATCTACTGATTGTGGCATTGATTGTGGTTCCTCTGCAGATGACGATGATTCCGATTCTTCGATTATTCAACAAGATAGGGCTTACGGGCAGTTTTTTTGGGATATGGCTTGCTCACACTGCCTATGGTTTGCCTTTTGCCATATATCTCTTGAGAAACTTTATTGTTCAGCTTCCCCGATCTCTGATCGAATCGGCACAGATAGACGGGGCCTCTCATCCAATTATATTCTTAAGGCTCGTATTGCCCACGTCGATTCCGGCAATCTCCTCGTTGGCCATATTTCAATTCATGTGGGTTTGGAATGACTTGTTAGTCGCTCTAATCTATCTTGGAGGAACCCCAAACGTTGCGCCCATGACGGTAACAATAAGCAACATGGTTAATTCTTATGGCGGAGGCTGGGAATATTTGACAGCAGCAGCCTTTATCTCGATGTTGTTGCCGCTTATCGTTTTTTTTGCACTGCAGAAGTATTTTGTTCGTGGCATACTAGCCGGATCAGTCAAGGGATAGGGTACATTCATATGAAAAAACAGTCGGTTTCGGCATCGGATGTTGCAAAAATGGCTGGCGTTTCTCGGACAACAGTCTCATTCATTCTCAATAACACTCAGGGCAAGCACATAAGCGAAGCAACAAGGCAACGTGTCTTAAAAGCAGCGGAGGCTCTTCAATATGTCCCCGATATGAACGCTATAAGTCTGGCCAAAAAAGCCCATTATTCAATAGGGTTCTTTATATGCTATTCAAGAGCTATTTTCAGCGATGCCTATCTCTTTCGACTAATCGAAGGCATCACATTGGTCTTGAATAAACATCATTGCAGGTTGGAACTACATTCTCTTCGAATGACAAGAAGGAACTATCTCGATCTGGTACATTCCTCGAAGCTAGATGGTCTTATCCTTATGAATACGCACACCGACGATCCTGGCATAAAGGAATTGGAAGAAGCAAAGATTCCTTTTGTGGTAATAGGCTCTATAGAGGGTCTTTCTGTTCCTCAGGTCGACATCGATAATGTTGCGGCTGCGAGAGAGATGGTCGATTACCTTGTCTCGCTCGGCCATAGAAAGATAGCAATGATAGCGCATGCGCCATTGGAGTTCTATGCTGCGGAAAATAGACTGGAAGCATACCGGCAAGTATTGAATGAAAATGGAATTCCTATTATTTCAAAATATATCGAAGTAGCGGATTTTTCCGAGGAATCTGGGTACAGAGCAATGCAGAGATTGCTCTGCCTCGAGGATAGACCTTCTGCGGTGTTTGCAGGTAATGACATGGTTGCCTATGGGGCTATGCAAGCCATCATAGATGAAGGCTTATCCATTCCTGAGGATATCTCTATCGCGGGATTTGACGATGACTTCTTATCGAGATATCTCAATCCTTCTTTGACAACGGTTGCGCAACCGAGCGAAGGTTTGGGGCAAGCGGCCGCAAAGCTGCTCATTCAGGAGATAATATCTCCGAGGAAGTCTGGATTGCGAGAGAGAGACTATATCGTTCTCCCCACCATGGTTGCAAAACGAGAATCCTGCAGGAGAATTTGAGATATGTCCAGCCACGATGCCTGGAAAATCACAGAACCTGGTTTTAGTATTGATCATATAGATACTTACGAGACTCTATTTGCGCTTGCCAATGGCAATCTTGGCCTGCGTGGCGATTTCGATGAAAAGTACCCTGCGTTCCATAAGGGGACATATATCAATGGTTTTTTCGAAAAAGAGCCGATAACTTATGGTGAAATAGCTTATGGATACGCAGAAAACCATGAGACAATTCTGAATATTCCCAATGCCAAGTACATTGCGCTCTTTGTAGATGGCGAGGAATTTCGACTCGATGCGATTGAGCCCTCACGGATCGAAGACTATCAACGATATCTCGATATTCGCAATGGAGTACTTGTACGCATAGTAAGAGTTAGGCTTTCAAGCAATGTGCTCATCGAAATAAGATCCACGCGTCTTGTCAGCTTTCTTCGTGAGAGCATAGCAGCTATCAAGTATGAGGTTTGTCTTTTAGAAACCCCAAATAGATGGCCATTTGTAGTGCGGCTAGAGAGTTGTATAGAAGGAAGGGTTTTTAACAGGAGAGCTGAAGGCGATCCTCGTGTTGGCTCCAAATTTCAGCGCGATGCCTATGCCATCGATAGACTCGAGTATGATAATTCGGAGGCGAGAATTCTCATCACGACTCAGTTGAGCAGACTTGCGGCTACCGCTCAAATCAGACATGTATTTTCTGGACCAAGAAGCATGCAAGTTGAAACCGCAATCGAAGGCTCAACGGTAATCCATGGTTGGAATGGAACGGTCGAGGCTGGGCAGAAGTTTTCGCTTGTAAAATACATGGCATACCAGATGGCTGCGCTTGAGGACGCGGGCTCATGCTGGGCAGAGGCTCACCAAGAGCTTATTCGAGCGTCTCAGGATGGCTTCGAGGTGCTTTTCAACGAGCAGCGGAGCTTTCTTTCGGAATTTTGGGAACGCGCTGATGTGGTTGTAGAGGGAGATAGTAAGGTTCAACAGGCGCTCAGATTCAATCTTTTTCATGTGCTTCAGTCGACTGGCAGAAAAGGCAAGACCGGTCTTGCCGCAAAAGGCCTGACGGGAGAAGGCTATGAAGGTCATTATTTCTGGGATACCGAAATATATGTTCTTCCTTTTCTCATATATACGATGCCGGAGATCGCCCGGAAGCTCCTCGAATACAGATATTCTATTCTCGATAAGGCCAGACAGCGGGCTAAGATTATGTCTGAAAAAGGAGCTCTCTTTCCCTGGCGCACAATCGACGGAGAAGAGGTAAGTGCCTATTATCCGGCTGGCACGGCCCAGTACCATATAAATGCTGATATCATATATGCGATGGAAAAATACTGTAAGGCTAGCAACGATATAGAGTTTTTGTATGGACCAGTAGCGGAAGTAGCCGCAGAGACTGCACGGCTTTGGATCTCTCTTGGGCATTATTCCGAAGATAAGCGCTTTCGAATAGATGAAGTAACCGGTCCTGACGAATACACAGTTCTTGTCGATAATAATTGCTATACCAATCTCATGGCCAAGAACAACCTTGCATTCGCAGCGCGAGTCTTGAAGGAAATGCAAGAGAATAGATCGCAGGCTTTCGAGGCGCTGAGAAAAAAGATAGGGCTGCTCGATAGCGAAATCGGATTTTGGGAGTCTGCCGCTGAAGCCATGTATATACCCTATGATAAAAAGACTGGTATTTATGCTCAAGATGATTCATTCTTTGAGAAAGAACGCTGGCCTTTTGGAGAGACGCCAGCGGACAGATATCCACTGCTCTTGCATTATCATCCTCTTGTAATATATCGGCACCAGGTACTCAAGCAGCCCGACCTCGTGTTGGCGCAATTTCTATTGTCAGAAAAATTTAGCCTTGCAGAGAAGAAAAGAAACTTCAAGTTTTACGAGCCACTTACCACAGGCGATTCGTCGCTCTCTCATTGCATTCAAAGCATTATGGCCTCAGAAACCGGAGACGCTAAAGCCGCGTTGGACTATTTTATGAAGACTGTGCGCATGGATCTCGATGATGTGCATGGAAATAGCAGAGATGGCATCCATACCGCAGCTATGGGAGGCAGCTGGCTTTCGGTTGTGTATGGGTTTGCGGGATTCCGTGATAGAGCCTCTCCAGGAGATGAGGCGCTTTTCGATAGTCAGGCGGCCGCTGTTGATGAAGCACCTTCTGCTGATCGGGCGGTTGCAGATGTTAAAGCGTACTATTCATTCAATCCAAGGCTCCCCGAGGGCTGGCAAAGGCTCTCATTTTCGCTTCAGCTTGGGAGCCAGAGGCTCAATATCGACATAAAAAAAGACAGGGTGCGCTATGCGCGAGAAACTGAATTCCAGGCGCGGGTTCAGCCTAGTAGCGAGGCCTCGAGAGAGGCGCTCGCTTTCAAACATAAGAAAGAGCTTATTGTTCTAAAGCCTGGCGAATCAGTGGAGATCTCGCTCAAGCCTGTCTTTAGGGCAGCGATCTTCGATCTGGATGGCGTAGTAACGGATACGGCGCGCTATCATTTTCAAGCATGGAAGAAGCTTGGCGAAGAGCATGGCTGGCAGGTCGATGAGGCGCTGAACGAAAAGCTGAAAGGCGTGGGCAGGATGGAATCGCTCGATATCATTCTCAAGGAGAATGCTATCGATCTATCTGCATCGCAGAAGATTGAGCTTGCGGAGCGCAAGAATTCTTACTACAAAGAGTTTCTCACAGGGCTCACTCCCGAGGATATTCTCCCGGGAATGAAATCCTTGCTACTTGAGCTGGGAAATCATGGAATCAAGCGCGTCCTTGCCTCAGCGAGCCGCAACGCACCAACTATCATCGAGCGGCTTGGGCTTGGGCCGATCCCAGGGCAGTTTTTCGATGCTCTTGCTGATCCCAATGCGGTGACATGCGGCAAACCAGATCCTGAATTGTTTTTGCTTGCAGCCGACCTTGCAGGCGCTAGCCCTGAGGACTGTGTGGGGATCGAAGACGCCCAAGCTGGGATAATCGCCATAAAAGCTGCTGGTATGAAAGCTCTTGGAGTAGGGGAAGGATTGACCGGCGCGGATATCGTCGTTGAATCGACCTCGGAGATAAGCTTCGCCTTTCTTTTGGCCCAATTTATCCTGTAAATCCTTATCCATCCTGTGAATCGCATTAAAAATCCTCTTGTCCATCCTGCAAACGCTGTCGAAAATCCTCCTGCCCATCCTGTCTAAAGACTAAATGGTTTTTGCCAGATGTCACATTGATTTCTTTGCCTTGACTATTGATATAAAATGATATATCAATTGTCAAGGACTTATGACGATGAACAACGATCAGGGCTCTCAGCCAATGTATTTAAGGATTTATGATTCCATTCTTGCTGACATCAGCAGCGGCAAGCTCTCGCCCGGCGATCGAGTGCCTTCTGAAAAAGAGCTGTCTTCTCGTTTTTCAGTGAGCCGCATCACTAGCAAGCATGCCCTCGAACTCCTCGCGGGGAACAAAATCATCGAGCGCTTTCCAGGCAAGGGCTCTTTCGTCGCTCGGCAAGAAATAGCTGCAAAAAGGACAGACATCGGCCTTTCAGGCAAGAATATTGGCCTTGTACTACCTGATTTCTCCGAAACATTCGGACTTGGGCTTCTATTTGGAATAGAAGATCGGTGCCGGGAACTCGGGTACAGCCTCATCTTATGTCGGACACTAGACAGGCCTGAGTTGGAGGAGAAGGCAATAGAGCATCTCAGGCAGATGAATGTCGATGGCATCATTGTGCTGCCTGTGCATGGAGAGAACTACAATCCTTCGGTGTTGCGACTTGTTCTTGAACATATGCCGATGAGTTTTGTGGACCGCCGGCTTCGAGGCCTTGCAGCTTCTTTCGTGGGAACAAACAACATAGAGGCGGCAAAGATCGGGGTAAGCCATCTTATAGACCTTGGACGGCAGCGGATCGCCTTTGTCTCTAGCCCGATAAGGGACACTTCAGCCATCGAGGAACGACGCGAGGGGTTTGTCGAAGCCCTCGCTGAACACGGCCTACCGCTAGATACTGATCTCTGTATGACCTATATGGATAGCTTTCGCTATGGAATCATTTCTTGCGAGCGGGCTGAAGCTAATCTCTCCCAGATGCGTGAGCACCTCGCCTTACATCCTGACATCGATGCTGTCTTCTCTGTCGAGTATGAAGGCGCCCTCCTTGCGCGCGAGACGGCTCGGACCATGGGCTTAAGAGTACCGGAGGACATTGCGATCGTCTGTTTTGATTGTCCGACGAATTGCTATCTCCCAGCTCCTTTTACCCACCTCAAGCAGCGCGAATATGAGATTGGACAAAAGGCTCTCGATATCGTTCATGCTCAGATTTCGCGAGATGGGCAGGAAAATACAAAAGTCCATATTCCCGCGGACCTTATTCGAGGTGAATCCACCTAATTCCTAAATGATATATCATAATATAATATATAATATCTATTTGACAGGTTCCATATTATGGTATATTCTAAAGCTGTCCTCATCATAAGCCTTTGAGCCATGATGCAGGAAAGGAGGTTCGGCATGAAACGAACATTGGTCATTTTATTGATGTCGGTAGTGGCTTTCGGTTCATGGGCACAGGGCAAGAGTGCTACAGCCTCGACTAAGCCGGTAACAATTCTCGCCACATGGGGCGGCGATGAGGAGGCAGGTTTTCGCGAGGTACTGGATAGATTTACAGCAGAGACCGGAATTCCATATTCTTACGAAGGCAACCGAGATTCGACCATTGTCCTCAAATCGCGCGTTGCAAGCTCCAATCCACCAGATATTGCAATCCTTCCACGGCCTGGCGAAGTAGCCAATTACGCTCGCCAGGGAGTCCTCATTCCGCTGAATCAGGGTCAGAAGGACGACATACTTTCCACTTCTTTGCTCGACGCGAACTATGGGAAGGCTTGGATCGACCTAGGGATGGTGGATGGCAAGTTCTATGGGCTTATTGTCAAGGCCAATTCAAAGAGCACATTCTGGTACAAGCCTGGATCTTTCGCCAGCCTCGGAGTTAAGACGCCAGATACATGGGCAGATCTACTCAAGATAGCGGACAAATATGTCGCTGCAGGGAAAAAGCCGATCGCCATTGGAGCTCAGGATGGATGGACCCTTACCGATTGGTTCGAGAATATCTATGTGAGGACGGCTGGTCCTGACATGTATATGAAGCTTCATGTGACGCATGAGGTAAAGTGGACTGATCCTACCGTGGTTACGGCGATAAAGCGTTTCATAGAGCTTGTAACGCCTACGGACAAGAAGCTCGCGGGAGGAGCCGATGGCGCACTTTCAACTGGCTTCATCGATGGATTCAATGAAGTACTCAGGCCGAATGCCGCAGCCGAAATGTACTATGAAGGTGGCTTTATGTCGTCCTTTGCTGCACAGAATTTTCCAAACCTTACGCCTGGCAAGGATTATGATTTCTTCGACTTCCCCTCGATTGATCCAAAATGGGGTAAACCAGTTGTAGGCGGCGGTGATCTTGCCGTAGTTTTCTCCAATAGGCCAGAAGTTGTCTCGCTTATGCGCTTTCTTGCGGGGAAAGAAGCCAACACGATCTGGGCATCTGCCAAGAAGGGCGCTGTTGTGTCTCCAAACAAGAATGTCGACCTTTCTGTTTATCCGCTTCTCACCTCGAAAGAGGCAAGGCAGCTCACGCAAGCGACCAGCTTCGTATTCGATGGCTCAGACCTGGCGCCGCCTGCGGTTGGTGGCGATGCAGAGTTTGTAGCCTTACAGCGCATACTCAAGAACCCCGATAAGTACATGGAAGCTCTAAATTACCTCGAGGGTGTTGCCTCGCAATGCTATTGATTTAAATGTCTATTTAGGGTGCCATTATTCTTGGCGCTTAATTCCTGGTGCTATCATTGCCGGCGCGGCTTGGCTGCGCCGGTCTGTTCCGCAAGGCGTTTGGTATTGAGATGGGTATTGGGAGATGAAAGTCAAACGAGATTCTATTCAGGGTTGGCTGTTCTTGGCGCCTGCACTGATTCTCCTTGTCGCATACCTTGTGTATCCATGTCTGAGTACGCTCAAGATGAGTTTCTATGGTGGCCAAGGTTTTTCTCCTAAGCGCTTTGTGGGCTTTGCAAATTACGCGCGGCTCCTTGGTGGCCGCGATAGCCTTTTTCTCAACCTTAAATGGCCGCCCTCAGGAGCGCTAATCAACAACATTTTGTGGATTCTGTTCTTTGCGGGCGGTACGGTGGTAATAGGGCTTGCTATCGCAGTGCTCGCCGACGGGTTAAGGTTGGAAAAGATCTTTAAGTCGGTGATTTTCCTTCCGATGATAATCTCTGCTACTGCAGCCTCGGTCATCTTCAGATTTCTCTACAGCTCAGACCCGCATATTGGCCTTCTAAATGCTCTCATTAGCACCATAAGCCCGGGCAAAAAGCCAATTCCATGGTTGGGCTCAACGGATATTGTTAATATTGCCCTAATTGGAGCTGGAATATGGATATGGACTGGACTTTCGATGACAGTCCTTTCGGCAGCCTATAAGTCCCTCGATCGAGAGATTCTTGAAGCAGCCAAGGTTGATGGCGCTAGCTCATGGACTTGTTTCTGGCGAATATCTCTACCGATGCTCGAGGATCAGATCGTATTCGTAGCGATAACGATGATCATAAACAGCCTTAAGCTAGTAGACTTAGTTCTCGTAATGACCGGAGGCGGGCCTATGGGCTCCAGCCGCACCATTGGTTTTTCTTTTTATTGGGAAGTGTTCAATAACAATCTGGTTGGCTATGGAAGTGCCATAGCCATGATTCTTCTAATTCTACTTATTCCTTTTATGATTTTTCAGGTTAGAAGAATCAAGGCTCAGGAGAGTTACCGATGAGCGTGGAAGTTTCCTCTTATCAACGAGGTTCGAATCACCAGGTAGCTTCCTCTCGCCGATCCGCTTCTTCCCGCCGCGCGTGGGGCCGCGCCCTTAGAACAATCATAATGATCGCTCTGGCTCTAATCTGGTTCATCCCTGCTTTTGGCCTCTTCATAACATCGCTAAGGCCTCAGTCGGACATTGCCACTAGCGGCTGGTGGCGTATATTCGCAGTACCGCGATTCACCATTGAAAATTATTCGATTGTCCTTGGTTCACATAATTTTTCGACCAACTTCTTGAACAGCTTTTTCATCACAATTCCTTCCACTATTCTGCCCATTGCACTTGGAGCATTGGCGGCTTATGCCTTAGCTTGCATGAATTTTAAAGGCAGGAACTTTGTCTTTTTCTCGGTGATAGCGATCCTTGTCCTTCCGCTTCAGACAACCTGGGTTCCTGTTCTTCGAATGCAGAGCCGTTTTCACATGACAGGAAGCTGGATATCGATCTGGCTTGCCCACACAGCGTATGGGCTTCCTTTTGCGATCTTCCTTTTGCGCACTTTCTTTGCCGAATTGCCTAAAGAACTACTCGAAGCGGCAAGAATAGACGGCCATTCCGAATTCAGCATTTTCTGCAAAATTGTTATTCCTCTTTCGGTACCTGCAATTGCATCTCTCGGTATCTTTCAATTTGTATGGGTCTGGAACGATCTCATGAATGCACTTGTGCTACTTCAGAATCCTAAGAAGTTTCCGCTCACGGTAGCGCTGCAAGGGCTTTTGGGTCAGTACGGTTCCGAGTGGAACCTTCTTGCCTCGGGTGCTTTTGTGTCGATGTCCATACCCCTTGTGGTATTTTTTCTTCTCCAGCGATACTTCGTGCGCGGCCTCACAGCAGGAGCGGTAAAAGGATGAGTAATGGGCTCAAAAAAGTTTTCATCGTTTTCTCGACGCACTTCGATAACGGTTTTACTGGTACTATGGAGGATGTGCAGTCAGACCTCGCTTGGAACCTAATTCCGCGAGCACTCGAATCTATAGAGAAAAGCAAAGATTTTGGACCGAATCGCCGCTTTACCTGGACATTACCTGCATGGCCACTCGAAAATGCCCTTGGGCGGCTCGAAGGTACCAGGCTCGGTAAGCAGCTTGAAGGGGCAGTATCTGAAGGATACATAACCTGGCATGCTCTTCCTTTCACCACTCATACCGAATTATTTGGGGTAGAAGACTATATCAAGGCTATGCTGCCTGGATATCGTCTTTCCAGACGCTTTGGAAGGCGGTCCATTGCGGCTAAGGTGACCGATGTTCCAGGACATACGAGCATACTTCCAACGCTGATGGCTGCCTCTGGCGTATCTTTCCTCTATATAGGCTGCAATGCATGCTCAACCCCGCCTGATGTTCCCATACTCTTCGATTGGGAAGGGCCAGACCACACTCGAGTTACGACCATGTATTCAAAAGGAGGGTATGGCTCGCCGATTCTTCCACCTCCGGGATACGAATTTCCGATTTGGCTAGCTCTAATCCACGCCTCTGACAATGGAGGGCCCCAGCCAGCAGAAGCGATTACCGATGCAGTAGCTAAGATAGAGGCCGCTTATCCTGGAATAGATGTCGTTGTAGGTAGTCTAGACGATTTTGCCATTGCTCTCCGGGATCTCAGGCTAGAGCTACCCGTGGTGCGTTCTGACCTAGCAGACAGCTGGATCCATGGTATCGCTACGATGCCTGAAGAACTAGGAATGATCCGGCGGTTCCGCGAGCGGCTTACTGCAATAGAGAGTTATGAGGCGCTAGAAGCGCTAGAATTTAAGCGCAGTCCTCCCCATGGCTTTTCCGCTATGATACGCGATGCATACGAAGCGATTTCGCTTTTCGGCGAGCATACATGGGGGCTCGACACAAAGCTGGCGCTGAATCCGCTGGCCGAGGGGGGGCGTGTCTATGACAAGGGTCGATTCACCCAGCTTCTCGAGGGTGGTGCATGGGGCAGAATAAGGGGATCCTGGCGAGAGAAAGCTGCTATGGCAGATCGATTAGTTGCAGCGGTCAAATCGCTAGAAGAATCACTAGAAAGCAGTGATTATGCTTGCTTGGGTTCCGAAAAGCCAGGCTGCCATTATTCAATCCGAAACCATCAGCTATGGGAGTATACAGGGCTTGTCAGGCTAGGCCAAGTGTCGGATAGCGCTCAGGTACTTGTAGAGGGCCAACTATGCACGACTGTAAGGCTGGATGGCGAGCTTTGGATCGATATCGGAACAATTCCGCCTCTCGGTCTTCGAAGCATTCAGATCGTAGAAAAGGAAGAGAAGCCAAATGCTGCTTCTCAACCCATAGCGCGAAAGGAAGGGAGAGAAATTGTACTCGACAATGGCTTTATCAGGGTATCTATTGATGCTGAATCTGGAAGCATATTGAGCCTCATCGATTTGCGATCTGGACGAGAATGGGTCGATGCCAAAGCCAGGGAAAGCTTTGGTTCGTATCGATACGACATCTTTGGCCGCGATGAGATCACTGCTTACCTTTGCAATTATGCCTACGATCTAGAACCCTGGTTTGTCGAGGATTTTGGAAAGCCTGAATACCCCAAAATTGGTCATCATACTTATCTGAGCTCCCTAGAGAGCATTTCGATTATAAATGGCGTTAATTGGGGTGTGCTAGAGGTTATTTGGTTGCAGGAGCCTGAGAGTGTGGATGCCTATGGCAATGCCCGCCGCATAATCCAAACTTTGACGCTCCCACAAGGGCGGCCATGGCTCGACATAAAATACCATCTTGAGGACAAAACTGCTACGCAATTCCTCGAATCAGGACATATTGTCTTTCCCATTGTAGCTGAGGATGCGCACTATGCCATTAATAAGACGGGGTCAGTCCTCGATCCAGCGCATGACATAGAAAAAGACGCCAATCGCATCCTTTATGCCTGTGAGCGCTGGGTCGATGTCGAAGACCACGGCGAGGGCCTTCTATTTATGCCCTTAGATTCACCGCTATTATCGATCGGGTCGATCGGTATTGAGCGCTTCGATGGAGAAGCGCTCCCCGGGCCGCCCATTCTCAACTTCAACCTTTTCAACAATCAATGGGGGACGAACTTTCCACAATGGATCGAGGGTAGCTCCACATACCGATTTCGCATAGCTCCTCATAACGGTGACTGGCGTCAAGCCAAGGCGTGGAGACTCGCTGCAGAGGCATTCCAGCCGCCTATCTGCCTGCCCTATCATGAGGCCTCAAAAATAGGTCTGCTTGCTGCAGAAGTTAGCGGATCAGGAGATCTTGAGGTGCTTGTTTGGAAGAGGCCAAATGAAGGCGAAGGATGGATACTACGGCTCCGCGATCCAACTGGGCTTGGTGGCAAGAGGAAATTGAGCCTCTCACCAGCCCCTAGAATGGTGCTCGCTTGCGATTTGTTCGAAAATGATGGAAAGCCAATCTCTCTTAAGCAAGATGACAGCTCTGCAATTGTCGAATTCGAACTCCCTGCTTTTGGAATAATTACGCTGAAATTGTTCTATTGAGGGGGGAAATCCTGAGCTGGTTTTCAGCCTGAAAACTATCCCGTAAATCCTTGCTAATCCCGTGAATCCTGTCCAATTCCTCCTGTAAATCACAATCCATCCTGTGAATCCTGTCTAATCTATCCTTAGGCCCTCCAAAACTTCCTTGTAAAAAGCGCAAGTACCGTATACACCTCAAGCCTTCCGACAAGCATATCCAGCGAAAGCCAGAGCTTTGCCCACCAGGGGAAAAGCGCATAGTTAAAGGCTGGCCCGACCTTTCCCAGTCCAGGGCCAATATTGCCAAGATTAGCGATGACTGCTGTTATATTCGTTAGTAAATCTACGCCACTAAAGGCTATTACAAGTACCGAAAGAAAGAAAAAAGCAAAGTAGAGGAAAACGAGACCGGATATATCATAGATGACATTTTTCCTCAGCGCCCTGTTTCCCAAAAAAATAGTGTATACACCTCGTGGATTTGTAACATAGCGCATCTCGTTTACTGCCATTTTGAAGAGCACTACAAGGCGAATCACTTTGACCCCACCTCCTGTGGAGCCGGAACATCCGCCGATAAACATCAAAAAGAAAAGTACAGTCTGAGATAGCTGTGGCCATTGCCCAAAATCCGTGGAAGCAAAACCTGTGGTCGTAAGAATCGAGGATACTTGAAAAGACGCATGGCGCAACGAATCTCCGATATTTACAAATACTCCCGATACGAATAGGTCGACTGCAATAATTACTGATGATATAGCAAAAATTCCTAAGTAAACCCTAAATTCGGTGTCTAGTAAGATTGTGCTCATTCGTCCTTTTAGGAAATGATAGTGCAGTGTAAAGTTTGTGCCTGCAAGAAACATGAAAATCGTAATAATCCATTGGATGAATCCGCTATTGTAATAGGCAATATTTGCATTCTTGGTGCCGAAGCCTCCAGTGGCCATGGTGGCAAAACTATGACAGATAGCGTCGAAAAGTGGCATGCCACCCAAGACAAGAAGGATAATTTCGCAGACTGTAAATCCACAGTAAATCAACCATAG
>Ga0209200_1003251_pt1 | contig 14153 bp, 17 predicted proteins | sample AD_UKC033_MetaG_FD_184406 | JGI IMG/M metagenome (GOLD analysis project Ga0209200, IMG submission 184406) | Active sludge microbial communities of municipal wastewater-treating anaerobic digesters from USA - AD_UKC033_MetaG (SPAdes) (version 2) | ecosystem: Engineered > Bioreactor > Anaerobic >...
AAAGCTAATAACTCAGGTGGAGCTGTGACAAATGTATCATCAGTTAGCGTCAGTCATAGTAGCAACGGTCAAACCACCACGGTTAACGTTAATACTAATCGAGGTAATCTGAGCATTCCTGGTAGCGAGTTCAAATCAACCTTTAATTTGCGTGCCCCAGGTTATTTGCGAATCCCCCAAAGTAGTTTTGGCTTTTTCAATATCGAATTTAAACAGTAGGTTAATCAGATGATCCTGCCTGTATACTACTGGCAGCTTGGGATTATGCTGCAATCACTACACTTACAATACTTTCGTTCTCATGAAGATCTTAAGATTGATTTTTTTGATGGATGCACGTTGATTGTTGGTCCCAATGCCAGTGGCAAAACATCAATTATTGAAGCAATTCATTTACTAGCCACTGGCCAAAGTTTCCGTGCCGGAAAGGTAGAGGAAATGGTGGGTTTTTCTGCCGAATGGACGAGAATTACGGGCAATCTGAGCGCTTTATCCGGAGATATAACAGACGAAGATGCTGGCGAAGAGCCAGAGCAAACTGAATTATCTGTGCTGCTCACCCGCGGTATGCTTCAAGGCAAAAAAACCCACCACAAGCATTTTTCGGTTAATGGCATTAATCGACAGCTCCATAAAATGCTCGGTCAACTGCAAACTGCGGTGTTTCGACCGGAGGACATGAGAATTATTGAAGGTTCTCCCAGTCGACGGCGACGATTTTTAGACGAAGTGATAGGTAGTTTTGATGCTGAATATTTGCGATCCGCCAAAACCTACGAGCAAAGTTTGAAACGGTATAACAAGTTGCTAGAAACGGTGCGTGATAATCGCCAACCAACAACGATACTAGAATACTGGGAGCGCTCAATGGTCAAACATGGCGAGTATCTGCAACGTCAACGTGAGCAATTTCTATTGGCCACTAAGCAGGTGTCTTTTGCCGTACGTTTGCAAGTGGAATATAAACCATCGATTATCACGCAAGAAAGAATGGACCACTATCAAGAACGAGCTGTGGCTGCTGGGCATTCACTTATTGGTCCACACAAGGATGATTTTTCAGTCAGTTGCGATGTGCAGGATTTGTGGCGAGGGCAACTAAGTCAATTTCACAATGTTGCTTTATATGGATCGCGTGGCCAGCAGCGGCTGGCCGTTTTATGGCTCAAGGCTTGCCAATTAAACTATATTGAAAATCAAACTGGTCAAAAACCCCTGCTTTTACTTGATGATATTTTTTCTGAACTAGATGAGGAAAATCAGCAAGTGGTGGTCAAACTCATCAACAATCATCAGGCGATTGTGACTTCTGCCGATCAGTTGGTTGCATCGTTTTTACCAAAAAATACAGCGAAACTGCAACTTGAGTGATTACTTTAATTACTCATAACTTTTCAAACCATTACAGTTAAAGCAAGAATGTGCGTGTAGCTTATATCAAACCAGTATTTGCAAGCATAGTGGGTAAAGTAAATATTGAAAAGTAAAGTAGTTTGAAAAAAGTAAAGTTGGCCTATGGTAGTTGAAAACGATCTGTCCAATACCGCTTGTAGTCAGAAACACACTGCGACCATTTCTTCGAAACTTCAAATTACTTTACCTAAGCACATGCTGAACTCTCTTGGATTGAAGCCGAAAAGAAAGGTTTCGATTGAGTTGCATCAGACGATCATGATCTTGAAACCAGCCGTAGTTTCATCGGATCAGCTTTCGGGGTGTCTAAGTAAAAAGCTATTGTCTAATTCATAATGACAGACCACTACATTCTTGATGCATCGATTTGTCTAGCATTACTTTTTAACGATAATCCACTGCAGAATATCAAGGCGAAACGTTTTTTTAGGCAAGTCGAATCGTCAATCTTCAAGGCGGACCTGAGTCTTTTAACACTCAATGATCTTATTATTTCAATTGAAAAAATGTATGACTTAAATCGAAGACAATACATGATGGAACTGCGAGACCTGGTGTCACTTAAGGGCATTCGAATTATAGAGATTAAAAAGTTTGATTGCTTACATTTATTAAGAAAGTATGAAAAAAATCATTTAACTTTTACTGACACTTACTTACTTTGGTTGTCAGAAAAACAAAAACTTACGCTCATGACAGTAAATCGAAGGTTGGAAAATTACTGTTCTTCAAGCTCAAAACTGTAGGTACAATATGCGTAGCTATGGAAATCACTTCAGAAGTTCAATCATTTTTAAAACAGATCAAGTTGCCTTCGCCCGACTCTCACAAAGGCCAGAACGGTAAACTTTTAGTTATCGGTGGCACTGAGTTATTTCATAGCAGTATCTTTTGGGCGGCGGATGTGGCGAGCAAAATTGTGGATATGGTTCATTTTGCGAGCCCGGCTAATGAAAACAATCAAGTAGTTCGGCAAAAAATTAAAGCTGGCTTTTGGACTGGTATTGTGGTTGATTGGTCAGATGTGGATTACTATCTTGCTGAAGATGATGCAGTGTTGATTGGTCCCGGCATGGATCGCTCAGAAGAAACTGAAAAAATAGTCAACCAGCTACTTTCAGAATACCCAACAAAAAAGTGGGTGATTGATGGAGGCGCATTGCAAATGATTGATGTAAAACTACTGTCCAAATCACACATCATTACACCGCACCACAAAGAACTTGATTTGGTGCTAGAGAAAATCGACAGTTTAAACAGAGAGTTAGCAATGACTCAATTACTTGAAACTGGAGTTACGTTGCTTGCAAAAGGCACAGAGGATAAGGTGATGCAGAACTCAACTTCTGTTGAGATAACTGGCGGTAATGCAGGGATGACAAAAGGTGGCACTGGCGATGTTTTAGCTGGATTGGTTGCCGCACTGTATTGTCAGCATGATGCACTGACGGCTGCTGTGGTTGCGAGTTTAGTGAATAAACAGGCAGGCGAGGTCTTATGGGAAACGGTAGGACCATACTTTTCTGCCGGCGATCTTTTGAACGAAGTGCCCAAATCTTTTTGGCGACTTTTGCAATCAAATTCCTAAAATTCCCTGCAAAAATTGCGTGAATTGCGGTATACTCGCATCGTGTTCGATCCAGTTTTTTCTATTACTAATAATTTGCTAACGTACATCACTCGCATCGAGGCCGCAAAAGCTATTATTGATCACTCACCACTGATTCCCGCTTGGGAAGCTCGGTTTCGGAGTGAAGCGTTGAATCGAACCGTTCATTATGGAACAAAAATCGAGGGCAACGAATTAACAGAAGAGCAGGCTGATCAGCTACTCAAACTTCAGTTTGTTAACGATAGTAAAGAAGCCTTGCGTCAAACCGGCATTACAGCCAGAGAACGTGACGTCCAGGAAGTAATCAATTATCGTAATGTCATTACTTGGACAGACAGACAAACCCAACTCAAAACCACTCAGGTTTTCTCGCTTGACACACTCAATACCCTTCACCGCTTAACAGTTCAGGGACTTATCGATGACGAAGCGGTTGGACATTTTCGTAAAAAACAAGTGATTGTACAAAGTGCGACTAGCGGAGGGGTGGTATTTCGTCCGCCTGTGGCGGTGGAAGTACCGTATTTAATTGAAGACTTTTTTATTTGGGGTAAGAGCGAAAGTGCTCAGCAAATCCACTCGATTTTGCGCGCCGCCATTACCCATTATCAAATTGTCTATATTCACCCTTTTATTGAAGGCAATGGACGGACGGCGCGCGCCATGGCAACTCTCTTGTTGTATACCTTGGGCTATGACTTCAAACGATTCTTTTCGCTGGAACAATATTTTGATACCGATGTTGAAGCATACTATCAAGCCTTACTTTCCGTTCAACAAACTGGCAAACAGGATTTAACGTATTGGCTGGAATATTTTTGTTATGGCGTAGCGTTAGAAATAGATAAAATTCAGCGCCAGGTAGAACGGCTTTCCAAAGACTTACGAATGAAAAAACAGCTAGGTAAACAAGTGGCGCTTTCCGAACGACAAATAATTCTGCTCGAACTATTTCAGCAGCAAGATCAAATTTCTTCATATGATGCGCAAAATACCTTACCCAATGTTTCTGTTGATACAATTTTGCGTGACTTAAAGGATTTAATCGAAAAGGGCGTGATTGAAAAAGAAGGCGTAACCAAAGGTGTTACGTACAGGCTTAGAGAGTAATTGACAAAGTAATACTTTATAGTATAGTAATACATATATGCAAAGTATTACTACTGTAACACAAAAAGGTCAAGTCACACTACCTATTGGCATTCGCCAATTATTGAAAATTAAATCATATGACAAAGTGATGATTAGTTTTAGTCGGGGGAAAATTATAATTGAACCAGTGCTAAACATTCTTGATTTTGCTGATTCGGTTTCTGTCAACCCTAAGGTTTCAGTATCACAAGCAAGAAAACTGATGGAAAAAAACTACAGACCTGTATGAAACATGCAACAGAATACTGCCTAGATACCAATGTTTTCTTAAGAGTATTAATTAGAGAAAATGAGCAAGCTTATCAGTCCTCAAAGAAGTTTTTGGAATCAATTCAACGTGGTCAAATAAAAGCGTACATACACGAGTTAGTGATGGCAGAAATGATTTGGACTTTACAATCGGTCTACGACCAATCAAAAGAAAAGACAATCGTATTGGCAGAAAGCATATTAAATCTTAACGGACTTGAAATGATTTCGGGATTTGATCAACGTAATGCCTTCCAACTTTATCAATATTATTCGGTGAAATATGTAGATGCTTGTTTGGCCTCAATCATTCAGGTGAAACAAAAAAAATGGACGATTGTTTCATATGATGGTGATTTCAAAAAATTACCTGTATTGTGGTTGAAGCCTGAACAAATCATTTAATTATCACTGTCATAAGGTCGTCTTAGATGCGTTACTATATATAGTATGAAGTTTGCAGAATTTGCTCAGCACTTAAAAGCATTGGAAGAAACACCTTCGCGCCTAGCAATGACGGAACAGTTGGTAGCCTTATTTAACAAGCTAGAAATTGTAGAAATTCAACCAGCTTGTTATCTACTGCAGGGTAGATTGACGCCTCAATATGAGTCTTTAGAGTTTAATCTGAGTATAAAAATGTTGTTGCGTGCGTTGAATAGGTTGGTGAGTGAGGTTGGCTACGCAGAACGATTCTATAAACAGCTGGGCGATGTGGGTTTGGTGGCCGAAAAAATAATTCTAGATAGATTGGCACAAATAGGCTCAGTTGTTTCACAAAAAGAACTAGATTTAATTCAAACTTTTGACACACTAGTCTTACTAGCAAAAGAGAGCGGGGAGGGTTCACAAGAAAGAAAGCTTGATCGATTGGTTGAGTTGTTTTCAAGCAGTGATGGTTTGAGCGCGCGATATATCGCGCGCATCGTCATTGGCAAACTTCGACTTGGGTTTTCCACCATGACGATTTTGGATTCATTAAGTTGGATGGCTGACGGGAATAAACATTGGACTCCAGATCTTGAGAAAACATGGGAAAAACGCGCTGACCTTGGTTGTTTGGCTACAGTGTGGATTGCCGAATGTCGTCAACCAAAACCCAACTATCCAGATGTACTAGAATCATATACGGTTAGAGTGGGAACGCCAGTCATGCCGGCGCTCTGTCAACGCCTCAATTCTGCTCAGGAAATCATAGAAAAGTTAGGAGAAGTCATTGTTGAACCAAAATACGATGGGCTTCGCTTACAGATTCATCTATATATAGACGATCAAACCCATCAACCAACGGTTAAAGCCTACTCGCGAAGTTTGGAAGATTGTACCCACATGTTTCCAGAACTGTTAACTATTACAGATCAAATCAACTGTCAGTCATGTATTTTAGATTGTGAAGCCATTGGCTTTGATCCACTAACAGGCAAGTTAAAGGTTTTTCAAGAAACCATCACGCGAAAGCGAAAGCATGAGGTAGAGACACATTCTCAATCCGTACCAATCAGATTTTATGTTTTTGACGTAATTGCGCTCAATGGAAATAGTCTACTAGCGCAACCGCTTATTGAAAGAAAACACATTTTACGCGATTTGTTCTCTGTAACTGGTCCAACTGAGCAGCCAGATAGTCGAGGTTGTTTTTATATTACGCCCTACATTGAGACCAAAGATGCAAGCGAGGTGCATCAATTTCACGAAACAGCCTTGGCAGATGGTCTTGAAGGAGCAGTAATTAAACAAAGAGATAGCCAGTATCAATCTGGGCGTAAGGGTTGGCGGTGGGTAAAAATTAAAGAAACCGAGGGATCACAAGGGAAACTATCAGATACTTTGGACGTGGTAATGATGGGGTATTACAAAGGCAGGGGCAAGCGAACCCAATTTGGTTTGGGAGCAATTCTTACTGGTGTAATTGATAGTTTTGGAAAAATCGTCACAGTTGGCAAAATTGGTACCGGTATGAGCGAAGATCAATTGCGCGAACTGAAGCAGTTGGGTGATGAGCACTTGTCAGTGACCAAACCAGAGGAATACGGCGAAGTGGATAAATCGCTCCAGCCAGATATCTGGCTGGAGCCCTCAGTCGTGATCGAGGTCGCCGCCGACGAACTGACTGAATCACCAGTCCATAGTGCTGGTTATGCCATGCGATTTCCTCGCTTGCTCAAAATTCGCGATGACAAAACTTGGGAACAAGCTACGACTTTAGCCGAAATTCAGCAGATGAGAAAACTATCTGCATAATTCTCTGAGCAAACATTTATTTAACATCTAATAAATCAACCAATCTTTTTCCCGATTGAGAGTTATATTCTGCCAATTTCTTTATTTTTGGCTCAAGTTTTGCAATTTTAGATGAGTCGTTGGCAAGATTGACTAATACTTTTGCTGCTTTTTCAGGGTCGGTTTCCACAAAACCAATGTCAAGTTCTTTGATCATATCAAGATTACCCGTTTCTTGACCTCCCAGTGAGGTAGTAGCAAAAAAGGGTTTATGACAAGCAACCGCCTCAAAAATCATATTGGGACCTGCTTTTCCCATTATGATGTCCGCAGCTTGAAAGTAGGGAGCGATTGCAGAAGTAAATGAAAGAGGCAAAATCTGCATCTGTGAGTTTTCCAATTGTTTTGCCATAAATTTCATGGTTTGGTATAGCAATTGATTTTTACCGCAAGCTACGACAATAGTCAGATTTGGTTGCTTCTCCATCAGTGCCCTCACAGTATTTTGGATACGAAGCATGCCTTCCGACCCAGCCACTAATAAAGCACAAAACTTGGACGAATCTACTCCAACTGCCCTTTTTGCTTCTAAGTTAGACGTCGGCGGTTGAAACTCTGGTCGAACAAACCACCCAGTTTCTTTGCATATTGCTGAGGGAAAATCACGACTAATAATTTGTACTTGTTTTGCATCAAACACCAAGTTGATGCCTTTTCCCTCAGTCACATTGACTAAGTTATAACTACGCGGATCACAAATCACCGTCAAATAGTTGAGCGGATTTTTAATCATGAGCGCTTCAAAACTTGAGTTGAGGGCATAGTTAGTTGAAATAACTATTTCTGGACGATGTTTCTCAACTAGTTGTTTAGCTAGTTTGTTATATCTTAGTCTTAGAATTTTTCTTTGAGTGGAAACCAAACTCATCGATCCAAGCAACAGACTCGACAACTTATGGAGCGATGGTGCATATCGATAATAGAGCCGATAGGGTAGTATCGCTGAGTTTTCAACATAAGTAGTAACATTCGTAAAACCTTGGCTTTTTAATCCCGATTCAATAGAATTCGCCATACTTAAATGTCCCTCAGTTGAGGAAACAATCAAGATTGGTGTCTCACGTTTAATTGACATGGGTGTATTGTATACTTTGCCGTATGAAAAAAGTCGAAATTAATCAACCTTGGCACTTACTAATAGTTGCCACTTTACTATTTTGTAGCTTTGGTGCAGTTTTGCACATTGGTCTATTACTGTTACAAGCATTAATTTTGGGTCAGCCATTTCCTCTCGGTTTAATTTCTATTTTGGGATTACAATTTTTCTTTCCATCATTAAAAAGTGGTATTTTTGAGTCATTACTGTCATTTATTGCTTACACATTTTGTATTGCTTTACTCTATCGATTTTTAAAATCACTACACATTACTATAGAAAAAAAATAAGTTTAGTTGTCCTCAAAAGAAAGCCAATTGAGAATTTTTTGAGCTGTGCTTTTGTGATTCTTGAGCAAATCGGTAATATTGCTCTGCAGTAGCTTGAGAGAAGATTGGTGCCAAGGTGATTTTGCTATCCGAACATCTCCACCCATAGGGTAATCGATTTCACCATTTTTTATTTGACGACCCATCAGTACGTAGAGTTGCGCCTTGGTATACACTCGTGCGAGCTTAAGTACGCCCTCTCTCTCAAATCTTCTTAAGCTGAAATGATATCTGGGAAAACGAAATACAACAAAGTGGTATTTTGACTTGACTAGAGTGCCGATAAACTCATAATCTTCAGACATAGCAAGCTCATCATTGAAGGGATGTTTAATCGCCAAGGCGCGCCTTGTACCAATTAATGCTCCCAGAGCACCGGGTTTAACTTTTGAAAGCACTTCAATCAATAAGTTATACATAGTAATGAGTGGTTTATCGGCTGTTTTGTAACCAGATTCATCAATCCAGCAGGTAAAACAATCAATCCTTTGATTGGTTGCTAATTGGTATTTAATTCCATCCAGAAACGCAGGCGGGATGCGATTATCTGCATCCATAAAAATGACCCACTTTGCATTAGATTGTTTTACCCCGAGGTTTCGTTGAATAGATACATTGGCAGTTTTGGATGGAATGACGGTGAGCTGTATGCTTTTGGAAAAATTAGTTGCTACCTTAATTGTTTGATCCTTTGAATTGCCGTCAACCACTATCACCTCGAAGTTTTTTTTAGAAAATGACTGCTCGGCAAGGTCCTTAAGCAACAGAGGTAGATATTTTTCTTCGTTCAAAGCGGGGATGATAATTGAAAAATCAACTGAAGTTGTTTTTGTTTTCACGAACGCTATTATATATGGTTACCCAACGTGTTATGATTTCAGGCACATGAAAGTCGTAATCGGATTGGGAAATCCAGGCAAAATGTATCAGCACACGCGTCATAACGTTGGTGCGAAGTTAGTTGAGGATTTAGCTGAAGGCGCAGTGTGGAAAGAGAATAAAGCTGCAAGTGCCAAGTTGGCTTTGAATTCCGACAATCAAGTACTATTTGTGTTGCCCACAACCTATATGAATCGTTCGGGAGTATCGCTGACTTACGTCAAGAAAAAATATCCCAAAATTGGCAATGAAGATTTATTTGTGATTCATGACGATCTAGATATTAAACTAGGAGAATACAAAATCCAGTTTGGTAAAGGACCACATGAACACAATGGTTTGTTGTCACTGTACCAAGTCTGGGGTTCCTCAGCTTTTTGGCACATTAGGATTGGTATTGATGGAAGAATGGGGTCGAGAGACGTACCAGGTCAACAGTATGTGCTCCAACCATTTAGCCCAGATGAGGTTGTGAAACTCGAAAATGTCGCGTTATCACTGATCCCGCAAGTTAAGAATCAGTTACAGCAGGAATATACACAATGAGAAGCTTTGCATATTTAGCAAGTATCCCAAAAAAATATTTTTTTGCCTCAAGAGATCTCAAGCTATTGTATTACGAAAGAGTAATAAGAGACCTGGTAAACAAATTGGCTTTTTTCTTTTTCCCAATTTATTTATTTCAGTTGGGCACAAATTTGCTTCCGAGTTCCCTTGCGCTCACACAATGGCAGGCAGGTTTGCTTACTCTAGCTGGATATTTCATTTTGAGCAAACTATTGGTTGTGATGCTAGTTATCCCAATTGGGAAATTAACGAGCAAAATTGGTTATCAGAGAGCGCTTGCTTACTCATACATTTTTAGACTGGTTTCGTTTTTGAGTTTATTTTTATCGGTTTCGTTCCCATTGGCAATTTTTGGAAGCGTTGTAATGGAAGCATTTCAGGTAGCATTTTACTGGCCGTCTTATCATACGCTCCTGGCAAATAATTCACTGAAAAAAAACCTGGGCTCAAACCTTGGTGGCCTACAGGTTTTATTGCTATTAATTGGAGCTGTTACTCCTGCAATTTCTGGCATACTCAACACCCAACTTGGTTTTCAATTTGTATTTTTCCTCGGAATCTTGGGAGCTATGGCGAGTTTTTGTTTAATTTTACTTATTTCTGACAGTTGCGATCTAGACACAGTTAGTTTCTCAGAATTCAAAGAGTGGCTGGGAGAAAAACGCTATGAACGACTCACTACAGCCATAGCTGGCAGATATGTCTACGATGTCGTGTTATTTATTTGGCCATTTTACTTATTTACCTTATTTGGTTCAGTCGAAAGAGTGGGGATATTAGCTACCTTGTCCTTATTTTTGGCTCTCATCGTGTCGATTATTTCAACGTTTAAACTTGACAGTCTAAAAAGTCGGACGCCATATAAAATCTCCGGAGTTACTATCGCTCTCACTTGGTTTTTACGAACGCAGCTTTTTTCTGTTTGGGGGGTAGCTTTAGCAGATGCTTTGGATAGAGTGAGCAGTAACTATCATTGGTTGTTTTTTGACACGATTTGGTATAAACGTGGCAAAGGATCACAAGCACATTCTTTTTTTGTCTATCATGAATTATTACAGAATCTAGCAGTGTGCATTATTTGGATGGTGATTTTAGCAGTACTTCTGATCAGCGGTAACTGGAAAATACTATTTATTCTCTCTGGTTTGGGAGTGTTGGCTACACTAATGCTCAAGGAAAAGGGAAGTGACAAAAACTAAATCAGCGAACGAGAAACAAACTTCATTTTCTTCAATTGGATCACTATTTGATGATTACAAAGTAGAAGATAAGGGTGGGTACATTACTCAAGAATTTCAGGATTTTGGCTATCGTTTAGCCTGCGAATTAAATGATGAAAAACATAAAAGTCTATATATAAAAATGGCTAAAACTTTGCCCCGTCACTTGCTAGAGGAAGCCCGCAGATTTGTGTTTGATGCTCAATCAGCAAAGAGCAAAGCAAAGTTGTTTATGTGGAAGTTAAAACAACTTCGATCTGGTAAACTATAGTTATGAAGTTCCCAAAAACTACTTTATTGCTGATACTTCTGCTGTTATTTTTTTGTGTGGTACTTGGATATAACTATGTGTGGCGACCATTTGCTGGATCAATGGTCGCAACTGAGAATCAGGAGGATCAAGCCACTACCGCAGGTGAGTTAACTGCCGTTCAACCTTCTCGTCGGTGGCAATTGACCAATCTGACTCCAGAACAAAAAGTGGGTCAATTGCTGATGGTACCTTTTGATGTAAACCTAAGTACTGCCTCGGATGAAGCCAAACTGCAACAATGGCTCACTCTGGAACCAGGTGGTGTTGTTTTGTTTGGCAAGTCAATTAGCGCTATTGAGGCCAAACGCTTTTCCACCTTGTTAACTCAGTCAAGTGCACCAGATAGTATTTCTACTATTCTCGCAGTCGATCATGAGGGTGGAGATGTTCAGCGATTAGCTGGTAATGGATTTTCTATTTTACCGAGTGCCCGCGAACTTTGTAAACAGACTGAAGAAATTCGAGTGGCAGAACTTAGCCAGTCGGCACAGGAACTGTCTCTCGCGGGCATTCACATGATATTTGGTCCAGTGGTAGATGTATCCAGCAGCAGTGGAGTGCTTAAGAGTCGTGTGTGCAGTGGAGACCCTGCGCTAGTTGGTCAGTATGGCAAAGAATTTGTTGCTGCATTTTCTAATCAAGGTATTTTGCCGGTAGTAAAACATTTTCCAGGAATTGGTTCAATCACTAGAGATTTGCATACTAGTTTTGATCAACAGCTGGTAGTAGCGAAAGATGTTCTGCCATTCAAATCAATTTTGGATGCTTTTCCTACTATAGGGGTAATGGTTTCTCACATGGGCATAGTCAACCAAATTCCAGATCTACCATGTTCGTTGAGCGCTGATTGCATCGACCAATTGAAAAGTACCAATCCTCAGGCTCTAGTCATCAGTGATTCACTCACCATGAAGGCCGCGTCCTTCGATGGTGAAACTAATACTTACACGCGAACACTAGAGTCCGCGGCGCTCTCAGCGATGTATGCCGGCAATCAAGTACTTGTATTTGGTCCCGAAACAACTCCGGCAGAGTTACAAAAAGTCAAATCCGCGCTTGTTGCTCAGTATGCTGTTGATCCGTCATTTGCTAAGCAGGTTGACAGCGCCGTTGAACGAATCCTTGATCTCAAAGAATTTCAGATTTTTAAATAATAGATGATGCAAATTACATAAAATGTCAAAAATTTCTCTCTGGAAAACGCTTAGTTCAAAGAAAATTTACGAAAATGATTGGATTTCTCTTCGTCATGATGAATTTCAAACTCCAAATGGGAAAAAAGGAATTTATGGAGTTGTAGGCGGTAAAGATTTCTCGTTGGTGATTCCAAAAATGGGTGATGACTACTTTTTACTTCCAAAGAACGTCTTTGAGTGAGGAGCAGCGAGGTACTTATTGAGTTTTTTTGTGAATATTGCAGATGGATAATTATCCCGAACCCACAGAGCAATATCAAATAATGAAGCTTGCAAGTTGGTTTCAAATTCAACTGGTCCATTTTCTGTTTGTAACAAAAAGATTGCATGAAAATTTCTAGAATCACCTGAATCAATTTCTTTGCAATCAAGTTGAGTAATAGTAGAGAAGCTTATTTCGGAAGTTTTTGTTTGAGTAATTTCTCGTATCATCCCTTTAGAAAGTTCGATTCGATATTTCTTAGCTCTTAGAAAGTTGTGGAGAAACGCTCCGGATAAACAGATAAGGAAAAAACTTTCAAAATATATAGCATTTATCAAGGTGATTGCTGTAGAAAGTAAAAAAAAGCCTGTACCAAATAGTGTCACATAATACGTGAGGTTATCGACCCTAACTATTTTCATACTCTCTTTGCTAGTTCTTGAATTAGGCACGATACTTTCCGGAATGGAAAGGTAAGTGTGAAAGTTAGACAAAGTACCCGAATTCGAAGACGAATGGAGTGGTTTTCTTGCAACAATCAGTATGATTGGTTGATGAAAACCCTTGAAAACTCTCTGAAGTTTGACAAATCTGATCCAGCTAAGTTTCGATTACACGTATTGGAACACTACTACAAGTATGGTTGGAAACCGACCATTGAAGCATTCAAGGTGGGTAAATCAACCCTCTATGACTGGAAGAATAGATATGAGGAATCAGATAAAGCTCTCCTGTCACTAGTTCCCAAAAAGACTCGTCCCAGACGAGTTAGACAGATGACGACTGATTGGAGACTCACTCAGTTCATCCGAGAGTTTCGAGAGCAGTACGGCAACATTGGTAGAGAGAAGATTAAGATATTTTTGGATGAATATGCTTATGAATTGGGTGTTCCTTCCATAAGCCCACGTACCATCACCAAGATTATCAAGCGCAAGAACCTTTTCTTTGACCAACCCCAAAAGAGTAAACGAAAAAACAAGTTTGCTCGAGACAGGAGTAAGAAATCCCCCAAAGCAACAGCTCCCGGGTATGTGGAGATGGATAGTGTAGTTATCTATGTCAACGAGATTAGATACAACTTCATGTGTTGTGTCGATATCTTTACCAAGTTTGCTCATGTAAGGAAAGTTGACACACTTTCAAGTAAACAAGCTCTCATTACTTTTCAAGAGTTTCAGGCTCGATCACTTCACCAAGTACACACAGTTCAAACTGATAATGGTAGTGAGTTTTTCAAAAGCTTTCATAAGTACTTAGATGATCAACAAATCAAACACCAATTTATTTATCCTAAGTCACCTAAGATTAATGGAGTTGTGGAAAGGTTTAACAGAACACTTCAGGAAGAATTCATCAATAGAAATGATGAAATTTACTTTGATCTTGAGGGCTTTGCTGACAAACTAACAGGCTACTTGCAGTGGTACAATGGCAAACGTCCTCACATGGCACTCAACTACCAGTCGCCACTTCAATTTATACAAACTCATTTTCCGGAAAGTATGTGCCTATAACATACTCTATAACGAGTATGACAGAATGGTATGATTATGTCATCATGCTAAAAAAATTAATCTGGTTGCCAATTATTAGTTTTTTAATTTTTTCTCGGCTGTTTCTCTTAAATTCTGTACCGGGCACT
>Ga0209200_1003253_pt1 | contig 14151 bp, 7 predicted proteins | sample AD_UKC033_MetaG_FD_184406 | JGI IMG/M metagenome (GOLD analysis project Ga0209200, IMG submission 184406) | Active sludge microbial communities of municipal wastewater-treating anaerobic digesters from USA - AD_UKC033_MetaG (SPAdes) (version 2) | ecosystem: Engineered > Bioreactor > Anaerobic >...
TATTTGTAACATGGAAAGACGGAAGTAACGCAGGTGTTGATATTCTGGATTATAGTACTCGTTATCCTAGCTCGTATTTAGAAAGCAGAGTTATTTATTTAGATCGTTCTGCTGCAAATGTTTACACGGATTTTGTTGTTGGATATGTTGAAATGCCTACTGGATGTAGTGTTAAGGCATATATAAAACAAAATTATGGTTCTACTTGGGAAGAAATTTCTTTGACACAAGATGCAATTCGTAACATATTCTTTTCTTCAATTCAGTTAGAGAGTAGTGTTGTAGAAGTAAAAGTAGAGTTAATAAGCAGCGGAGCTAATTCTCCTATTGTTGATTACATAAGTTTAACAGGGAAAGAAAGTCGTGACCAAAGCAGTTACAGGGTTTAGAGATTTAGAACCCATTTCACAATCTGCGTCTGGGGTAACAACAGGAATAAATGTAAACACTTATCCTCCTGACACTCGGGAGGGAACTTTTGACACCTTAAATGTTGGTGTTGGAAACTATGTTTTCAAAGTAACAGAAGAAGGAATGTGGCTTGGGGCAGAGAAATTTGAGAATGCTCCGTTTAAAGCCACAATGCAGGGAGAAGTTACTATTGGTGGTTATCTTTCAAGTGAGTATCTTTTACAAGGACAAGCTGCGAGTGATATTAACACACACACAACAACGATTAATGGTGGGAAAATAACCACTGGAAGTATAACTGCGGATAAAATAAATGTATCAAGCTTATCTGCTCTTAGTGCCAATCTGGGAATTGTTACTTCAGGAGTTGCTAATACAGTAATTCTTAACAGTGCCACTATTAACTCCACAAACATAAATGGTGGGACAATTAATAGTACTACCTTAAACAGTGTTACAATAAACACATCTACACTAACAGGTAACACAATTTCTGGAAACACTATTAGTGGCGGCACTATCAATGGTACAACTGTTACTGCTAGTACAATTTCAGGCAACACAATCAGTGGTGGGAGTATTAGTGCTACAACAATTACTGGTAGTACAATTTCAGGCAACACAATCAGTGGTGGGAGTATTAGTGCTACAACAATTACTGGTAGTACAATTTCTGGAAACACTATTAGTGGAGGAACTGTGAGTGGAACAACTGTGAGTGGAAGTACAATTATTATACCTAATGAGAGTGGTGGCAGTAGTGGTTATTTAAGATGGAATTCTGGAAGCAGAATTTGGTCTGATAGTAATGGGCAAATGGGATATAGAGCAGTAGGTGGTTATCATTATTTTTATGGGCCTTCTGGAGAAAGTGCAGCAAGAATTACATCTAAAGCACAATCTTCTTTTTATACAGGAATAATTTGCTCGGGAAACTTTAATGGTGGTGCAAATATGGCAGTTGATGGATATATAAGAACTGATGCATATTTGACTGTTGCAGATCGTATTTATATGGGTTCAACAAGCACAGATTACCCTTTTCTTTCAAGAAGAGGAAGTACTACATTAGTTCTTAAAGGACACACAGACCCTTATTATGCGAATACTTATAATTTTGGTGGTTCAACATATTATTGGAAATATGTAAACTGCTATAGGGTTTCTGAACATTCTTTAACTAGCTTTGATAATCTTGTTGAAATGAGAGATGGAAAAAAATTAGATGACATAGAAGCTTTAAAAGCGATTAAAGAAGATAAAATCATTGATAAGGTTTCTGGAAGACCATTCTTAGACAAGAGAACTTTTCCTAAGGATTTAATAATTCCCGCTTATGATTCAAGGACAGGGAAGCCATATAAAAGAGATAAAAATGATAGACCACTTATTCCTAATGAAAAAGGAAAGTTAGAACCAAGACCTGATGCTGACGGCATTTCAACAGGACAAATGTTGTCTTTGTTGTTTGGAGCTTTTAAAAAACTGGTTGCAAGAGTTGAAACATTAGAAAAGCAATCAAAGAAAAATGTTAAAATATAAGTAGAAAAATATGGCAAACACACAACCAACAGATACACTTTCTGGAATAATTAATGCAATAAATTTTCCTTGGGGAAACACCCTTTCAACAGGTGGTACAACTCCACAGCCCGCACCAACTTCAACTGGAGATTTAGATGCACAATTACAAAACTTTCAAAACCAGTTATTAGCCAGTGCAGGAACAAGTAATAACTGGGATCAATATTTCAACGCAGGAACAAGCCAAGCACAAATGGAAGAAATTAAACAAAGGGTTCTTCCAGAAGAAGAAATGCCTGAACCTCCAAAGCTCAGTGAAGAATTTCAAAGGTTAAGAGGAGAATATGGACTAGACCAGTTAGAACAAGATTTGGCAGAGTTAAAAAATATGGAAAGAGAGCAACAGGCTATTAGAAGACAAAGACTTACAGGAACTTACGAGGAGAGAACCAGAATGAGTGCAATTCAAGGACAAGTTAGTGAAGTTGAAAGACAAGAAGCAGAAAGAATAGATACAATTAATAGAGAGATTGCATATCGTGCAGACTTAGTAAACAGCGCATACAAAATCATTGATGTGTCTATGAATTATTTGCAAATGGATTGGCAGAATGCAAAAGAGTGGTGGACAGACAAGTTCAATGCGAATCTTTCTTTGTACAAACAGCTCAGATCTGAATTTGAGACAGACAGAACTTTTGAACAACAGCAAAGAGAATGGGAGCAATCAACTGCTATGGCGAACTTACAAATTTACATTGATATGGTTTCTAATGGACAGCTGTTTTATGAGAACTTATCAGAAGCAGAGAGAACGGAGATAACAAAATTAGAAGTAAAGTCTGGACTAGGTGCTGGTTTTCTTTCTAAAATACAAATTGACCCCGAGAAGAGAGTTAAGACTATAACAACAAGAGATATTGGTGGTGTTAGATATGCAGACATATTAACTGTTGATCCAGAAACAGGCAAACTTGATGTTGAAACGATAAAGATAGGAAAAGTTTCTACTGGTGGCAGCGGTGGTGGTGGGAGAGGAGGAAGCAGCACAAAAACAGAACCTGAAGTCCCAGACGAAATAAGAGCTGGAGCTACAGCAGACTTGAATGCCAAAGTTGGAGCTGATGGGAAAGTCTCTCCAACGACTTGGAGAAGGGTAAGAAACCAGTGGTTGGCGCTTGGCTATAGTTCGGAACTATTTAATCAGTATTTTGGACACTATGTGAACACTTCACATGCACAAGACTATGAAGGATATACCAGTGGTACTACAACAACTTCTCCTAAAGGAGGTTCTAGTACTTGGTCTGGGGGTTATCCAGTAGCTTAATATTTAAAATTTTAGTTTCTTAATCATGGCTTGGAAAAGTGTATGGGAAGAAGAAGACGAAGACGAAAAAAAGAAAAAGACTACGACTAAAGGTTGGGTTAGTGTATGGAGTGGAGAAGACGAAGAAGAAGAATCTGTAGAAGAACCTGCTGATAAGATTTTTGCATCAGAAGAAGAAAAGCCCGAAAAAAAAGAACAGCCTAAAAAAGAAGGTTTCTGGCAACGTGCAAAAGAAAAAATTAAAGGAATTTTTGATAAAGAAGAAAGTGTTCAAAAGACCAAACAAGAAAAAATAGAGTCTGTTTATAATCAGCGAGACACCGAAAGTGTTAAACATTCTGCAGAGATAGAGATTGCAGACATTGACCAAAGAATTCAGAAACTTGAAGCTGATCAAAAAGTGGTTGCTGAATACATGCGTTATGCTAGTTCTGAGAAACCTTGGGAGAAAGGGGCTTTGCGCGTTTCTGGCGAAGAAACTAGTTTACTAAATCGACCTAGTCCAGAGGACGCAGAAATGAAAAAAGGTCTTGAAAAAAGATTAAACGAAATTAGTCAAGAATATCTTGGGAAACCTACGGCAGAACCTGGTTACATGTTTAATACTCTTCAGAAATATATAGATGATCTTAAAGGAAGCAAAGAACAGCTTGCTATGGTTGTAGAAAACCAAGAGAAGGGAGCAAGCAACAAATTTACTGATGCTTTAAAAGAAGTTGTCCCTGGTTTTAAAGATCTTTCTAATGTTCCTTTTGGCGCAGGTGCGCTTATTAGCTTTGCCACACAACTAGAAGAGAACAAAGTTTCAAAGAAAATAGACAAAGGGGAGAAACTAACTCCAGAAGAGGAAGTGGTAAAGAAAAGAATTATTGCCAAAGAAGAATACGAAAAAAGAGGAATTTCAGATTTGCAAGCTGCTTTTCAAAGTATTCCAAGTTCTTTAAGTATGTCGGCTGATTTTCTTCTTATTGGTTTAGCAGGTGGTGGGACTGCTGGGTTAAAAGGACTTCCGAAATATTTAAAAGAAGGAGGAAAAGCTACTAAAGTTGCTTTTACTACACAGCTCCCAAGAATGTTAGAGCAATTTGCAGATAGAGTGAATGGTGAGTATGAAACAGTACCAACAAAAGATGGTGGGTTTGAATTAGTAAAGGTAAAAGAAGGAGAAGTTCCTCTTACTGCCGCAATTTTATCTGTTGGAAATGTATGGGCGAATTCCGTTGTAGAGGCAGTTGGTGGTGAACTTCTAGATGATGCTTTGGGAGTTGTGTTTAAACCCCTGACAAAAAAGCTACCTGAAATTAAAATTAGCAGCGCAATAAAAGAATCAAAAGCGTTTAAAGTTATACAGAAGCTTTATAAGAGCGAGACTTTGAAAGAATACTTTGCAAGGCAATCTCTACTGGGAGAATTGTTTGAAGAGTTCACACAATCTCAAATTGATAAAATTACCTACGGAGAGCCTTTAGGTCTAACTGGAGAAGAAGCAAAGAGAATTACACTTTCAACTTTAATAATGTCTTTAATAATGTCGCCCCTTGGTTTAGTTGATCTTAAAAACGGAGAATCTAAGAGAATTACTAACAAGGATTTAGAAAAGTTGCCAGACGGACTTCGCAAAGAAGTTGAACAAGAACTAGGAGACAAAGAAGCTATTGATAAAGAAGACTTAAAAAACATATCACAGAATATCGTTGATAAAATAGAAAGCGGTGAAATAGAAATTCAACTAGAGAAAGAAGAAGAAGTTAAAACAGAAGCAGAAGAAGCTGTTAAAGAAGCTTCTGAAGAAAAAGAAGTAGAGGGTCTTGTTGGAGAGAATCAGAAAAGATTTACATATAAAGGATACGAGTTTATAACCACAGAGTTTACTCCAAGAGCCACCCCAGGCTTATCTTCATTAGATACATCAAAAAAAGTATTAAATCTTTATGGTCAAACGGAAGACGGATGGACATTTGTAGAGAATAAAAGCGAATTGGGAGAATTTGCAGATGAGCAGTTAGATAGTTTTATAAACAAATACAAAGACAGACTTGTTAAATCTACAACAATAGAAAATGTTAGTAAGTTAGAGGAAAAAGTAAAATCTAAGACCAGTACTAATGAAGTCTATTATCATGGAACAGCGAAGGAATTTTCTCAATTTGACAAGAGCAAAATTGGCAGTGGCATTGGGTGGAATGATGAAGGCCCAGGAATATATTTAACAGAAAGCCCCGTAGCAGCTCAAGAATTTGCTAATGTCGCAGCTAGAAAGAAAGCACTTACAAAGGATATAGGTATGAAGACTGTAAATAAGAAAACTGGTGCTGTTCTAGAAGCAACTCTCAAGAAAGGGACAAAGATTCTGGACTTTGAGAATTTGAAGTTAGATGCTAAGAGAGCGAAAGAGATTCTCAAGAAGGCAGGAATTCCTGATAAAACATTAAAATCTATTTCGGACAAAGAGATTGATTCTCCACAAAAGTTGATAAATTGGTTAAATTTATCAAAAAGTATTGACAACTCTTACAAATTTCTCACAGAACAATTAGGATATGACGGCATTAGACTTACTGATCCAAGATGGAGTAGTTTCGTGGACGAAATGTCTACAACGAGAAATCTTCCTAAAGAGATTAAAACAATTGTCCTTTATAATCCTGATATGGTGTTAATATCTAAAAGATTTACTAGTGCAAAAGGGGCAAGTATTGATTTATCTAGCGAAGAGAAGATGAGTTTCTTAAAAGCTCTTAAAGAGTTTAGAACAACCAAGAATAACTCAGTAGAAAAGGCAGATGCAATTAATACAGCATTGAAAGAGATTTCTCCTGCAATAGCACCCAACCATGTCTTTACACAAGAAGAAGTTAAAGAAAGGGCAGGACGAGTTGATACAATCTCTGCACTAGAACTCCCAGAGATAGTTAGAATTGTTAATAGCCTGTCTGACACAGAACTTCTTACTGTTGTAAAGAAAATTAAAAGTAGTTCTATGGCAAGACAGGGGCAATTTGTATCAGGAGGAGTAGAATTAAGAATTGATGTATTAGCTTCACTATTCGCAGACCCACAAGTCGCTGCAAAAACTGTGGCACATGAGATAGGCCATTTTGTGGATTATCTTCCAGACGGAAAAATGGCAGGAACTTTTGCTTCTAAGATTGCTGGTGTTAAAAACTTGGCAAAAAACTTCGGTGAGTTCAAAAACTCTACAATGAGAGAAGAAATATATACATTATCCAGAGATGTCTGGAGACCATTCCCCGAAGAAATTGCTCCAGAATCTTATCTCCGATATAGAAAAGAAGCATCGGAATTATATGCAGACTTTATATCAATGTTATTCGTAGATCCAGTACTTCTTAAACAAAGAGCACCTCAAACTTTAAATGCATGGATAACCTTCATGCAGAATAAGCCAGAAGTTAAGAAAGCTTTTGAAGAGGCATGGGATCTGATGTTAGCAACAGGAGATGAGCTATATGACAAGAGGGCAAAGAGTATTAGAGAAATGTTTAACGAAGGAGATAATAAGCTTTGGGGCTTAGGAGAAATCTCAGAGTTTAATAAAAGAGAAAAGGCATCTTCTTTCCTGGTAAAAGCTTGGAAAGGAACAAAGGAAATGGTAAGTGATGTGGAACGAGTAGCCGTAGATGTAAAGACACCGCTTAAAGAGATTGAAAGCAAAGCTCAGAAAAGATTGGGAAGAAAACTAACAACGGAAGAAAAAATATCAAAACAAGTAGAATCACTACAAAGACTGCAGGCAGAGGAAAGAGCTTATATAGACACCTTTTATGATCCAATCAAAAGAAGACTGGATGCGGAAGGACTATCATGGGATTTGTTGGCTGAATATCAATTTCTTAATCGTATTGTAAAAGAGAGAGGAGACATAACACCACAAGAAGCATTGGAAAGTTTAGAAGATGTGTCTTTATTAGACTTGTTTACAGAAGATGACAAACAAGATATTAACTTCCAAGAAGTTTTAAAGAATATAAAAGAAGAAGATGCTCCTATGCTAACAAGTTTTATAGAAAAAAGTGTTAAGAATGGAGATTCAATATCTACTGTAATAAATAATCTTGTTAATGGAGTCTACAAAACACTTTTCGGTGAGAAAGGCCCTACTACCAAGCCCGAGGTTATGGTTAGAAAAACATTGGACGAAGGGGGATTGGCGAAACGACTATCAACATATCTTCCACTAAAAGCTGGAGTTGCAAATCCTCTTGGATTTACAACGGATACTGCCCAGGCGCAAATTGATTATATGAAAAGACAATTAGGAGATACAAAGTTTGAAACATTAAAACAAATTGCAGAAAAAGACTTTAGAGCTGGTTCACTAGCGTTGTTACAACTGGAAGGTGCGCAAGACTACTTCGGAGAAAGTAGGATAGAACAAATAAAAAAGAATGAAGCATATGTTACTTTCGCCGTTAATTATTACTTGGATAAATACATACCCCCAACGATTAGAAGACAGGTAGGAACTTTAAAAGGAGTTGCTAATGTTGCAACGGCAACTGCTCTTAAGAATACTTCACTACTAAGAGCTATAGAACAAAACACAGTACGAAAGAATGCTATTGATTTTATTCGTAAAAACGAGCCAGAAAGTTTGAAACAAGCCCCACTTAAATACGATGCTTCCTTAGGTTATCAAGTGGTTGATTATAAACAGGTCGCAAAAATGAAAGGTTGGGAACTTCTTTCTTACATGGACGAGGGCCAATTAAGACAAGTGTTAGTTCCTACCGAAATTTATAATGCAATTACAGAAAGAATCGCAGATGGTAATATTGCCCCTCTTCGCTGGTTAGAGGTATTAAACAATAAATATTACCGACCAATTTTGGTTGTAAGAAACTTTGCATATAATCTATATAATATTCCAAGAGACTTCTTGAGATATTGGAAACACTCCTACTGGATGACACTTCCAGAGTCAATGTATTACTATGCGAAAGCTTTACCACAATCAGCTAAATCAGTTTTCTCTAGAGAAGATAGTGAAACAATTAGAGAAATGAAAAGTAAAAGAATGCTAGGATTTTACAGAAATGATATATATGACAATCCTTCTTCTAAAACATCTGCCAAATTATTTGAATTGTATGAAACTAAAGCTGGAACAAAAGAGGGAAAAACTCTCATGGATAAAATTCACAAATTATGGAATATTCAAGAGCAAATTACAGAAGTGTTTGAAATGACTCCTAAAGTGGCAGGGAAACTCTCTCTAGACCAAAAGAAGATTTTTGAAAATGATGCAGAAGTTAGAGATATGATCGTTAATTACTTAGGTTCTCCCAACTTTAAAAACAAAGGAGAGTGGTATAAATACTATAACAATATTTTCCTTTTCTCTAATGCAATGAAAGAAGGATGGAAGGGAGATTTAGAAGTGCTTTCAGGGAAAACACCAGCAGGAAAGAAAGGGGCTTTTGTATCAACACTTAGAACAATTGAAGCTACTGTTATTCCTGTGGTTTTAGGATATATGATAAGAAGTGGTATGCCACCATTTGATGACGATGACAAGTGGGGAGATATTAGAAGATTGTTAGAAAAAATTCCTAAAAGGGATTTCTTAGCCTTCTTACCAATTCCCCTAGGAGAAGTTGGCGGAAAAGCTATTTACACCCCAGTTGCAAGGGCTGACGCAGACCAGTTAGTAGCAGCAGTTGTCTGGGCACTTATGGACGAAATATCAGATGCACCAGGAAAAGAAAGCCTTTTTACTTCTTTGACTAAAACTTTCTTCTCCGAATTTCCAAGTTTAAACCCACTATTTGAGTCTGCTAATGCAATCTTTACTGCTGCTTCGGGTGAAAATCCGTATGATTCATTTAGAGGAAGAAATGTGTTTAATCCATACACATTTAATACAATGACAGGAGAGGAGAAAGCAAAAGAGTTACTAGAATATTTAGCAGGACTTAATGGATTAAGTGTAATAGTAAGAACCTATGATCCAAGAACATACGGAGAAGAAAGAACACCTATTGAGAAAGCTCATCAAATACCAGTAGTAGGAAATGTTATATATAGACTACTACGAGTTTCAAATTACGGAACTATAGAAACCTTTTATCAAGAGAAGTTAGAAGAAGAAAGGGAGAATGCAAGATTAAAGAAAGAGAGAGATTTAATGATAAACGAAGATGCAAGAATTCTTATAGAAAACAATGCTAGTATTAAAGAAATAGACAATAAACTTAAAGAATATGAGGAAGCTGCCATTGGATACCCCAGACCGAAAGAAGGATATAAAGGAGATGACAAAGAAATTTCTAACCAATTGAGGAAAAAACTTAAAGAAGAACTTTTAAAAGAATCAGGGAAACTTCCTAGTTGGAGAATCTTAGACATGAATACCAATAGAGATAAAAAGAACTTGTTATTACAACAGAGAGAAAACATGTCTGACGAGCAATTTATTAACTATCTTAAGAATCTTAGAAACTACGAAATAATAAGTGATGAGTTTGTAAAAACATTGTCAGAAGAAGGATATATTACAAAAATGGATTATAAAAATATAACAAAAGGGGACAGATTTAAGTTTCATCCTTTCTAATAATGTTATAATTTTATATATGGAAATGACAGAAGAACAAGTACGAAAAATAGCCAGAGAAGAAGCCATCAAAGCACAAAAGAAACTCTTTAAGGAAATTAGTGAAATAAAGATTGCTACGGCTGAAAATAAGAAAATTCTAGATAGATTATATAGATTGCTTCTGGGAGAATTAGGGGTAAAAGAAGACGATACATTAAAAGCAAGGGCAGAGTTCGCATACAATTACGCCAAAAGAAACAGTGATTTCAAAGTAGTAGAAAGAGTTACTCCTGTAATAGAGTGGTTTGAAAGAATGAACGAACCAGAACCAGGAGAAAAGGAAAGTGATATGGCAAGACTAGGAAAATTAATAGGGTTGTATGAGAAGGTGGGTTGGCTATTAGGACTTATAGGAGTCACTACTTTAATAACCGCACTGCCAGTAATAGTACAAATTATTGAATGGATTCGGAGTGTAATTTGACAATTGTCTTATTTTGTTCTAATGTATAGTTATAAATTGAGACTAAACTGCACACTATGGCTCAATACATACAAGGTTATAAATACATAACCATTCACCACACAGTAACAGCACCAGCAGCTACAAAGGAAGACCTTCCTAGAATTGCTCGCTCAATAGAGAATTATCACAAAACCAAGTCTTACGCACAGAATTACAAAACAGGAGGAGAGTTCGGATATTTCTATGCCCAGTATCATTTCCTGTTTGCCCAAGATGGTTCTTATATTCAATTACATGATATAAAGTATCAAAGAGTTCATGCAACAGATTCTGCACGAGGAGAATCTTCACACAATAAACACGGAATTGCTATTGCTATCGCTGGGAATATGGAAGAAACACCGCCTAGTGCAAAACTTAACGAAGGAATTTCTCAACTTTGTGCTAGTTTAGAAAAGAAACTTGGTGTGAACTTCACAATTAGAGGACATAAAGAAACGGCATTGTACGAAAGCCCATCAGGAAAACTTTACTATCCCGAGAACACTGGAGTTTATTACACACAATGTCCAGGTTCTTTCATGGGGACTTCTAAAAGTGGGGCTATTAAAGAAATAATTGATAGAACCAACGAAATACTAAAAGGAAAACCTTGGTATGAAACGGTTGTAAGAAACGATATAAAACTGACTAACCCACAAATTGCATACTTATATAATATAGACACAGGCGAAATAGTTAAAACTTATTTGGCCAACTCGGTTATAGGAGTTCAATATGAGATGGGAGACTATTACCTTACGGAGTACAGTGTTAGTAATAAAATAAAAAACGGATTTAAAAAAAGCGAATGGAAGTTATACAATGTCACAGAACCAGAGGAGTGTAAGAATGAAATTGATAGGCTAAATCAAGAATTACACTCTTTACAAAATAGTTACAACGAAATGAGCATTGTTTTAGAAGAAAAGAATGCTACTATAGACCAATTAAAAACAGATCTAAACACAACTAAAAGTTTGTATGAAAACTTAGAGACTCAGATGGCAGAAAAAAAGGTTATAATAGATAGATTAGAAAACGATGTTAAATGGTGTGACGAGCAAATAGAAGAGTATAAGAAGAAATTAGAAGAGAGTTCAAAGACTAATATTCAAAATATGAAATGGTCTGAAATATTGTCTGGCGTATTAATGAAACTCTTTGGAAAGAAGCCAGAATAAATTGTTGTTAGATTTAAATGAAGCCACTTAAAACGGCTAAGATGATCATTAGTGAAGAAAAAAGAACTGTGGAAAGTATAATAAATACAATTTTTTATGGAAGCATTACAATTGCTTTTATTTGCATGCTAATTAAATTTATTTTCTTTAAATAAAATGGAATTAGAAACTTTGGTTCTAAGTGCAAGTGTTTCAGGAATAATAGGAGCATTAGCACCATTTATACTCCCTTCTATATTTAAGCTTATAAGTAAAATTTCTAAAAAAGAATTAAACAAAGAAGAGAAAAGACTTGTTGTAACCTTGTGTTCCATTGCAGTAGCCTTAATTGTTATTCTGGTTCAATTTAGTTGGACTGGAAATATAGAAGCAGATTTTAACAATGTATTACAGTTCTTTTTTGTGAACTTCACGGCAGTCAAAGGAATGATTCAAACAATATACGAACTCTTAATTAAAAGTATACCTGTACTGAACGAAAAGTTTAGTTAATTTGTTAATTGAACAATATGATTAGAAAAACAAAATCTGGTTATGTTGTTTACTCTTCTAAGGGCAAAAAACTAAGCCGTACTTACAAATCAAAAAGTGCCGCTGTAACGCGTCTCAAACAAATTGAATTCTTTAAACACAAGAAAAAATAAAATTAAAAGATTAAAAAATGAATCCAGAGCAAGAAAGTGGCTTGTATTATCCCAATGGAACTTACAAGTCCAGAGACGAAATAATTAAAAGTAATAGAGAAGAAGAAATCCAAAAGGTTCAGATAGAGTTCGCTAAGCCCCATAACAAATCAGTTGCTGAATGGTTTGACGAAATTGAAAGAAGATCCACTTTTAGAGATGACATTGAAGATACATATGATTATGGGAAAATAGAAATAGAAACAGATAGACCAGCAGTAATTGGGCTAACTGGTGATTGGCACTTAGGACAGAAGATAAATAGAGATTTGCTTCAAAGAGATGTTGAGATAATGGGAGAGCATCCACTTGTTAGTGGTGTTTTCTTTTTGGGAGATTTACTAGACAGTGCAAACTTTAATCCTGCACAAGACGAAAATATTCTTAATTTTGAAGAACAAAGAAAAAGCTTAATAAGTATTCTTGACCAGATTGGAGAGAAAAGGATATTTGCTTTTTGGAAAGGGAATCACGACCATAAATGGGAAAGGAAATACGGAACAAGCAAGTATGCAGGACTAAGTGAAAGGTATAATGCACCAGTATTTTATGGCAACGCCTATATAGACACATTTGTAAACGGAATCAACTATCGAATGATGGGAAGTCATAGGTTGGCTGGTAATTCTATATATACAAATGCCCACCCTGCAATTAGGGGACATAAAGAGGTTCAAGGTTTAGACATCACGTTCTGTGGTCATACGCATAGGAGAGGTGCAAATCAGCAACCTATTAGGCAGTTTGACGGTTCAAGAATGGCTTGGAGTGTCGTTTCTGGAACTTATATGATAGGAAGTGAGCATATAAGAGATGAAGGTGGTGGTGATAAAAAAAGTGCAGAACTTGGTATGTATTGGCTTATTCTTAATCATGATAAAAAGATGATAAGAGTTGCTGATACAGACACTATGTTGGAGGAAATGGGGAGATATTTATAATTTGAGTTCCAGAACTTTTAAAAGACAATGAAACATTTAGACTTGTTTAGTGGGTATGGAGGATTTACCATACCAGCGGCAAAATATGGAATAGAAACGATTGGCTTCTCTGAAATAGACAAATATGCCAATGCGGTGTTAAATTATCATTACCCTAATATTAAAAACTATGGAGACATTACAAAAATCAAAGGAGAAGATTTGCCAAGTGTTGATATTATCACAGGGGGAAGCCCTTGCCAAGACCTATCAGTTGCTGGAAAAGGTGCTGGACTCAATGGAGAAAGGAGTGGATTATTCTTTCACTTCATCAGACTCATTAAAGAAAAGCAACCTCTGTATTTTGTCTGGGAAAATGTTAAAGGAGCTCTTAGTTCTCAGAGAGGCTGGGACTTTGCAAGAGTGCAAATTGAAATGGAACAAGCTGGGTATGATGTATGGTGGCAAGTTCTCAATGCCAAAGACTTTGGAGTACCACAAAACAGAGAGCGTATCTTTGCAATCGGTATTAGAAAAGGAAGTGGACGAGAAATATTATTTGAGCAAAGAGAGTCAAGACAAAATCCTGAGCAAATTGTAAGAGGGAGTCAGGGCTCTAGGGTTTATAATGATTCTATGGCTGTATCACAAAAGGCATTGGGAGGAGGACAAGGTGCAAAGACAGGGTTGTATGCAGTTTATAGGGGGAGACCTAAGATGCCCTACGAGAATGGGAAGAGAACTTTAAGGTATAAGAAATATAATGAGGAATGCCCTGCTCTTACACAAAATTGTGCAACTGGAGACCAGATGAATATGATTGCAGTCCCTAGTTCAAATGGAAATGTACACTCACTAGATGCCAACTATTGGAAGGGAAGCAACAATCCCAATAAGAGCAGGAGAAGCCAGGTGGTAGTTCATAACCTACAGCCAAGAAGTCCTAATAGACCTAGTTTACTTAAAAACAAGAATGCTGGTGGTAGTGGACATTTACAAAGACAAGATGGAGTTACTTACACAGTTGATACTGGT
>Ga0209200_1003257_pt1 | contig 14139 bp, 12 predicted proteins | sample AD_UKC033_MetaG_FD_184406 | JGI IMG/M metagenome (GOLD analysis project Ga0209200, IMG submission 184406) | Active sludge microbial communities of municipal wastewater-treating anaerobic digesters from USA - AD_UKC033_MetaG (SPAdes) (version 2) | ecosystem: Engineered > Bioreactor > Anaerobic >...
GACTTTCGGGTATCTGCCTGATGAGCTCGGTGTTCAGTTCCATGTTCGACAGGTTGATGAACTCAATACCATGCTGGGTTGACAGGCCGCGAAAGAGGGTTTCTTCATTCAATGCCTTGTCTTCAATAAGAATCTCGCCAATCATCTTGCGTGAAGACGGCTGGCGCTTGAGTGCCGCATCGAGCTGCTGCTGAGTGATAGCCCGCATCTCAATGAGGATTTCACCGATTCTTTTGCGTTTTAGAAAATCATTGGTCATTGGTTTAAACAGTCCTTCCTCAAAGATATCGGCAGCTGCGGCAAATTCGTTAATATTTTTTTAATGCGTGTTTCCTGCTGAGTCGGTTATCGTTATTTCGGTAAAGTCGAGAGCCGTTGTCGGGTCTGCAGCGTTAAAAGCCCCATATGACGCGCGGGTATCGAAAAACAGTATTGTGTCGTAAGTGCTGTCGAATTTATCGTCGTTGCCGCCTTTCAGAAAGGCAAATTCAGAGTCCGCCATGTTGCCGTCGTTGTTTGGGTCAAAGTCAAAGCGGCCATTCGCCGGAGCTTTGTCGTAAAAATACGCCGATGGCCCCGAAACGGCAATTGAGGGCGCTGTAATATTACTGGCATTGAATGGGTCAGTAAATACAGGCATGGCAGGGATATATTTGATATTCTGTCGACGGGTTGGAGCATTGTTGATGATCTGAATAGGCCCTGAAACCAGCTCTGATCCGTCGGCTGCGCCGGATAATGGGTTGGCATGCAACAGAGTCCCGCCCTTGTAGACACTTACCGCAAATGGGCCGCGCAGATTGTCGCCACGAAACTGATTCAGCGAGTTTCTGAAAGTGGCGGCGTTCTGTTTGAGTACCGAGAGACGGGCGTCGGTAATATAGTCATTGTAATAAGGCACCGCGACGCCGACCAGAATGCTGATTATGGCGATCACTATGAGAAGTTCGATAATGGTAAAGCCCTTTTTAAACATGCTTAAATCCTCACCAGTCAGTGTAATTGGTTCCGTCGATGGCCTGAACGAAACCGCGTCTTCGATTGCCCGGAGGGGCGTCGTTTTCGACAGGGGAAACATCGAATATGCCCACATGATCCGCAGGTACCAGACCTACAATTGCCCCGTTCTCAAATATGAACGAATTCGTTCCTGAGGCGTAATGTACTCGCCAGGTCGCGGCCCCGACAAATGGGTCGATTGGGATGCTGTTAAGATATGGTTTGGGGTAAAAACTGGCTCTTACAGTGACCCCATCAGGGTCCAGGACGTCATGTTTCCCGCCAGGTATGAGATCTGGTCTGACAAGATGCATGAGTTCTTGCGGATACAGATTTGAATCTGGAATCAGGTAGAGGTTGTTATAGCCATACTGTCTGACGACGGCATTGCGGCAGTCGCGCTTCCAGAGACTGATAGCCTGTCTGATCTGTGCCAGGTTGTTTTCGAGCTCGGTTTCTTTGGTTTTGATGAACATCAATTCTGCTACCGGCACAGTTGCAGTCGAAATAACCCCAAGCAATGCAACGACCAGAAGCATTTCGAACAGTGAAAAGCCTTTGCGTCTGTTACCATTCATCGGTGTTGCTCCCGTCGAGTGCGATGCCGGCACCGCTCGAGTAGATATCCATGACGCCGCGGCGTGAGACCCTCTCTGAAAGAGGCCCAACGCCGTCATCAAAGTTCTTTTGCTGGATTTCCCATGTATATGAGGAAACCGGCACTGCATTAGCAGGAATCCTGGGATTATAGTAGGCCGGTCTGAAAGTCCAGGTGGCATTTGGATACCAGCTTTGAAAGGGATGTGGCGGCAGATTGCGCAGAAAGCGTCTGGAAATGTTCAGGGTAACATTTCCAGCAAGGGAGTCCGGATGGCTTGATCCAGTAGCAACTACAACTGGGTAGCCTTGGTAAGTCAGATGAAATGGAGTTGGGGGATAACCCCAGCCATCTTCTACTATGCGTTGAGTAAAAGATGAGATTGCTGCAGAAGCTACAGCGTCGTTCACTGTGGGATCATAGGTGCTGTTGCCAATTGGTGGTAGCTCATGGGCTTTTTTTATTTTTTCGATTCCATGAACTCTGACAAATGTTCTCATGCCTTCGCTGAACAAAACTGTAGATAGTTGCGATTTGCCGCCGGAGATCGCGAGTCGCACGTCATTGAGAATCTTTTTCAGGCGGCGTTCTTTTTCGCGCTGTTGCACGATTTTGTATACAGGAAAAGCAAGAGCAGCCATCAGGGCGATGATAACCGTGACGATGAGAATTTCTATCAGGGTCACGCCCGCATCGGGGCGACGTCTGGTTGTGGCTGCTCCTGCGTTCATCTGCTTCCTTACTGCTCTTTCGAATCCATCAGCGGCATAAAGACATTGGTCGATTTGAGAATGTCGATGGCCCGCTGTAACTGTGTATCATACGGATTGATTACATACTGTTCGAGCTTGCCCTGGGTAAGACTGTCGGGCGGTTCGACAAAGCCGCTGAGTTTGTAAGATTCAGAACCGTTGGCGGTGGTTACGTTAATGGTGCCGGAGCTGAGTTCAACCTTGAGAATCGCACTTGAGGTGGCATTAACCGGCGCTGATGCCACGTCAGCTTCAGGCTTTCTGATGTTGTGAGCGTTGCTGAGTTTCTGCAGGTATTTCTGGTCGAGTTCGACCGCTTTGCGGATCTCTTCCTGTTTGCTTTCATCGAGCTTCGGCAGTTCAACTTCGATGTCGGGGGTGATGCCGGACTTGTGGATGTTAACACCTGACGGGGTGTAGTAGAGCGCGGTTGTGAGAGCCATGGCCGAACCGTCGTTCAGAGATATGACAGTCTGAACCGAGCCTTTGCCGAAAGACTTCTTGCCGAGCAGCAGACCACGTTTGTTGTCTTTGATGGCTCCGGCAACGATTTCAGAGGCCGAAGCCGAGCCTTCGTTGATCAGCACAATAAGAGGCAGCATCGGGTGGTATTTGAAGAAAGAACTGTAGGTATTTTCTTCGCCATCGCGGCCTTTGATCGAAACGATATCGCCCTTGGGAATGAATTTGCGGCCAACTTCAACAGCAGAAGTAAGAAGGCCGCCAGGATTGTTGCGCAGGTCGAGAATGATCGAGCCGACACCGCTCTTTTCAAGCTCGATCATCGCCTTTTCAAGGTCTTCTGATGAGGTCTGAATGAACTGTGTCAGGCGTATATAGCCGACATTCGGCGCAATTACCCAGTATTTTACGCTGGGCAGCTTGATTATCTCGCGTTCGAGTTCGTAATCTTTCGATTCCTTTTCTCCCTCGCGCAGAATAGAGATGACGACTTTGCTGCCGACCGGGCCACGCAGCAGCTTTACTGCGTCGTGCAGGGCGATGTCGATGACGTCTTTGCCGTCGATTTTAATGATCATGTCTCCGGCGAGAATGCCGGCGCGGGCAGCAGGAGTGTCGTCAATCGGCGAGATGACGGTGAGCATGCGGTCTTTGATCGAAATGACAATGCCGAGACCGCCGAATTCACCCTGAGTTTCGACCTGCATTTCTTTAAAACTTTTCGGTTCCATGAAGCGGGTGTATGGGTCGTCAAGCTTTTTGAGCATGCCTTCAATGGCGCCGTAGATCAGCTTCTGTTCATCGATGTTTTCGTCGACGTAGTCTGATTTGATAAGCTCAAGAACCTTCTTGATAAGGTCTAGAGATTTGAAATAGGTTATATTGGTGGAAGAGGCGGTAGCAGTGTTGTGCGAAAGCACGAACAGGAGCCCTAGACCAACGCCCAATATAATAATGCTGCGGAAAAATTTTCTGACCATCATGAAGCTCCTTCAGACCCGACAAAGTTTTTATCAGTTAATAATATTAACACAACGAAAAATACTTTACAAAAGACACAAAATAATTCCGGGGCGATCGCACTAAAATGCCCGTGTCCCTGTCAAAACGACATTCCCGCCACCCGACTTTCCCCTTCAGGGGCAAGCGCGAGTGCAGGCTCCACGGGACGAATCTTAATAACGTCATTCCGGGCGTAGACCCGGAATCCAGAAGTTTAATGCAATTGCTCTGAAAATAATTCACGGCAAATATAAGTTCTGTCTTCCGTTTGATTTATGTGACCTGCATGTGTTTGAAGGCGTTTATGGCACCTGCCGGGTAAAATGCTGACGGTGTGCCGGAGCTTAAGAATCAGCAGGCAGATAGGGCAGTGGCAGTTGTTTTTTGCCGCCAAAACGGATTTCGAAATGCAGAGCCTGGTTGCGTCCACCGGCAATCTGTCCGATAGTTTCACCCTTTTCAACGATCTGATTCAATCCGACCCAGATATTGTCCAGTCTGGCATAAACAGTTGAAAAACCTCGCTGGTGGCCAATAATGATGACATCGCCAAGGCCACTGATGGTGCCCTTGTAAAGGACTTTTCCCTTGGCTGCGGCCATTACTTCAGTTTCGGCGTTGACCTTTATCAGCAGAGCCGCTGAGCTTTCGTCGCCGCTCTGCTGAGAACCGAGGCGGGAACTTTTTTCGACCGGCCAGATAAATTTCATTACTTTTGCCGCCTCAGGAGCATTGCCTGGCAGGGGCCCCTCTTTGACAGCGCGTGGCATTGCTGGTCGTGCGACCGCCGGTTGTTTCAGTTCTTCTTCAAATTCAGGCGTGTGCAGCGAACGCTCGGCTCTTGATATTTCGTCTTCGAGACGTTCCCTGGCTCCCGCCAGCTCCTTTTCCCGGGCCAGAAAAAGTTTCTTTTCGAGAAGGATGGTAGAAAGCATGGCATTCAAAGCAGAGTTGTCGCGGTTGAGTTTTTTCTGCTTTTCGTCGAGTTCCAGTTTGCCAGCTTCAAGATGCAGGTGTTTTTTCTGAAGCTCGGTTGCCAGAGCTCTCTGCTGCCGGTCACGTTTTTTAAGGTCTTCGATAAGCTCGCTGTCACTCTGCAGAAGATATTTTACCATGTGGTAGCGGTTGAGAAACGAGTTCAGATCGCGGGCCGAAAATACCGAGCTGAGCAGGGTGCCCTGTCTGATTTTATGCAACTGCACCAGTCTGGCACGAAAACGCGCCAGCAAAGCCTTGAGTTGTTCGCGCCCGGTTTTAGACTCTTCTTCAAGCCTGGCAATCTGGGCGGTTGTTTCGGTCTGGCTCAAGGTCAGCTGCTCGATCTGAGATTTCAGCTGCGCGACTTCTGACTGCTTTTCCTTGATGCGGGCTTCGAGAGACCGGGTTTTTTTCTGGCTGTCGCTGACTTTAAGCTTAAGATAGTCAAGCTGCAGATTAATCGCGGCAATTTCGTTCTGCAGTTCTTCGGTGTTTGCTGTTCGCGCTGGAGCGCCAGGCAGAACAACCGGAAATATCAGAAACAGAACAAAAAGACAGAAGGCTTCTCTGAGACGGCACAAGGGCATTTCAGACCCCTTCTGGCGTAGATTTGCTGAATCTGTTGATGTCGCGCAACGACAGCAGACTGCCGGATATGCCCAGCACAAGCCCCATCATGCAGAGTTTGGCGGAAAGTTTGAACATCTGTTCAAAACCGATGCTGGCTGTGAAAAATGGAATAAGTTCGGCGAGCTTGCCAAGGGCAAAGCGATAGGTGGCAAACAGAACGATGATTGCCAGAAACGAGCCAACCATGCCTTGAATGAAACCTTCAACGATGAACGGGCCCCTGACGAACCAGTTGGTCGCTCCGACCAGCTTCATGATGATAATTTCTTCACGGCGCATGTAGAGAGTCAGGCGAACGGTGTTGTAAACGATGAACAGGGAGGCGAGGCCCAGCATGATCACGATTACCAGGCTGGTGACCCACAAAAGATGCGACAGACCCTGAAATTGTTGAAAAAGCTCTTCGCCATAGCTGAAGTTGTCGATCAGTGGTTCTGATTTGAGTCTTTCCAGAAGCGGCGGTAATTGTGTGCCGGCCTTGACTTTCATTCGCAGTGTGGTTGGCAGCGGGTTTTCTTCGGGAGTTATGCCGATCTGCATCAACTGCTGGTCGTCAGGGTTGCTGAACAACTCTTTGGCCGCCTGCTCAGGAGTGACGACCATTATATTCTCGATCTCTTCAAGACTGGTGAGACGAAGGCTGAGCGTTTTGGCATCAGAAATCGAGACCTCGGGCTTGAGGTATGCGGTCACCAGAGCTTCAGCCTGCATCTGATAAAGAAATGATTCCATGTTCATGGTAGCGAGCAGAAAAGCGCCCATCATGATCAGTGCAATGCCTATGGTTGATATGGTTATGAACGACATCATGCCTGACCGGCGCAGATTGGTCGCGGCTTCGCTCATAAAAAAGTTCAGGTTGGCTAAAGACATCAGAAAAAGCTCCGGATTCGTTTATTCATAAGCGTAGGTTCCGCATGCTTCGTCTTTGACGATCTGCCCGTCGACAAGGGCAAGAACCCTTTTGCGCAGCTTGTTTACCAGGTTGTGGTTGTGGGTGGCCATCACCACGGTTGTGCCGCGCGAATTTATTTCGAGAAAAAGCTGCATGATTTCCTGCGAAATCATCGGGTCAAGGTTGCCGGTGGGTTCGTCGGTAATGAGTATCAGCGGGTTGTTGACAATGGCCCTGGCGATACAGACACGCTGTTGTTCGCCACCGGAAAGCTCAGTTGGGAACATGCGGCGCTTGTGTGAGAGGCCGACCTGTTCGAGGGCTTCCTGGACGCGGGTGTTGATAATCGAAGCCGAGGCCCCCACCACCCGCAGGCCAAAGGCGACGTTTTCGGCCACCGTTCGGCGTTTCAACAGTTGAAAGTCCTGGAGGACGATGCCGAGGTTGCGGCGCAGATAAGGTACCCGGTTCTCGGGCATTGTGGTGATATCTTTGCCATCGATGAGTATTTTGCCTTCAGTCGGCACATCTTCGCGGAAAAGCATGCGCAGAAAAGTACTTTTACCCGCGCCCGAAGGACCGACGAGAAAAACAAAATCACCCGGATTTATGGTCAGACTGATGTTGTTCAATGCTCTGACCCCGTTCGGGAAAATCCTGGTAACGCCCTGTAATTCGATCATTTGCTGCCCACACGGTAATTTTTTCTTGAAAACAACAGAAACGAATTATAGCAGGTGTGCACCACAATGGCAAAAGTCATTTTTTCGGGAAAAAAATGTGTTTTTCTGTTAGAATCCAAAACTGATTATCCGTATCAGAAGTATTTAGGGCAATCAAAGAACAGGGGCTGGAGGAATCATGATTTTTGAGCTGATGAAACTCTGTGTCGAAAAAGGTGCGTCTGACCTGCACTTTAAGGTCGGCTACCCTCCCATTTTGCGAATAGATGGTGCAATGCGGCTTATCAAAGATATGCCCGTCATTTCTGTGCCTGATTATGAGGCAATGCTTGAGTCGATCCTTGACGATCTGCAGCTGGTGAATTTCCTCAAACATCGCAAGCTCGATCTTGGCTTCAGCTTCCAGAATGCACGCTTCCGTGTCAATCTTTTCAACGATCTGCATGGTGGTAACGCCGTATTCAGGGTTATTCCGTTCAAACATCTGTCATTCAACGACATCGAATTGCCCCAGTCTGGCCGCAGGCTGGCTGACCGGCAGCGCGGTATCATTCTGGTAACCGGTGCAACCGGTGCAGGTAAATCAACGACCCTGTCGACTTTTATCACCCACATCAACAGTACCTACAATAAAACGATAGTTACTGTCGAAGACCCTATCGAATACCTGTTCGAAGACGATATGAGCCTGATCAGCCAGAGACAGGTCGGAGTCGACTGTCTCAGTTTTGAAGAAGGCATCAGGGGCGCCCTTAAAATGGACTGCGACGTGCTGATGGTCGGCGAACTGCGCAATGCCGATGCGGTCGAAATGTCGCTGCTGGCCGCCGAATCAGGAAAGCTGGTTTTTGCGACTCTGCACAGCAACACGGCTATTCAGGCTATCGATCGTTTTGTTAACCTTTTTCCCCAGAATCTGCATACGCAGGTGCTTGGTCGGCTTGCTTCGCATCTGCAGGGAGTTGTCACCCAGACGCTGGTTCCGAGACGCCTGGGTCGAGGTCGCCTGGCTGCCTTCGAAATTCTGATCAACACACCGGCGGTGCGTGGTCTTATCAACGAAAACCGCGTTCATCTAATTCATTCGTATCTGGAATCAGGTTCGGGTTCCGGTATGGTATCGCTCGACAACTCTCTTGTTGAACTTGTAAACAGCGGTAAGGTCGATAAAAACGAAGCATTGATGAGAGCAAACAACAAGGCATTTGTTAAACGCAAGATTGAAGAACCCGAAGGCTCGGGAGGTGCAGCATGAGACCGGAAGTATTCGAATATTTTGAACGGGCCATCGAGCTCGGTGCCAGTGACCTGATTCTTAAACCCGGCGCTCCGCCATCGTTCAGAGTTAACCGGCATCTGATAATCTCTGAAGACGAAGCTCTTGCACCTCAGCAGATGTATGACCTGTTTTTGCCGATTGTCGATGCCGCCCAGCAGGAAGACCTGCGCTCGAAATTTTTCGTGAACTCGATATTTCAATATAAGTTCAATCGGGCTCGCATCAGATACTATATCTTTCAGCAGCGCGAAGGTCTTGCCGGGTCATTCCGCTTTATTCCTTCAAAAGTTCCGACGATCGAAGAGCTGCGACTGCCAGAAGCACTTATCGGCATAGCTGCCCGGCCACGCGGCCTGTTCCTGGTGACCGGCCCCGCCTGTTCAGGAAAAACCATGACGGTTGCGGCAATGGCTGATGCGATAAACAAACGCTTTGCCAGACATATCATTACCATGGAAAGCCCGGTCGAAGTTATTTATACCCCGAATCAGGCAGTATTCACGCAGGTAGAGATCGGCAAAGTCATCAATACCTATTCTGAGGCGCTTGTCAATTCGCTGCGCGAAGATCCTGATGTAATGGTCATCGGTGAACTTAAAGACCGCTCGATTGTTGAACAGGCACTGATGGCAGCTGAAACCGGCCACCTTGTCATTTCTTCGCTGCCGACCATGGGTGCGGCGCAGACCATTGAACACATCGTCAGCATGTATCCACCCGGTAAACAGGATGAAGCCCGGTCGCAGCTGAGCCTGAGTTTGATCGGCATTTTTTCGCAGATGCTGATTCCGTGCGTTGATCCTTTTCAGCCGCCACGAGTGGCCTACGAACTCATGCTTGCCACCTCAGGGATTCGCAACCTGATTCGCGACAAAAAATACAATCAGCTGAATACGGCGATGATCATGGCACGTCGCGAAGGCTGCGTTACCTTCAAAGATACACTCGAAAGACTGATGCGCGATGACAGTATCGACCAGGCTATTGTTAAAAGTCTGCTGCAGGAGTTGGAAGAATGAACGAAATAGCTCAGAAAAGAATCAGAGATATTCGTGAAAAAATCGCGAATGCAGTAAATAATCACCTCGGCGGTAAATTTTCAGAAGCGATAAAAGCCAGACTGGTGATGTTGATGGCTGAAGTTGGCATGGCGCAATCGGCAGGTTCTATCTACAGTTATCTTCAGACCCACCAGGATCAGGAAGAAGCCATAGTTGCTGCAAACCGTTTTGACAGCGACGAAATTCAGACCTATCTGCTTGAACTTCTTAAAAACCAGCGATCAGCGCATCGTGAAATCATTGTCGAATGCCTGGGCAGCCGGAAAAAGCCGGCACTGGTGGCCGAGCTCAAACAGTATCTCGCTGACCCGGACCGGCATGTCCGCTTTCAGACCGCCAACAGTCTGTTCAATATCGGCGGTAAAGAAGCCGCTCTCGCCATGTGCGAATTCATCTCAGACCCGGATGAATGGATCTCGATGACGATTCTTCGTCTTCTCTGTATCATGCGCGAGCTTGACTCGATTCCTATTCTCATCGAAAAATACCATCAGGATGAAGATCTGCGCCGTAAAGCGCTGATGATCTCATTTCTCGCGAGGTTTAGAAGTGTAACCCTTCTGGGCATATTTGATCAGGGCTTGCAGGCAAGAGACGCCAGATTGCGCGCCAATTCGATCGAGGCGGTCGGGAATCTGAATCTTCCTGAAAATGAAATCAGAAGTCGCATAGAACCTTCTCTGCACGACCCGAATAACCGTATCAGAGCCAATTCTATTCTCGCCCTCGCCAGGCTCGACCCTGAAAAAATCAAGCCCGAAATCCGGGAAATGGTCGAGTCAAGCGATGTTCAGCTGCGACGCAGTGCGGCGTTTATTCTTGGCATGATCCCTCCGACCGACTATCAGGATCTTGCTGCCATTCTGGTTGCCGACCAGAACGAAGCGGTGCGCAAGAGAATGATTCAGTCTCTGAGAAATTATCCTTCGGACTTTGTTTGTAACCAGCTCGAACGCGCGCTGTCAGACAATAATAAATGGATCAGAAAGCACGCTATTGATATGGCGGCACGCATTTCCAACTTTCCCCACAAAAAAATTCTTGGTCTGCTCAAAACCGAGCGGGCCGCTCCCAACCTTGAGGCCTGCATGAACTTTTTTGCCTTTCATCCTGTTGAAGAGGCGATGTCGGCAATCAAACTGCATGTCAAAGATCGCCGCCTTCAGGTTGTAAAGGCTCTTCTTAATTCTGTTGCCGCTATTGGCGGTGTTGAAGGAGTTAAATCGGTGGCGCCCAGGCTTGAACAGAAAGACCCCGGCGTTATTCAGGCCCTCAGTGAAGTTCTTATCAAAGCCGGCGACCGCAAAATTCTCGATGATCTCGTCGAAAGATTTGCGCATGTGCGGCATGAGCATCAGGTTTCTGTGCTGGTTCCGTCACTTATCAGCAGTGTCAAAATTCTTGATCAGGGCGAAAACATGCCCGAAGAACTTCTCAAGAGTCTTGAAACCATGGAAGTCGAGGAAAAACCGAAACCGTTGCCGCCTGAACCCTCTGTTGAAGATGTTTCTGAGTCGGCATCCACCGATGAAGAGCCGGTTGAAACCGGCGAAGAAGCGAAATTGCCTGATTCCGGCATAGATTTTGGCTCCGGCCTGCTGGATCTGCCCGCCCCCGGGGTTGACGAAAACGGCGAAGGCGATGACAGTGAAGAAACTGACTCTGAAGGCCGCAAGACCTCAGGGCATTATCGCCAGGGTCTTAAAGCATACAATATTGGTAAATACAAAAAGGCAATCAGCGAATTCAACAAGGTTCTTGAAACCGAAGAGCAGCCTCCGGCGAATGTCTTTCTCTATATGGGCATCATGTTTGCTGACCAGGAAAAATACGAACAGGCACGCGAGTATCTGCAGACTTTTATCGACAAGGCTCCAGACCACGCGCGCGGCAATTTCCTGCTTGGCAAGGTTTTCAGGCAGCTTAAGAACTGGAGCGGCCTGATCAGGGTCTATTCAAGATTTACCGCCGGCGAACTCAAAGCTTCTGCTAAAATGAAGAAGCGCATTTACCATGATCTTGGTGTGGCGAATGTTCTGATTGGCCACTATGATGCCGGGTGTTCACAGCTCGAGAGCCTTTTGAAAATAGATCGGGAAAACGCCGAAGCCGGTTACTATCTGGCGTTAGGTAAGTTTCATCTCAAGAAGATCAGCGAGGCTGAGGCGATTCTGCAGCAGGCCGCAAAGAGCGGGCATGGCAATAAACGTATCACCAGACTGATTGAGGCTCTGGCCGAAAAAATCAAGGGCGGCCCCGCTGACTGATTTTGCAGAATGGAAGCAAACGATGGATATCAAGGTAAAAAAACTTCTTAAAGATCTGACAAACAGCGATGACGATCTGCGGGCTCTTTCAGCGATGACGCTGATGAAGCTCGATTTTCCTGACCGGGCGGTGCGCGAAGAAATTCTGCTGAATCTGATCGAAGCAACCCAGGATCAGAATGTTGCGGTCAGATTTTTTGCCAGAAAAGCCATAGACAAGATACGAAAAACCGAAAAGCTTCTCAAAACCGCCAGTGGTGAGACGGCTGCCGTCGATCCTGCAGAAAAACTTGTTTCAGGCGATTATCAGGATCGTCTTGCCGCGGTAATGGAAGTGAAAGCCAGCAACAGAGCTGATTTTAAAGATCAGCTTGTCGAGATGCTCGGGACAGAGGAACATACCTTCGTGCGTGCAGCATTGATAAGTTGTCTTGCCGGTTTTTTAAAAAAGGACGAAGCCGGTATTCTCAGCCGCTTTCTCTCAGATTCTGACAACCGGGTGCGTTCCAATACCATTGAAGCGCTGGAAATTCTGAAGGCCGAAGATTCGATTCCGGCGCTTTTTTCGGCTCTATCTGACCCCGATAATCGTATCAGAGCTGTTGCTGCCAAGGCCCTGCAGACTTTTGGCGAGGAAAAGGTCTTCGCTGAGCTCAGAAAGATGCTTGAGTCACCCGAAGAGTGGATGAAAGGCAGCGCCATTTATGCCCTTTCGCATATTCAGGCGGGTGAAGCGATAGAGTTGCTGCTTGAAACAGCGAGGGCGGCTACCCATGCCGAAACTCGTGTTAAAGCCATTGTTGCTCTGGCCAATTACCATGATTCATGTGCTTATGGCTTTCTCAAAGGACTCGGAACCTCTGGTGAAGGGGTTTTTAAGGAGACCGCCCAGAAAGCTCTCAAGCTGATGGAAGAAAAGTTCGGGGCCGAACCACCGACCAGAACTTTGATAGTTCAGCCCGAAGAGGCGGGTCGTTCGGCTGACGGAAAAATTGATGGCAAGCCAGCTGAAAGCGACAAGCCGGAAGATCTTGCATCAACGGTTACCCGGTTTTTTCGCAAGGGCAAAGAAGAGGCTGTCGGTCTGTCAAACCGCGCCGCTCTTAATTTTTCAGTAACCGATCTGAAAAAGGAACTCGATGAGCTGTGCAGAGAAATCGGCCGGATAATGTTTGATGTCTATCAGGCCGGCGAAATAGAGTATGCCGACATGCTGAGTATTGGTCACGAGATTCTCAGAATGAACTTTTTCATTCAGAAATATACCGAACAGGAAGAAAAGCTTGCCGGTGCCAAACCAGAGGGCTTTTTTGGGCAGCTGAAAAGCCTTTTCTCGAAATCGCCGGAGCAAAAAGCCACTGCCTCACAGGCTGAAAAGTTTTCTAAACGCCGTGATGAGCTTTTGCTGAAACTTGGCCAGCTGGCGGTGAAAAAATATGAAAAAGACGAGTTCAGACACAAACTGCTTGAACCGCATATGGTCACTTACCAGAAACTGACAAAAAAACTTTCGGGTGAGCAGAAAAAACTTGATGAAAATTGAGGAAAATATGGATTTAAATGCTTTTATCAGAGATGTTCCCGATTTCCCCAAGCCGGGCATTATTTTCAAGGATATTACCCCTCTTCTCAATGATCCGAAGGCTTTTGCCTGCCTGATTGACATCTTTGCCGACAAATACCGCAATTCAGGCATCAGCCATGTCTGCGGCATTGAATCACGCGGTTTTATTATCGGTGCAGCTCTTGCTCTCAGACTCGGTATCGGCTTCGTGCCGATCCGCAAGGCAGGCAAACTGCCATGCAAAAAGATTCGTCGTGAATACAGCCTTGAATACGGCACTGACGCTATCGAAATTCATGCCGACGCGGTAAATAGAGGCGAAAAGGTGCTTCTTGTCGATGATCTTATCGCGACCGGCGGCACAGCTTTGGCAGCTGTTGAACTTCTTCAGGACATTGGTGCGCAGGTAACCGGCATTGCTTTTGCCATCGAGCTCGAATTTCTGAAAGGTCGCGATCGTTTTGACAGCAGCAGTATCTTCTCGGTGCTCAAATACTGATCTCCCGATCTGGGCGGTAATCCCGGCCCGCGGCGGTTCAAAAAGACTGCCGCGAAAGAATGCCATGCCGTTTGCCGATGGCGATTCACTTACAGTGCGCACCATCCGCAAGGCAGTCGAGTCTAACTGTTTCAGTCGCGTGCTTCTCAGTACCGATGACTCGCAGATTGCCGCTGACGGCAAGGCAGCCGGCGCGCTGGTTCCCTTTATCAGACCTGCTGATCTCTCAGGTGACCAGGCTTCTTCACTCGATGTTCTTTTGCACGCGATTACTGAGCTGAAAAAGCTGTTTAAAGAAGAAAACCCCGGAGTCGTTGCACTTCTGCAGGTGACTTCGCCACTGTTGAGTGTCAGACATATTGCCGCAGCGGTTGAAACTTTTCTTGCCGGCGGTTTTAACAGTCTTTCTTCAATGGTTGCAGTCGAGCAATACCCTGAGTGGATGTTCAGAGTGAACGAAAACCATCATG
>Ga0209200_1003261_pt1 | contig 14116 bp, 12 predicted proteins | sample AD_UKC033_MetaG_FD_184406 | JGI IMG/M metagenome (GOLD analysis project Ga0209200, IMG submission 184406) | Active sludge microbial communities of municipal wastewater-treating anaerobic digesters from USA - AD_UKC033_MetaG (SPAdes) (version 2) | ecosystem: Engineered > Bioreactor > Anaerobic >...
GAAGCGAGACGTTCAGCTGGCCCCCCAATTTATTACAATTAGAAATCTGGTTTTTGATGTTTTTTATTTAGCCGCTATTGTTACTAACGTTCGGCGGTATGCGCAGTGCGGGGTTCTGAGCGCTCACTTGTCTTGTTACCGCAAGCTTTAATAAATGAGCTGTAAATAAAACAGGCACAGCACCCCGCATTGCGTATGACCGCATGTTGTGTTCAGTTGTTATTTTTTTCTTTTTTCAAATTCAATCAATTCAATAGGAGCCCCGTTATGTTCAATCATCGCAACTCTTGTCCCCTCTCCTGGAGAATTCGGAGGAGTGATAATATTAAACTCTCGTCTCGTAAGTTCAAAGTCCAAGTCATCAACTTCAAAGGCTATGTGTGGTACTTTTTTAATCAAGTCGTTAATAGGACTATCCTTATCGAACCTCATCCATTCTATACCATAGGGGCTTGTCTCAAATCCTGAAACGTAAAATTTAAACTGTGGCAAGTATCTTTCACCGTTAATCGGATTATCCGTGGGTATTCCTAAATGATGGTAACGCCAACCCCATTCTGAGGTTGCCAATGGGGGTTCGCTATCCTGTCTTTTTATACTCATGTTTGAGGTGTGTCGTTTTTCCTACAATTGAACACAACGGCCCGGCGGTATAATTTCGTAAGCGTTACTCGACGAAGCATCCGGGCAGGGTCCTGGTACTTTAGCCATAAAGCTGTCACGGTGCGAGGAGAGTACGGCGCGGTTTTTGCCGTCCGGGTACAAACTTTGTGGCCTATACGAGTGTCGCGGTACAATGTTGATCGGGAACAGGTAATAAGTCAAGTTATACAAAGTTTTAATGCGGGCACTGGCGCGGTCGCGGTATAAGCTATTACAAAGCTGTCAAGGGAGTAGGAGCAAAAGCAAAAATCGTGACGAGCTTATGAATTATACCGTCCGTGTTATGGGCCAGGCCTGTTTATTTGTCTAGATACCAGAAGATTGTCAAGGTGTGCGAATATTCTTTTTATTTGATAGTCCTGGTGCAGAAATTATATTGCGACGGCGCGAAGGAGAAAAATTTTAAAATTCTATTGTGTCTGATTTGCAAGCTCTTTGCCAAAGCTTTGAGTTCAGGGCTAGCCTGTGGAGCTTTGGCAATGTGCTTGCAAGTAGTAAGGTATAATTATCTTTCTTTCCATATTGCTTCAATCGATTTTGATTTTAGCATAAAAGTATTGATTGCAGATAATCAATGGCCTTGTGATAAATCTCTTCAGACCTCTTATATAATCCGGAGCATTCGGGCGGAGCTGCATCGAGATCATAACGGGTTCCCTCGCCACCCCAGGCACGGCATGCACCTCCACAAATATAACGGTATTTGCAGGTTTGACATTTTTTATTTGTATCAACAGTATGTTTTTGAAGATCCCGGAATTCTTCAGAATCCAATATTTTTCTTAATCCATATTCTATAACGTTACCAAGGCATGAATGAGGTTTTTGATAAGCGTAACATGGAAAAGCATTCCCGTCAGGTTCAATATAGAGGTTTTGCCCGAGGCCGCAGGAGTTTGCCGGATTAATTCCCCTGATAATAAGTTCTTCGGCATCCATAAAGCTGTTTATTGCTTCGGATACGGGGGCTTTATCCCATTTTTCAGCCCTGCCGATGGGCAGCACCGGACGGAACCTTACCATTCTAATATCAAGCTTGCGGGCCAACTCATTGGCAGAATGAGCAAGATCGTTGATCTGATCTTCATTCGAAAAAACACTGCTTAATGATAATCTGGCAGCGTTGGGAACTGATCTGCAGACTGACTGATATTTTTCAAGGTTTTTAGTTGCAGCATCATATGTGCCAGGCCCTCTCCGTTTGTCATGGTACTCCCTGTCGCCGTCAATACTGACTATTATTTTAGTGAATGCTGCAGCAAGTTTGATCAGATCATCCTGTGAGAGTGATCTGACAAAATTTGAGCGTAAGACCAGGTGCATCGGTGAAACCTTTGTCTTAAGGCCGATAAGTTGTTCAAGCAAATCATCCATACCGGGATGGAGTAAAGGCTCCCCGCCGGTAAAAACTACCTGCCTGAACTTCATTTCATGAGCTTCCTTAACCATCCGGATGATATCACTGACCGGCATGAACAGGTTATTCGCTTTCTCTGCTGTTGCATAGCAATGATTACAACTGAGCTGGCATTTGAAAGTCAGGTGGATATACAGATTATTCAGTATTCCGTTTGTCCTGACAAGATTATTTTTGATATTCAGAAAATGACTGTCTGTAACCCGGATACCTTTCAGGGTCAATGCTTCAACAGCTTTTTCGATTGAAGGATTAGCTGCAAGCTCAACATACGAGATGATGCGGATAGCGTTTTCCGCGATTTTTACCGGGTGGGTATCCATGCGGGTAAGTTCAGTAAGAGCTCCCTTTCTCAGAAGGGGATTCCCGCTACGGCCCGAAAAAGGTTTTTCCGTTACAGCCTTTAAATTGTCTTCAGATTTCATTTCATTCAGCAATCCTGTTTTGATCTTGTCAAAGATCATCTTGTAGGCTGTGCAGTATGGATCGATATCACTCCCGGCTGCCCAGGCATTATAAGTGCATCCTCCTCTACAGCAATTAAAATATTCACATGCGGAACATTGGCTTTTTACCGCTTCCTGCCGACAGATAAACCTTCGGGCTATATCTCCTGTACTCAGGTCTTCAAGTGAAGGCTCAGACAGAATATTACCCATTGAAAAAGCCGTATCCCCGCAGAAACGCTGACAGGGATAGATATAACCATCGGGATCAACGGCAAGGAACATGCCGAAACAGTCCTTGAAGGTGCATACCTGTCCTTCCTGTTCCGTAAGGGACCGGATCATCTGGTCGAGGGTGCTGATCTTTATGTAATGTCTGTATTTAACATAGAGATCAAGTACGTTGCACAGAAGTTGTCCGAGATCTTCCGGCGATAAATTATATCTGCTTTTTCCCGCGTTAATGGCTTGCAATGAGCCGTGTATTGAAAAAGAGAGACGGTTGCTGACAAAAAAATTGAATATATCTCTGTATTTACTGACGGTATCAGGAGTAAATGTGCAGATGCACCCCGGTTTCAGATCATATTTCTCAGCCATTCTTAATCCCCGCATAGTATTTCTGAAATAGCCTTTTCCCCGCTGATTGTCGTTTATTTCTTCCGGCCCGTCCAGGCTGGTACCGATCGAAACATTGAATTCCTTAAAAAGACGACACAGATCATCGGTCAGGTTCCAGAGGTTTGTCTGAATGCTGAAGTCTGTTTTTATATCCCTGCATGTATTGGTTATGCCTGATAATACTTGTCTCCAGATCGGCAGACCGGCCATTAAAGGTTCTCCGCCGTGGAAGGTGACCTTAAGATGCTTCTGTCGGGTGGTGGTAATGAGCCTTTTCATGAACAGGATTAAATGATCAACCATATCAGGGTGAACGGTTTTTCCCCTGTTTGGGCCAAAGCAATAGGAGCACGAAGCATTGCATGCAAGACTCAGTATCGGCATAAACTGGACTTTATCCCAGGAAACCAGGCTCATTGCTCATATTTTGAGTTCAGGGGGAATGGGCAGTCCGATGCCCACATCCGCATGCTGACGGGTATCAGTATGACAGTGTCCACGTTCATCACTTACGTTTACACCGCCATATAGCCGGTCATCATGAGGGATTTCAATGATCTTAACTGCTTCGCGCCATGCATTGCTCAACAAAGAGGTATCCTGACTTACAAGCCTGATCAGTTCAACAGCAGCCTTCCGCCTTATATTCCAAGATTTATCGTGCAGGCAGTTTAACAGAATATCATATAATCCGGGATATTGTAGTTTTATAAGGATACTTAAAGTCTCTACTCTTACCCGGACATCTTCATCTTTTAATACATTAACAAGTGATTCAGCCATGGAGGAATCTGTTATTGTGGAGAAAGTTTGAACTGCCTGCAGCCTTACATCCGGATCATTATCTTTCATAAGATCTGTCAATAAAGTCAAAGCGTCGTTGTTCTTAAATTCATACATGGCTTTAAGAGCTTTAATTTTGCTTTTTTCATCGCCAGCTGTACAAGCCTTAAAAAGAATATCCAGAGCCCAGGGTTGACCTGAAACACGCAGGTCAATAAAATCAGTTGGCCATCCCTTTATGATGGTCTGCCAGTGATCCTCTCCCAGAATTGCCAGGGACTTTGCGGCATTTCCCCTAACTTCTTCGTAACCGCTGTAAAGAAGTTCTTTAAGAGATTCAACAGCCGTTTTGTCTCCTAATATCCCAAGAGCTTTCGCGGCTTCTGCCCTATACTCCGTTTCAGGCCTGTTCAACACTTTGAGCAGTATCTTAATAATCCGGTTATCACCGGATCTTGCCATCCGGATAAAATCACTTTCGGGATAAGTATAACCCAGGATAAAGTTATCTTCCCCGTTAATTATTTTTTTCCATTGAGCTTCTCCGAGAGCAGCCAATGAATTTGCCACCCATCCTCTCATTATTCCGTTTTCACTCAGCATCTCAATCAGGTAGTCGATGGCTCCCGGATCGCCAAGTGCTCCCAGAGCTTTTACGGCATCTAACCGGACGAAATAATCTTCGTTATGTAACTTATTAAGAAGGGATTCAAGATTACCGGAAGAATTCTGCTTTTCACTCATAACCTGTGATTTTATTTATTACCTATCAATACAAAACTGATTATTTCAATTCTTTAGGTATTTTTAGTCCGATACCATAATCTATATGTATAAAAGTATCATTATGACCGCAATCGTTCTGATGAGTATAGTCAATACCGCCTTCATGATCTCTGTGTGGATTCTGAATGCTTTCAGAAATGGTTTTCCATTTACTGCTGACAATGGAAAAGTCGTTTTTTGCCAGATTGACAAGAATTCTGGCGGCAGCTTTTCTTACCACTGATGTTTTGAAATTCAGTAAACTTATCAGTGGCTCAACCGTTTCACTTCCACCAATACTATCCAGAGCGCGAGCAATTGCCAGCATTTTTTCTTCACGTTGTTTAACATGTCTGTAAGGTGAGCTCATGAGTTTCCAATCGGGATTTTTTTCATTATACTTAGAGATATGTGATGCTATCTCATTGCCTTCTTTTTCTATCTGGGAAACCAGGGCTTTGACAGCTCTTTTATCCCTGATTTTGCCCAGGGCTTCGATTATGATAATAATGCAATCGGTGGGGGTGCGATCCAGTGTCTCAAATGAGTCAATGAGAGCTTCAACCGCCAGGGGGTTCCCTGCTTCACCCAATGCTTTTGCCGCTTTGATACGGATCGTATAATGGTATTTTACATTACTTAATGCTTCAATCAGAAATCCAACTGCTTCATCATCATTGATCTTTCCCAGGGCTTTCAGGGCGATTTCATTTTCATCGGAAATTTTAGATCGTAATTCCCAATCTGTGTTATTATTCAAAATATTAAAATAATTATTGATAATATTTATTAATATTTTAACTGCCACAGGATTTGAAGAGGTGCCCAGTCTGCCATAATCCTCTGAATTACCTTTGATAAGATTTTTCCACATTGGCCAACCAAGTTCCGCCAGGGCTCCTGCCGCAGCTTTTCTGACATGCCCAGAATCCGCCAATGCTTCATTCAAAGGTTCAATAGCTTCCGAATTATCGAGTTTCCCAAGACCCCTGGCGGCAGCCGCCCTTGCTGCATCGATCCACAGCTTGTTTTCTTTCAGGGTATCGATTTTTAATATTTTAATCAGCGATTGTAAAATGCGCTGATCGCCCGATTCCCCAAGACGTTCAAAATCATTATAATCCCCTTTGACAAAATTCTTCCAATGCGGTTCCCCCATCCCGGCAAGCGCTTCAGCCGATTGGATACGTACACTGCCGTCAGAGTCAGTCAAACGACTAATTAACTTTTCGATAGCACTTCGATCTCCAATCCTGTCAAGAGCCACAACAGAGGCTTTTCTGATCTCCTTGTCACCACTGTTGATAAAATCCAGGAATAAATCGGTATCATCCGGATTCTGCATTTCTCCAAGTATCTCGAGGAGAAAATGTTTCTTAGGAAGATTGGGATCTGAAATAAAATTCAACAATACTTTTCTTGTTACATGATTCTTCGCTTTGCCCAGAGTTAATTGAATCTGCGGGCTGCCATCCCAGCTGTAAATTATATTTGTGATTAATGAACGGATCACACGCTCATCTTCTGAACAGGCAAGATTTTCTATGTCTTTATCATCACCCCTGACGATCTCCTGCCACTGAGGTTCTCCACGCCTGGCAAGAGAATCTGCAGCAGCTTTTCTGAAGCCGGGATTATTATGATACAGAAGATTCAGAAGTATGTCTGTTGCCCGCTTATCGCCCAGATTACCAAGAGCTTCACAAGATGCCAGCGTCAAACTGTCAAAACCGCTTTTAAGACTTGAGACCAGGATATCAAATGCGACGGGCTCCCCTGATTCCCCTAGTCTTTTAATCGCTGTGATACGCTTTCGAGTGATTGCACCTTGTGTGGCCTTCTTAATAAGGCTTCGTAACCGCATTTTTCTTATGAGATTCATATCCTTCGGATTTTGCAGTTTAAAAATAAATTTTACTCCAGGCTATCAAATTTAAAACATTTAATATGTCTTTACAATCTGGACTTATACCTTTCGAAGGGGTACCGGTAATTAATGTAACGAATATTAAGTATTTTGTATTTGTTTTCAATTAGGTATGATCAACGCTCTAAGTTAAGCATTTCAATGAGGGGTAGTTAAAAATGGCTCTTTTGGTTTTGCATGAGATTTGGCTTGTGGGAAAGAGCAAAAGCGAATGTGCCATTTGTGGGAGGTCTTTGGAATTTTAACATTTTTGTCCGCGGGCAAAGTCCCGATAGAAAGCACTGAGTTTTCTTGTCATGATTAGGCTGTAAAGGGGGCAGGATTTTAATTACTATCAACGTAACTGTCATGTTACCACGGGCTTGCACATAACGTTCGGCGGTATGTGGCGTTGGCGCAGAGTCGCGGTGGCGCGTGTTTTTGCACTCGTGGTGCGATGCAGGGTTAAGCGGTTATTACTTTATTCTCGCGTTGGCAAAAACCGTGACACCGGCGGGAGCCCCCGGCGGGAGCCGGGGCGGCCTGTGCCGCCAGCTACAGAACAGTCATCCATAGTCAGAAAATTCTCGCGGCACAGAAGCCAATGACATATACCGACCTGTTATGCCTAGTTGTCTTTATTTGAGAAAATCCATGACCACATTTAATCTGAATTGAGAAGCTGACGAGATTAATGGATCCTTGTTAACGTTAAAGACAATCATGTCACCATCAATTTCTTTACGTTTCAAAATGGTCTGACGACCATCAGAACTCTTGAACACTATATACTCATTGTTGCATTGTAAATTCTTGATCTTTACAGAATCGAGAACCTCACCTGCTAAGCCTGGGTACCATGTCAAATCGGCCACAATCTCATTATAGGTCTCTTCATCATATTTGGCCTGCATTTCACTTATTTCAATACTATCTGGAAACAAGAATATGACAGCATTTTCATTAATAACCATTGAATTTACTGGTAGGGTTTGATTAAACGTTGTATCGGTTGCCTGGACCAATGATTGAGTAATCTTCTGGTTATTTGAGGATTTGTTATTATTACAACCACAAACGAAAATGATTACGACAAATGTTATTATGATCCTCATATTCATGACTTTGTGTAGTGTTTGACAATTAGGCATAACGTTCGGCGGTATGTGGCGTTGGCGCAGAGTCGCGGTGGCGCGCGTTTTTGCACTCGAGGTGCGATGCGGGATTATGATGTTGTTTTGTTTATTCTCGCGTTGGCGAAAACCGTGACACCAGGAGGGAGTGCCCCGCGTGAGCGGGGCCAGATGGCTGGTTTTTGCCCGGCGGCTTTAGCCGCTAAGCCGGGCCGATAAAGCACCAACTGGTTTTGGTGTGCTGATCTGATGGATTAGTGCGCAAAAACCAGCCGCGCCAATGACATATACCGACCTGTTAGCCATAGTTTTATTTTTCACTTAATTTCTTTATCATTGTATCAATCTCATTCTCAGAGAAATCTCCGCTTATTTTAACTTTTCCTCCAATGATCTCAGATTGAACTTTTGGTATTGATACAATTCTATGGTTAACTACGATTGCTATTGGTTTTCCGATATTCTCTTTTGTAAGCAAATAAAACTTTCGTGCCCCGTCATTTGTCAACACAATGCTAATTTCTGGTCTATTATCATTGTATTTACTGTATTCCTTTTTGATCTCTAAGATGTCTTCTGGGGTTACTGATGGATTTTCTTCCAGCTTTATGTTTTTGTTTTCTGTTAAGTGAGTGTAATTAACTGTAGCATAAAACCCATCTTCCTTATCAATAGGAATTGGTTCGAAATTTTGTGATGGAATTTCAACCGTCTTGCCAAGACCCTGAGTTATTGTCTTAATTTCTTCATCTATATCATTAAATTGAGATGCAAAAACTTTATAAGTCTGTTCTGAATTGAAAATCTTATCAAAAGCACTTGTAAGAGTAAATTTGTAAACCTCTTTAATCTCTTTATCACTAAACAACTCATTGAATGCTAAGCTTAACCGTTTAATTATTTCTTCATCTGATAATGTCTTTTCTAGTTCAATAATCTTGATGCTATCATTTCCTGTTGCTTGGTACTTTAAAGGTTCTAACTGAAATTCATAATTTGTTTTCTGATTTTCAACGAGATTCAGTCTTTTAATAACTGCTTCAGTCTTTTCTTGTCTTGATTGTCCCCAGCTTACAAATGAAGTTGTGACGAAAATCATTCCGATGGAAAAGATTTTCACTTTCTTGGTTATCATTATAATATTCATCATTGGTATCTATTATTTCCCAAAATTATGGCTAACGTTCGGCGGTATGTGCAGTTGGCGCAGAGTCGCGGTGGCGCGTGTTTTTGCACTCGTGGTGCGATGCAGGTTTATGGGGTTGTTTTGTTTATTCTCGCGTTGGCAAAAACCGTGACACCAAAAGGGGGTCCCCGGCGGGAGCCGGGGCGTGCCGCACCGCTGACCACGAAACTGTTCTCTTTAGCCAGAAGATTCTCGCGGTGCGGAAAGCCAATTGCATATACCGACCTGTTAACTGCAGTGCTCTTTAAGGTTCAATGCCCAGAATAAGCAATGGTACTGGTGGATTGTTACGACCATGTCTAAGGATATTGTAAACCTCACCTTCATAATATGCTACTCCGCTACTCATATTTGATTGCATGGTCTTGGTTGGTAAAATTTCAATACCAAGATTTATTACTCCACCAGAGTAGAATAGCAAGTGTTTTACAAACAGATCAAATGCAACAAAAGCATACTTTCCAAACTGAACTTCAACCGCTATTTGATCTTTTACAAAATCTGTTTGTTTATACGAAGAAATTGGATGGGAAACTCCTTTTGAAATTAGGAAGTCTCTCTGTTTATCATAAGGTAGGGTAATCAATTCTGGTAGAAGTCTCTGATCTGTTGTAATATAATACTTGTATCTACTTTCAGACCAGCCTAGAGCATTAAATTTATTGTTAAACGCTTTATTAAGCTCAATTGGGCTGAATAGCATTGCCCCAGGCATAGTTTTTTCTTGGCTTACCTTTGTCAGGTACTCTGTAGCATTTATACTTTTAACCACCTGGATTATTTCTTTATACAGATTGTTATGATGGACAATTAGGTATTCTTCACCGTTTAGATGTGAATACTTCTGTGATATTTTCATATTTGGCTTTTTGTTCTAATGAAAGATCAAGTTGGTTCTGTGTTTGTTGCCACTCTTTGGGAATTTGTGACACCTTTTCATTACCTGATGGTTTATGAATAGGTTTATTCATTGGCCTTGTCTTCAACTTACCTTCTCTTAAGTCGTCTATTCTCTTGAGGGCGATTTTGCAGTATTCTTCTTCTTTTTCAATACCTATTGCATTCCTATTATTTCTAATAGAAGAAATTATTGCCGAGCCAACCCCAGCAAATGGATCAAGGACCCAACTATTCTCATTAGTTAATGCTAAGACACACCTATCAACGAGCTCAATTGGAAATTGACAAGGATGTATTGTTTTTTCTGGATGATTTGATTTTACGTTTGGAATATCCCACATACCTGTTTCCCAGTCTTGTGCCATAATTTCCCAAATATCACTAGGGTTTTTCCCTAGAGGATTTCCAGATGGTTTTCCTTTCTTTGGTCCCTTAAAAGCAAGTTTGCCTGGGTATTTTGAGGGAATTCTGACGTTATCTAGGTTAAAGATGTAATCATCAGTTTTACTGAACCATAATAATGTTTCGTATCTTCCGGAGAACCTGTTACTAGCATGAAGCCCATGCCCAAAGTGCCAGATAATTCTATTTCTGAGTTTAAGTCCAAATTTCTTAAATATCTGATAGTAATAAATGTCGAGTGGAAATATTTCTCCTTTATCAACAAAATTACCAACCTGCCAGCATAGATTACCTTTATCTGAAAGTGTTCTAACGAGTTCAATTATTATTTCTTCCTGTGTGGATAGATATTTCTCAATGCTAGTTTTAACCTCATAGGATTTGCCAATATTATACGGAGGTGAAGTAATAACAAGATCAAATTTCTCGTCAGGTATCTGTTTGAGAATTGACAGGCTATCACCTCTGATTATCTGGTGTTTGATATTGGAGTTTACATATTCAAATAATGGCTCTTTCACTAGAATATTTTTAATAGTATTGTTTTCAAAAATACAGATTGGATATCTGAATGACTACTTTTTCAAAAGAAAGTTATTCACTACGATTCGTATTTGAGCATTGCAGTTAACGTTCGGCGGTATGTGCATGTTGGCGCAGAGTCGCGGTGGCGCGTGTTTTTGCACTCGTGGTGCGATGCAGTGTTATGATGTTGTTTTGTTTATTGTCGCGTTGGCAAAAACCGTGACACCAGGAGGGGGTCCCCGGCGGTAGCCGGGGCAGGCCGCACCGCCGACCACTCAACGATCCTCTTTAGCCAGAAGATTCTCGCGGTGCGGAGCGCCAATTGCATATACCGACCTGTTAGCTGGCGTAATTATTTTGATTTCTTAGGCTTAAGAGCTTCTATCCGAAACATTAACTCAACAAATAGTAAATGTGAATAGTGGGGTGTCCATCGTTTGTTCTGCCAGGTAATAAATGAGGGGTAATAATTTATACCAAGGTTAAACCAATTTGATAGGCGGCAGTAGCCAGACAAGGAAATACCAACATTATTTTGTTGTATTGAATATTTTAAAGTATCAATATACTCAGGAAATAGTTCAACAGTTTCTCTTTCATAGTATTCAGTTCTATTCATTTGGATACCATAATCATAATGCAATCTTCTGAAGTCACCTCCAAGCTGAATATCACCATAATGTGCGAATGATTGGTTATAACTTCCCATGTAATCAACAGGAGCAGGGAATGGTAGCATAAAATCAGTTAATGTTCCGAAATCTGCATTAATACATTTTTTATCTGTGAGATAGTATTCAATTCCACCAGAAATGCCAAGGAAGCCAAAAGTGCCGCCATAACCACTACCTCTGTTATGATATATATAATTACCCTCAGGAATTGAGATCTTAAATGTAAGTAATCCTTTTTCTGGTGTTTTCCAATTATCAAAATGGGTTGAGAAGGTTTTCTCAACTTCATTATAATTGATTGTTATGTATTGTGGATAGGTAAAACGTTTGGGACTAAACAGATCAATCGCGTAGCCGACTACACCTGCCCCTGAGAAAAGATTGCCTAACCAAAAGGCTGTTGATAGTCTACTCTTTATGCTATATGTTTGTTGTATCGTATCTTTTACAGCTGTTATTGAGATGTCCTCTTTGGAGCGAATTGTTTTTAACTCCGTTGGAGTATAATCCCAAAAGGGATCATTTTGATTTGAAAATACTCTTACTGAATCCGTATTTGATTGGATGGAAATACCAACATACGGCTGATGTATTATTGTTGCGCATGAATTAAGAAGTGTTGCTACTATTAATATGTAGAACTTTGTTCTCATGTTGTGCTCATTATGCCAGCTAACGTTCGGCGGTATGTGGCGTTGGCGCAGAGTCGCGGTGGCGCGTGTTTTTGCACTCGTGGTGCGATGCAGGGATATGATGTTGATTTGTTTATTTTCGCGTTGGCAAAAACCGTGACACCAAGAGGGGGACCCCGGCGGAAGCCGGGGCAGGCCGCACCGCCAACCACTTAACGTTCCTCTTTAGCCAGAAAGTTCTCGCGGTGCGGGTAGCCAATGACATATACCGACCTGTTGTGTTCAGTTTTATTGTGCATTATTGAAATCAACTTCTGTAACTGTATATTCTAGTTCATAAACGTTTTCTTTATTTTCCTTCCTAATAAAATTATCAATATTTAAGATATTCCTAGGGTTCGAATCATTTCGACGATATATGAGTTTTCTATTATCAATAAAGGTAATAAAAGCAGAGTCGGCCTCAATACCGAATGGGCAACAATAAACAGCATCTCTTCCATCACTCCGGTAATAATAACTGATTTCCATATTATCCGCAATAATGAAAACGGTGTCAACTATAGACTTGTCAGGTACTTGAAAATCAAAAACAGTTAAAGTCAAATTATTATTCGATTCGTTAAGGATAGTGAATCGAGTGAGAGTCTCGTATTCTCGTATGCATGAGGACCACATTATTAAAATGACTATTAAGAGAGTTGCTCTTTTCATAGTAGTAGGATTGAATAGTTTTCTATCTTATAACACAAAAGTAAGCATTGTGATTTACCAATAGAGAGTAAAGAGTTCATCAACATTGGAATTTGTTACTCCTGAAACCTTGTGCTCTTTTATCTCTGCAGAAAGACTAGTGTCATGTCAATTATGAATTGACGGATATAATCTGTGTAATTTCACTCTGGCATCTGTGGTTGTAAACTGCCATTTTATTTTTGCATCCTTATTATTTCGATGGTTTTGCCAGGCTTTAACCTCCGTCTTAATCGTTCTTAAATCCTCAATTCTTCTGTTCAGGCATTGCTTTGTCAGTACATTGAGCTCAATCTCAGCCATATTCAACCAGCTGCCATGCTTAGGCGTATAAATGAACTCCAGGCGATCCCATATTCTCTTTGCCTCTACGGGTTCAAACGTCTCATATAATGCGGCAGCACTGTGTGAGGCCAGATTATCCATTACCAGGGTGATGATCTCTGCGTCAGGATATAACTTGTCACATATGTACTTTGCCAAAAGTGCCCAATCTTTCTTGGTACGTTGGTTTGTGACTTTTGTAAAGCGCTTTCCTGCCAGTGGTTCACTTACCATGAAAACATTGCATACACCACACCGTGAATATTCATAATCAATCCTTTCCTCAAATCCGGGCCTGGCAGGCAAGGATCTGCGAACCTCTTTAATCAATTGCTTCGGCGTTTCATCCATACATACTACCGGCCTTGATTTGTTATACGGTCGTTTATAAACATCCAGAACCTGCTCCATTGCTGCTACAAAGTGACTGTTTTCTTTGGGAGGAATCACCCATCCCTTTACTTTCCAAGGCTTAAGTTCGTTTTTTTTAGAACCTTTCTTACAGTCTCATGCGAAATGACATCAACATACTCCAACTCTACCATACGGTCTGCCAACAATCTTAAAGACCACCTGGCATAACCCTTTGGTGGTTTGCCACATGCAATCGCTATTAAATGAGCTTCAGCTTCTCCGTCTACTCTCTTTCGATATACCCTGCTTGTTGGGGCAATGTCCAGTGCGGCATCAAGTCCTTCAAGAACAAACCGCCTCTTTACCCGGTCTATCGTTCTCATGCCTATCTTGAGAACTTTGCAGATCTCTTCGTTGGTTTGCTGATCTTCAGAGTACCTGCCTTCATCAACGTTAAGCAGGATAAGTGAATGAATAACTTTCTTGGCAGTATGGCTGCCTTTCCTGGTTATCTCTTTCAATTGTTCTCGCTCCTCCTGGCTAAGGGTTACTTTGTACTTTATCATAGCTTTTCTTTTTGATAAAGATACAAAATATTTAATTACGTCATACTATAGTTGACATGACACTAG
>Ga0209200_1003266_pt1 | contig 14100 bp, 6 predicted proteins | sample AD_UKC033_MetaG_FD_184406 | JGI IMG/M metagenome (GOLD analysis project Ga0209200, IMG submission 184406) | Active sludge microbial communities of municipal wastewater-treating anaerobic digesters from USA - AD_UKC033_MetaG (SPAdes) (version 2) | ecosystem: Engineered > Bioreactor > Anaerobic >...
AATCAGGATATTGTGGCAAATTGTTGTGCATATTTACTCCAGTAAGTATGAATCTATCATACTTTCAGGAGAAAATCAATAGAAAATATCACTCGTGTCCCATCGTCAGATGGGACACCTTTCACCAAATTCAACAATATCTTAAACTTGTAATGATTTTGGTCTAGTATCGATTTGAATGGTATCCGATTAAATTATCTCTGTAATTATTAGAGTTAAGTTGGGAGGTGTCCCTTGTTGGGACACCAGTGAGAAAATATGATAAATTTTGTTTGTTGGGTGGCGATTTTTATGTGAAGGGTGAATATCATCGCTTGAAGTGTACTTGGGGTTGGCTGAGTATTTCAGCATTTATTGCTCCGAAAAGTATGATATGCTCATACTTTTCGGAGTAAATAGGAAAAACAGGTATTTCTGTCGTTTGTGAGCACCCACAGAGACGGCTCGAGCTATACCCCACCGGGGCGTCTCCCCATCTGCGCAGATCATTCTACGGGGCAAGATGCCTCTGTTAAGGATTCCGCCCGGGGATCGGAATCCGCGGGCGGAATCCTGCACAAGGGGTGCGGAATGGCAATGGTGCGATCAAACGTATCCGGATCATCACCAAGTTCGAAAATCGCCATCAGCGGGATTCTTCTATTTCAGGATCAAGAAACCATTGCCATGCCGGGTGAAGCTGTATGTTTTCGGGGACAACAACCTGGTCGGGGTTCAGGGTGATGAGATGCAGCGATGCGCGCGGATGTTCCGCTCCAGCAGCCAGCAGTGCGCGCACTGTAGCCATCGTTCTGCTGACCTGCGGCATAGCTGCACAGATTGATACCCTGCGTTCACCATAGAAACAGGTTAGGATTGAGAATCGATTTCTCCTGATTCAGTTTTCAACGAATCAACATAAAAAACACCAGCGTTATTAACAAGGCTGCGCAAAAGATAATAATCTCTGAGACAAACAGGCGTTTTCTCAGAGCTTCATTCTCTCTCAACACAACACTGATATATTCCGAACGCTGTTTCTGCAAAGATTGAATTAAACGATCTTCAATATGACTCAGCGATGTGCGAAACCGTTCTTCCATCTCTGTACGGTGATTGATCAAAGTCTGTAAAAGTTTCTTCTCCAACTGATCTAGAACTTGTTGAGTGTGCCTCGTCGTATCTTCTTGAGAATGATGGATCGATTCTTCAAGATGGGCTATTATTTTTTCAAATTCTTGGTCAGTGGTTATTATCTTTTGCAGAACAGCACCATGATCTTGCAGATCTTGTCGAACCTGTTGTATCGATTGCAGTGAAACTGACTGTGCCTGTTGTTGCTGATAAATCACCCGTAATGCACTTTCAACTCGACCGAATTGCATTGGAAAATCGATATGGCTTATTCTGGACAGAGTATCCGAGATCGTTTTGACAGATTGGGTGATCTGCTGATCCACTTTAAAAAAATCATCCACCAGAGTCTTTGTATTGCTCACCAAAGAATCGATTTTTTCGGCAGATTCAAGGATTGACTGAGAAGATGACTTTGAAGACCTGACGGATTCCTTTACAAGGTCATCCAGTTTTTTATTGTTCTGTAAAAATTGACTGAGATTCTGCTCAAAAGTCGAACGAATGGTATGATATTTTTCAAGCAGATTGGCTAATTCAGTTTTTGAGCTTTGGTTTTCCTGGTTGAATAAGGCCAATTCCTGTGTAACTGTGCTCAAATCCGCCGCGGCTTTTGACAAGGTATCGATATTCAAATTGGAGGCTTCATTAAGGCTGGATAACTTGCCAATCTCAACCGAAAGGGAGGAGATGTTTTTCTCCAGTCCCTCTTTTGAGCCAGCAATAGTCTTGTTGAGCACTTGCAGGAGGGAATTGGCCTGAGTTTTTAATTCTTGAAGACTGGTCTCAAATTTAACATCAAATTTCTTTAGGTCGGCCGCATAACCCTTGATGTTTTCCAGGTGCTGCGAAACCGTCTCCAACTCGGCCAAATCCTGTGTGAGCTGTTGTAGAGCGTGGTCGAATTCGGGTAATCCGCTGCCTTCCATATCACCTCTTCAGATGCGCAATCAAGAGATTAACCGGCTCGAGCAGTTGTTGAAAAAAATAGGTTGCCCCGAGTGCTTTGATTTCATGACTACAATTGGTCTGGAGAAATCGCAATGCAGTTTCAACTTTATAATATTCATTTATAAAAATTTTAGCAACAGTTAATTTTGCTTTATCATAAAAAGAGTGTTCGAGAATGTAAAAAACAAAATAGCTCAAAATTTGTTCATGTTTTTCTGCCGGATAATTCTCCTTCAAAAATTTATGACCTACCCGAAAATCATCAAGAGCATAATCTTCTCGTTCATCCGGTAAACACAAACGCAAACTGGCGGCCAAAAAACGCAATCCCACACTGTTCGGGTAGCTCTCCAGGTTTCGCAGACAGATTCCCAAAATCTTGTTCGCCGATGATTCAGAATCTGCTTTTTCCAGTATCTGTATCCATTCAGCCAGATTTGTGCTCTGGGGAAAGATCCAAAAAAGTTGATTGAATTTCTCATCCGGTTCGAGATAACGGAGAATGCGCGCGCGAAATTTTGCATTATCGCCGGTGCGCACTGCCTCGACCAAAGTCGCCAGTGCCTGCCGCCGCTGCGGTTCAATCACCGAATAGACAAATTCCAACAATTCTCCCAAGCATTGAATTACAGGATGCTTCTCTGATCTTTGTAGGATATACTCCCGGAATGCCTCTCTTGTTGGGTAGTTGCTGAAAAAATCTGCCCGATGCAAGGCCAAATAATCGTATAAATGGTCAATGTACTCTTGAGGCTCTTTCTTTTTAAGAATAATATTATACGTACGCGGTTTTGCTCTAAAATTGATGGTATAGTCTTCAATCAAACCTATAACAATCAATCTATAAAGAGCCTTTTCTGTCGCTTCTTCATCTGGATAGAATTTCCCCTTTTCATTTTTTAGCGACACAGCTTCCACGGTAACACTGTCTCTTTGCCCAGATTGTAACCCGCCCAGCCGTCGTCCTAGAGATCCCTGTAATATCTGATACAGAGCCTTGAGCTCAACATCCTTGCCTTTAAAGCTCTTGGTCTGAAAAAATAGATTGCGATGGATGTCACCTTCGCGGTTTCGGCTAACTTTCGATAATTCACAGACCTGCTCAATCGACAATTTGGGATCGAGACGCTTATCGGCGTCCTTTGGCTCATCGTCGGAGAACACTATGGCACAAAAAGCCTCCCGACGATCTCGACCAGCCCGCCCGGCTTCCTGGTAATAGGCTTCAATCGATTGTGGTATGTTATAATGAATAGTATAGCGAATATTGGGTTTGTCAATACCCATTCCAAAAGCCTTGTTGGTAATCATCAAAGCAGCCTGATTATTGATATACTCATTCTGGGCGCGGATTTTATATTTTTCCCATGCCTCGGATCCAAATCTTTTCGGGGTTTTGCCGGCAAAAATATGAATCCCTTCATAATGTTCAGGCTCATCATCTTTTTTTATACTCTGTGTGAATTGGCAATCTGGATATCTTGAACATCCCCAAAAAAAGGAAGAGTATCGAGGGTTAAATTTTAGTTCCAACTTGGCTCCACACTTCGGGCAAGGTTTATCACATGAGATCAAATGAAAACCAAACGTCTCACCAAAGCGCTTTTCCAAATGTTCGATAGAAAAATTTGTTGTGCTGACATGAGGCGCAAAAATCAAACCGCTATAAGTATTGTTTTCATTCCTCTGAAACAGATCTTGTTGGCTTACGCCAAATCTACTACAGATATCATCAATTATTTGTTCAAGTTTTTCAAATTTCTCAGCCGACGGGCATTGGTAGAGATGAAATCCAAGCTCGGGACGATCAAAGGTGGCCGGTGTGATGATTGCGTTGCGGTCCTCTTGACTATCTCCTATTCCCAAATCCAACTTGACATCCTGCAGCACGACAGCCGAAGCCGTACCTGTCAAGGCGTAAATCGGTGGCACCTGGCTATTATGGCGACAATAGCGTTTCAAGGTGCGGGAAAGAAGCAGGTACGAAGTGCGAAAATCATGTCCCCATTCCGACACACAATGCGCTTCATCGATGACCGCGTAAGCGATCGGATGAGAGGCAGTAAATACACTTAATTCATGCCTGAATTCCTCAATCTGCAGCCTTTCGGGCGCGATGAACAAAAATTGAACTTCACCGCGCGCAAAGCGCTTTTCCACCTGGTGGCGTTCCTTGGGTGTCAGGTCCGAGCTGATATAGGCTGAGCGGTGGATGGCGAATTTGCGCAGGTTTTCATGTTGATCAATCATCAGCGAACGAAGTGGATCGATGATCAAAGTCAGTCCCGGCTGCAAGAAGGTTACCAGTTGATAGCACAGTGATTTTCCACCGCCGGTCGGAAGCAAACCTATGGTATTGCGCCGGGAAAGCGCTCTGCGGATGATTTTTAGCTGACCATCGCGAAATTGCCTTTTACGAAATCCATTTTGCAGAAAAAACAGCAATGCATCTTCTTGCGATGGACTTGATATATTATAGGTTATTGGATCGGATGTGCTGATCAGTGATTTTGAATTCAACCGATAACCCGAACGAATTAATACATGCACTCCCTTCTTTGCAATCAATGCATTGCGGTTCACAATCTCTCCGAGCCCGTCGCGCCTTAATACCGACAGGTCCAGCACCAAATCGAATTTTCCTTGCCTCCGATCATCTATAGCTCCGCGCTGCACCACCGTGATATTTTCAGAAATCTGAGGACACTTAACATGGGATTGAAGATGCGGATACGAATAAATCGCCAGATTCACCTTGGGCAAGGTAAATGAACGGTTCATCAGTGCCAAAAACTGTTGAAGGAGCTGAAAGAAATCATCCACAGCGAGATAGGCCGCCGGCACATCCCGTTCGATGACAGCGATGTTCCAGCACTCCTGTTCCAGAGAAATCACGTCTTGTTGTAAGAGATAGACCAAGGTTTTATGAATTCTCGCCACCGCGAAAGGCAGTAGAGACAGGAGCATCGCCTCTTTCCCATTGATCTCCTCCCAGAGAGGAGATTGGATATTGCTTTTAACTCGCTTTACATATTCGGTCTGATCCAGACTGTGAAGTAAATCAGCCAGCCGTTTTTTCCACGAACGGATCTCTGAGGTTTTGATGCGCGCCACCCGCCAGCCGCTTTCAAATAAAGCATCATCGCGCAATTGGTCGAGTGTTTTTTGATCGAGATTCTCGTGTTGTTTGCCGTCGACTTCAACGACCCATTTGTCGCCGCCCGGGATTTCAACAGCGAAATCTACGCGTTGTCGATAAAAATCGCTTTCTCCTTCGGCTACCAGTCCATCTGAAAAAAACCGCTCGGGTTGAACGAGTTGCTGCAGATAGGCTGGGAATTTGTGGTAAAGAGAGCAGGCTTGAGAGGAATGGCTGAAATCCGCTTCTGGTCTTTCAATGGAAAGTCTCGGATCAACAATAGCGATGCAGCGCTGAAACAGCTCGTTGTGCTCTGATGCAATCGACCAAAACAATTCCGCATCAGTCGAATCATCCTGGATTGAAAACTTCTTCCCCAAAAGATTCGAAAGTGTCCGTTCTACATAGAGAGAAGCCAGAGTCGGATACCCTCGACTCACATAGTTGTCGACCAGCGCCAAAAGTTGTTTTATCTTTGGATTCGGCAAATTATAAACATTTTCCCCTGACCATTGCACCTCAAAATGGCACAGACTGTGCAAGGCCTGGCTTGCCCAATTGGAGGAGAGCAGCTTATGCACTGAGGAGAGGATATAACCTGCAGTCAGGGATACGGATTGCATGCGAATCCAGTTTAAATTAGATGTTTTATGTAACTAATAATTTATATAATATACCAAGCTAAACTATGCAACCCTTGTTCGAATCACTTCGGCATTTGTTAACAAAATTATTGCATACTTTGCATCACTGGTGTCCCGATGAGGGACACTGCCCCCTTTAGCTCTAATGATAAAAATAGAGATTAGTCAACTTCTGTATTTAATTCGAGGTATTCCGTCGTCAGACGGAATACCAGTGAATTTGCATAAATTTTTCGTGAAAATCATCAGAACAAGCAAATAGAGTAGTTCGACAAACTGGCTGCAGCAGCCGCTTTTGGAAAACGAAAAGAGATGATCCATCATCTGGTCAAGTCCGATTTGCTGGTTATAGATGAATTCGGGATGCAAAACCTCGTGGAATTTGCTCAACACGGGTTTCACTGTAGGGCGACGAGTCTCGTCGCCCTACAACCCGGCGCATCATGCAGGCCCCGCCTTTTTAACCACTAAATACTCATCCAACCCATGGCGCACAAAGTCCAAGCCTGGTGCGAGTGGCGATAGCTGTGCGGCCGAAACGCTCTGAAAAGTAAATGGGAAAAAGCTTGGGCTGGTCATTAATTCTTGGAACGGCGCGGATTTTTGTGGACGCGCATGCAGTGCAGCCTGAAGGAGCCAGGCTATCGACTCTGGCTGCGAAACGACCAACTTGATGCCCTTTCTATAAGTACCTTTGGTGCTGCTCTCCTGCAGAACTCCCCAATCAACAAAGCTGCGCAGTACATATCGTGCGCGACGAGCTACGGTTTCACGTTCGCCATATTGTTCGCGGAGGCGCCGCTGTACTTGATTGGCTGATGATGTCCCTTGCAGATTCAACAGCCGGCCAACACTGACGGCAACAGCACTCCAAAACGGATATGCAGCCATGGTCAATCCCCAGTGCACCAGAATCTGTTCCTTACTTGGCATATTAGCGTAAAGCTCGATAGCCGTGCGATGAAGTGGCAACAGTTCTGCTGCAGGACGTACCCACACTTTTAGAAGGATGGTCAGTGTCTTGCTCAAAGAACCGCGTATGGTCGTTTCTTCAGTTTTAAAGAACGGCGATAGATCCTCGTATAGATATTCCTGAATGGCCTTGGCAGGGTTTCCCGCGAGGACCAGGTTGGCGGTTTTCTCCAGCCAAGCCAACTTGACCAGCCGGTCGATTCCGATCTTTCCGAACCGATCCGATCGCGCAGCGACCATCACTTTTTCCTTTCGATGTGAACAAACGGTACGATGAGTTCTTCCAGGCTGCAGCCGCCGTGGCTGACGATCCGTTCCTTTATTCCAATAAAAGCTTTGCGATGCGGGGCTATAAGTGGATAATAATGTTGTGGTAAACCTATTACTGGCCACTCTGTGGCGTCTGGATAACTATCGCGAATACGCAGGCGCAACAGCGTATCCGCATATATGCGCACCCTTTCGCCGCGCAGATCAGCAACAGCACCTTCGCCAGGCCGTCCACAACCGATTGCTTCGACATTGCCATGATCAGAAGTCAAATAGATTTTAAATCCCTGATCCAGCAAAAGAGTCAAAAGGCCATTCAGATAACCCTGTCTAACCCATTGACACACCTGATTGTGCATGCCGGCAGTCCCCAACTCCATCCCGTGCATGATCTTGTCGACCTTGTCCACAACCAGCCCGGCGACCCTTGCCTTGGGATGAGAAAGCGCTTCTGAAACGGTTTCCAGACTATCGTCGTCGCCCAGCCCCTTGATATAAAGGACCTCGTTCGGCTTAAAGCCCTGATCCTCCCAGAAGTGCGTCCAAAGTGCAGATTCTTTCTCAGTGGATTGAATACTGTTGGGGAAATAGACAGGCGCTCTGCCAGCAAAGGTCGCCTGCCGAGAGACGGAAGTGATGGTTGGCATCCAGGCAAAGACAGCTTCTTCGCGGAAGCAAAGGTTGGCTTTTCTTGTCATCAGTTCTTTCCGGACCACCAACCACTGGTCCATGGCAAGACCATCCACAACGATCAGCGCAACTTTGGAACATCCATCCTCAAGCTGGCGGGCGAGAAATCGCGGCAAATGATGCAGCATAACCGGAGGTTCAGGTGGCAGATATACCAGGCTGGCGTAACGCCTGGACAGCCAATCAGCGAAACTTACATCCATTTCTTTCTGCATGTTCTTGATGCGTTCACTCAAAGCCTCAGAAATCGTATCTGTTTGATCGCTCACCAGAAAGATCATCTCGGCCCATCCTCGGGCAAAGTGTAACCACTGGGTGTATTTTGCGTCTTCGGACGGAATGGTAGACTTCAGGCTATCGATAAGCTTGTTCAGACGACGAGATTTGTCCTCCAGGGGAGCGGTACGAACGCCAATACCTGCCCAGGTTTTGGACAAGGTATCCGCATGCTCATGCTGAACCGCTTGCAGCATGCCTTCGGTGAAAAAGTTGTCGATATAAATCCGGATATCGTGGTGGTCGAAGGGCAGATCCACAGGTCCTGGGACAGACAGAGAGCTGGCCAATAACAAACCTGGTTGCGGATGCAGGAAGGACTTTTCAGTCTCACGAATTTTTGTCTGTTCAATCGTCTCTCCAAGCGGACTGGACGTCTGATTGATGGCCGCACGGTCAAGAAAAATCGTCCATCGCTCCTGAAGAAAGGTAAAGAAAACCTCACGGTCCGAGACCAAAATCTCAAGCGGCCATTCATCGAATTGAGGGTTCTGCCGCATGATGGCGATGAATCGCTCAGCAAGCTCCGAAGGTATTCGCTGTCCGCGATAGTGGAGGCGGATAAGTACGCGCAGCAAGTCTGATTGCTTTTTGATCAACTCGGGGGCGATTTCAAAGACGTGGCGGAGTACGAACTCTTTGGTGCCGTTGTCACCCAAGTGGCCAGGGGCATGTCTTTTCTGCGCCTCATACAAAGCATCGAGGTCCCCGCGATCCAAATCGGCCACAACCGGGTAACTGAGGTTCGGAAAGATATCCCCAAGGTTGAAGGAGAGCCTGCGGCCGGCCTGAAGAAAATCATATGGCAAGCCATTGAGATCACTTGTTTGCGAGCGCAATACGACGACGAGATCTGTATCCTCGCCCTTATCCCAGCTGGAGCGAAACCGGGATTCATAGGCATATCGGAATGCGACAGGATCGTCAAACGGGATCAACTCAAATCCGCGTTCGCGGATATCGGCAAGAATTTCTTCTTCAAGCAGGAGCCCATCCGGATCAGCCACCAGGGTGAGCCGGGCAACCTTGGGGATGAATTCCTTCAGGATTTGATCGCGCCATGAAATAGACCACGAATGACACGAATTACACGAATTAGATTTGGGAGCTTTATTCACCTGACTATTCTTTCGTACTCTAATTTCGGATAGTGTCCAAAGTTTACCAACAAACCAAGTCGCATCCCTGTAGCCTTGAGATAATTGTGAATCTGTGCCCGGTGTTCATCAGTCAGTATTGATACTGCTTTCAACTCAACAATGATACTATCAAAGCATATGAAATCTGGTTTGTAAACTTGACGGAGCGTTTTGCCTTTGTATGCCAGGACCAGCTCTTTTTGCGCCTGGAATGGAATGTTCTGTAAACTGAGCTCGATTTCAAGACATTCCTGATAGACGGATTCAAGGAATCCACACCCTTTGTCATTATAGGCCTCAAAACACGCTCTAACAATTCGAAAGCTCTCTTCTTTGTATTCTATCTCCATCGCTCTTAACATTTCAAGCTTGTATTCGTGTTATTTTTGGTGTGTCTTGTGGTTTCCTTCGACTCTAATCACAAGCAACGGCACCATTTCTGGATAGACATAGGCTTTTTGCTCAAGCTGCTCCTGGAAGTTGCGCTCCTCCTGGGCCAAGTGGTTCAACCGATAGTTGCGGACCTGCGGCAGGCCGATCTGTTCGATGGTCCTGCGGCGCGCGGCAAAGGCATAATTGGCCTTTTCACGTTCACGGGCGATGCAGGTATGATGTTCCTGTACCAATGACTCATAAATAGGTCGCCCCTGTTCCTCCGCAGCGTTCTGTACTTTTTTCAAGGCCTCCTGCGAGGATGCGGTTTCAAGGACGGAACGGATCAACGGACTCGCAGCGAGAAGCTGATCCCAGATGTGCCTTGCCGTTTGCATGTAGACCATGCCATTGTCCGCCAGGAAAAGCGGCATAATCCGCCGTCGATTCCACCCCGTCGTCGCGATGGCGACCTGCCAGAGAGACCAGATGCCTGCCAACTCATCAGCCACACCGGGGATCGATCCTACGGGAACTGGCTGACCCGGCACAAAACGGGGCAGCCGCATGGCCAGACTGCGCACTTTCGGCTCCTCCAGTGTAATGTGACGAGCGGCCGGCAGCCTTTCAGCCTCCTTGCCGGTAAAGACCACATTCTCCCAGATTTCCCCATCAGGCCAGGTCAGTTTCCAGCAGTCATTCTTTCTTTCGGCCCGGCCGTTGTGCGCTGCGAGATAACCCACCGTCATACGCTCGACCCAATAGGGCAAGGGGTGAGTGGCCAGCCGCTGGGCTTCGTTAGGTTCCAGGTCTTCCATGGCGCCGAGAACGGATGCTGTGGTGCGCGCATCGCGTGCTTGCTCCTGCAACCGGGTGACGACACTCTGCACGGATTCCTCCACCTTTTCCGGATTGAGGATGGCCTCGACGTACATTTCATCGAACATGCGGCCTGCCTGGGCCGAGTCGAGGACATCGCCGGTCTTGTCGATGCCGAACTCCTTGAAGATGACAGCAAGCTTTTTCTCCAGTATCTCCTGCACCCGGTGTTCAATCGAGCCTTCAAAGACGAAATTGATCGCGCGCACCACATGGGTCTGGCCGATTCGATCCACCCTGCCGATCCGTTGTTCCAGACGCATGGGATTCCATGGGATATCATAGTTGATCACCACATGGCAAAACTGAAGATTTAGTCCTTCCCCACCGGCATCGGTGGAGATGAGAATTCGGACATCTTTGGCGAAGGCATCCTGGACGTACTGGCGTTCTTCCATGTCCATGGAGCCATTCAGACAAACCACAGAGAAACCGCGCTCAGAGAGAAATTGACGCAGCATCTCCTGGGTAGGGACAAACTCGGTGAAGATCAGCGCTTTGAGGTCAGGATCCCCCTCCTCTGACTGGAGGCGATAGAGCCAATCGAGCAGGGCTTCGGCCTTGGCGTCCGGACCGGTTTGTTCGCAGCGGGCGGCAGAGTCCATCAGCAGCCTGACCTCGGCGCGTTCATTCTTGAGCGCCTTGAGGCGGGTGCGCAGCAGCACATCGATCTGTTCCTGACCGTCCAGGTCAGCCCATTCCTCATCGGAGATGAGCGGAAACAGAGTCAATTGTTCCTGAGGATCGGTCAGGGCTTGGAGCCGTCTTTCGAGCGTGGTATGGATGGCTCTTGTGCTGGAGACGACCAGCCGCTGCATCAGGATCATGAGAAAGCCGATATAGCCCCTTTTCTCCCGCATAGCCTGATTATAGCCTTCGCGCACATATGCTGTAACCGCCTCATAAACAAGCTTTTGATCGCGATGATTCGCCTTCCAGGAGACCGGCACAAGCTGAGTGCGCCGTGGTTTGAACAGCGGTTTGCCCGCGCTATCGATGGCGCGGCGTTTTTCGGTGCGAATCACATAGGGTTGAACCCGGTCGCGGGTGACGCTGCTGACGTCCGGAAATTCCTGTGCATCGATCAGCGATATCAGCCGATGAAAAGCGTCGGTCTTGCCCTGATGGGGGGTTGCCGAGAGCAGCAGGAGATAGGGCGTCGCTTCGGCGAGGCCCTGGCCCAGTTTGAAGCGGGCCACCTGGTCCGTGCTGCCGCCGAGCCGGTGCGCCTCGTCTACGATGACCAGGTCCCAGCCGGCAGAGATCAGATCCTCGAACCGCTCGCGATTGTGCTCGCTCACTTGATTTGCGGTCCACCCGCGGCGCTTATCCAGGGGCTTGACCGAATCCATCGGCACCACCACCTGGGAGAACATCTGCCAGGCATTGTCGGGAACACCTTCATAGTGATTATCCTTTTCACCGTTTCCTCTGCGCGATACCGGGGCGATCCTTTTCAGTGTCTTGATGTCTTCAGGGAGCACGAGCTGGAAGGTCTCGCTAAAGTGGAAGCGCATCTCGCTGACCCACTGGGTGACCAGTCCCTTGGGGGCGATGACCAGCGTTCGTTTGACCAGTCCGCGCAGCTTCAATTCACGCATGATGAGGCCGGCCTCGATGGTTTTCCCCAAGCCGACCTCGTCGGCCAGGAGATAGCGCACGCGGTCATCGGCGATGGCGCGAGACAAAGCCCGGATCTGGTGCGGCAGCGGGATAACGGAGGACTCGATGGGCGCGAGCAGAACATCTTGGGTCAAAGCGTCGGCCACCTGTGCGGCGGCGGTTATATAGGTAATATTATCCGGCGAGCTGGTAACGGCACTTGCGATGGGCATAAGCCTGGAAGCTGGGATGCAGACTACAGAGTCTCGCCCGGGTAGCCAGACTCGGCAGGTCGTCTCCCCCCAAAGTGTCTGGGTTTCAGTGACCTGACAGAGTTGCCCGTGGTTCGGGCTGTAGTACCAGCCATTTGCATCAATTCGCATCATTCAACAGCTCGCTTAGCTCCAGAGCTTTGCCCTCGCAAACACGATGAGCCGCCTTTGCCAGGACCTCGGCCCTAGCGGATAGAAAAGCGTCGTAGTCGTTTTTTACCCGACCTCGCCGCTCATCGTCGGCGATGTCGTCATAGCCGACCGCCAATTGGGTGTAGGGAATGAGGTGTGTTCTCAGTCGACGCTTCATCTCCTCTTCCCCAAGGGCGCAGTTGTCCGCCCGTTCTTTTAGATAGGTAATGGGGTCCTTGTCCGAGATGGTGCGATTGGTCCTCCAAGTCACGAGAGCGCAGTTGAGCGCCAGGGAAATTTGCTCATCAAGAATACCCGCATCCTCGAGTGTCGCGGCCGGAAAGATGTGGTGATATTCTCGGGGATGTTCCTTGGATGTAATGGTGTCGACTGTTGCCCGCGCCCCGTCGGCAAGGTCCTCGGCACCGCACTTGAGCTGAAGCGACAAAAGCCCACGACCAAGGATGGTCTTGCGTTTCGGCCAATCGGCCTGCAACACCATTTCCTTCGACGGAAGCGGATACGATTCCTGGTTCAGAATCGGTACAACTTCCTTGGCCGCGCCGTCGCAAAGTACCTTTCGCAATCCGCGATAATCCTGCAAAGCGTTGGATGTTGATGACTGCTCATAACGCGAGGTCAGGAAGGCTCGCCAGAGGTACCTCCGCAGGAGAAGCCGTGCATTGCCGAGCTTGTCCGGCTGCGTCGGCAGGTTCTCCCAGAGCGCGGCGATAATGGGGATGGCCGTGTAGCTCGGAAGCCGCTGGGCGTCGAAGACGCTCTCGTCTTCGAGGAAGCTCACCATACCCTTAATACCTTTGACGATCATATCCCACTCGTTGAGCATCCGGGTGTAGTCGATTCCGCGGTATCCTGCCTGGCTTGGGATGCGGTCCTGATGTAGAGCGACCACGTCCAATACCAGCGCCGGAAGGTCAGCGTATTCCGCCGCCCGTGGTACAGCTATGTTTAGGGCGTCCACATGCTCGTGCAGTGACTTACCTGTCTCTTCTTCTACCAGCGCAACCACGATGTCGTAGGTGGACAGGTGAACCGAACTGGTATTCATTTTGATGAAGACGTCCAGTGCCACTTCCTTGGGCGTCTTGGCCGGCAGCGCCAGGTACGGTAGATTGAATGCCTTCACCTTGTCGCGCAGTGCGATGATCTCGTCGAACAGCTTGTCTTTCTTATCGTGGTCGTTTCCGACAGAGGTCGCGATCCACTGACGAATCTCCGGGAGGATGTCATCCGGTCGCAGTAGAGTGATCGGGATAAACCCTCGATTCCAGCACTCCTTTGGATCGTCCACCCACATGGGGTAGCGGCTGCCGTTCTTCCTCCAGCGGGCCTGCCCATAGACATAGGGCAGCTTCGTGGACCCATCGCCGGGGTCATCTTCGAAGCCGATCAGGTAGCTACGGTCCGGGTACTTGCCGTGGAGGCTCCGCCACAGGGCCGTCAGCCGCTGCTGGCCGTCCAGGAGTTGCTCGGTCACCTTTTCACCCGACTCCGGCGCATCGACCATGGTGCGGCTCTTGAATTTCTCTTCATCGCCGACCTCCAGGATCAGCGTCGCGCCTGAAGGCAGACCGCGCAGAACCGTCGTCAAGAGTCCGGAGACCTCTCCATGTCCCCAGGCCATGAAC
>Ga0209200_1003273_pt1 | contig 14085 bp, 11 predicted proteins | sample AD_UKC033_MetaG_FD_184406 | JGI IMG/M metagenome (GOLD analysis project Ga0209200, IMG submission 184406) | Active sludge microbial communities of municipal wastewater-treating anaerobic digesters from USA - AD_UKC033_MetaG (SPAdes) (version 2) | ecosystem: Engineered > Bioreactor > Anaerobic >...
GCTGCACCAACACCGACATGTAGTTTTTATATTTCTCCAACCGGAGACCTTTGTGCAGATGGTAGAATTAGTTTGAGAGTTGTTTCTACAGATGGAACACCAAGCTCGTATGCTTGGTCAACCGGTGAGACGATAGGTCGTATACTGGTGTACTCTAGTGGATACTATTCAGTTACGGTAAATTACACAAATGAGTGTTCGAAAACGCAGTCAATTTATATTGATCCGCCAACAGGTTCAGGATGCCTTTTCTATTTGAAAGCTGAGCCATTGAAATTTCTCCAAACAACTGAGTACCCTAATCCGGTTGACGGTGAGCTTTCAGTTGAGGTTGACAATAATTTACTGGTGGGTTCAGATGAAGTACAGATAGCCCTGATTGACCAAAGTGGAAGAGTTGCTTTCTCTTCTAATTTTAAAACTGAATTTAATAAGATTAAAATTAATACATCCAATATGCCGTCAGGACTTTATCTGCTTCAAATCGGTACAACCAAAACAGGTGTAGTGCGGAAGAAGATAATGGTTACACATTAATGAGGTTGCATATCATACCCCTCAATAAAATATGTAATATGAGAATTTTTTGAAAGGTTGTGGATGACCTATTTACGCAACGACTCTATTACCTGATTCAATAGAGTAGAAACTTCCCGGGTTAAGGTAATGGCCGCTTGTGATCCGGGGTTTTCTTTTGCCTCCTGTTCAAGCAAAACGATTCTATCCTTCAGGGTGTGGATGCCCATTAAGGTAATGGTTGGTTTAATCTTGTGCACCAGCTTGGCAACATGTTCCCAGTTTCCTTGTGCAGCATTCAGATTAATTTCGTTTACGTTCTCAGGCATGGATTCCAGAAAGGTGCGGGTGATTTCATTTATAAAATCCTGGTTGTTATTGGACATCTTTCGAAGGTAGCTTAAATCAACCAACGTATGACTTGTGGATACAGCCGAACCATTTTCTTTTTTTGGCATAACCTTTCTTCCAAGGTGTTTATTAAGTGCCGTAAATAAATCCTGTTGGGTAAATGGCTTGGTGATGCAATCGTTCATACCAACATCCAGGCATTTCTGATAATCCTGTTTTGTGGCATTGGCAGTAAGTGCTATAATCAGGACATCTCGCTTTTTAGGATCACCTTGCCGGATGGCTTTGGTTGTTTCCAGGCCATCCATAACCGGCATTTGTACATCCATCAAAATAGCATCGAACGAATGGTTCCTGATTTTTTCCAAAGCAACTACACCATTCTCGGCCGTTTCGAAATGGCAGCCCCACATTTTTAAAATACTGCTTGCATACAAACGGTTAATATCATTGTCTTCCACCAACAGAATTGAATGATATTTGAATGGTGTCTTGGTTTTGGGCTGGTATTGCCTCCGGGCCACCGGCTTAGCTTTCTTACCGGCTTTGTAAGGAAGGAAAAACGTAAAGGTTGAACCCTCATTTTCTTTGCTCGAAACTGAAATAGAACCACCCTGTAACTCTACCAGTTGTTTAACAATAGTAAGGCCTAAGCCGGTACCGCCATATTTGCGGGTAACGCTGGCATCGGCCTGGCTAAAACTTTCGAAAATGGTTTGTAGCTTATCTTGCGGAATACCAATTCCTGTATCGGCTATATCAAACCGAAGTTTGTAAAAATCGGCCTTTTGTTTTTGTGCCTGCACATTGATTTTAATAGAGCCGGCATGTGTAAATTTTAAGGCATTACTAATCAGGTTAATCAAAATTTGATTTAGCCGAACCGGATCGCCAACGAAAATCCGGTTAGCTTCTTTTTCTAAAGTATAGGTAAGGTTTATTTTCTTTTCTGTTGCCTGCACGTGAAAAGTATCAATCAGCGAATGCAGCAAGTCATCCAGGTTAAATCCAATTTCTTCTAATTGTAACTTACCCGATTCGATAGAAGCCAGATCAAGAATATCATTAATAATAACCTTAAGGTTATCGGCTGCGCTTTTTATGGCGTTCAGGTATGTTTTCTGCTCTTCGTGCGAAGGGTTCTGACTGAGCAATCCGGCCATGCCGGAAATACCGTTGATGGGTGTGCGTATTTCGTGGCTGATGTTAGCAAGAAATTGTTCTTTCGCTTTTTGAGCGCGCAACAGTTCTTCTGCATCTTTCTTTCGTTGGGTAATATCGCGGCAATCCAATATCAGCCCTTTTATTCCCTCTTTTTTATTCAGATTTACCGAGTTAAACTCGAGGTATTTATAGCTCTTGTTTTTGCACTTAAACTGAAATTCGATGCCTTTGTTATAAGTTTTTCGGGTGCTGATGCTAAATTGTTTTTTGAAATAAGGCAGCACATCAGGCGGTACGTAGTCAAAAAAATTCTTTCCAATCAGGCTGTTGTGGCTGTAGCCCAACGTGGTATGTACGGAATGATTCTGGTACAACACGTTGCCGCTATAATCAACAATAAAGATTATATCCGAACCATCTTCCACTACTGATTTGTAGAACAGACCTTTTCGAACGTAAGTTTGCAGGGTTAATTTCATTTGCGCAGGGTGGGGGATTAAATACCAAGTTCTTCCATCTCTTTCAGGTAGCGGTAAATAGAAGATTTGCCAATGTCTAATATGCGGGCTACCTCCAGCACATTGTTATTGTATTTGTTGAGGTAGTTTCTGATTATCCGGTATGTGTATTCCTGAAGGGTCATTTCCTTCAGCAGGAGTGAATCATCGCGCAACGGAGTTGTAAATGTGATATCCTTTTCTTGAATTTCATTCTCGTTTGCCATTACTGCGGCCAGTTCAATCACGGATTTTAACTCACGCACATTTCCCGGAAACGGATATTGCAGCAGCTTGTCCTGGGCACCGGTTGAGAGTTTAATTTTTTTAAGGTCGTTATCTTTTGCGAACTGATCGAGGAAGTGGCGCGCCAGTAGTAAGACATCTCGTCCGCGTTCGCGCAGGGCGGGTAGGTGAATAGGTAAACCGAGCAAGCGGTAGTAGAGGTCTTCGCGGAAGCGACCTGCACGCACTTCTTCCTGCAGGTTGCGGTGGGTAGCCACGATAACCCGAACATCTAATTTAATAACCTGGTTGCCTCCAATGCGGGTAAGTTCTTTCTCCTGCAACACACGCAGTAGTTTAGATTGCAAAGAGAGATCCATTTCTCCGATTTCATCCAAAAAAATAGTACCACCCTCAGCCTCTTCAAACTTTCCGATTCTGCGGCTGGCTGCTCCGGTAAAGGCTCCTTTTTCATGCCCGAAAAGTTCACTCTCAATTAACTCTTTGGGTATGGCTGCAACGTTTACGGCTACCAGCGGCTTATTCTTACGTTTGGAGTTGTAATGGATAGCTTTTGCAATTAATTCTTTACCTGTTCCGGTTTCGCCTGTTACCGAAACTGTAATCTGGGTTTTTACAGCTTTTTCAATCAGGTCGAATACGTTCTTGATGGCCTGGCTGGTGCCAATAATGCTTTTTTCAAATTCGTACTTGGTAGTAATCTCGTGTTTTAAGCGGTCTATTTCCCGAATGAGCGAGGTTTTGTTGCGCGCATTTTTTATTGAGTTTAGTATCCGGTCTTTGGCATCTTCGTCTTTAGAAATATAATCAAAGGCCCCGGCTTTCAGTAACTCAACGGCAGTTCCAATCTTTTCCTGGGCAGAAACAATAATTACACTTATGTCGGGATCAAATTCGCGTATTGATTTTAACACCTTTTCGCCTTCCATATCGGGTAGCGAATAATCCAGGGTAATAATTGAAGGCTTTTTGTGGAGCTGTGCAATGCACTCTTTTCCGGATGTAAAAAACACAGGCTCCAGGTCGGGGTTTAAACCCATTACATACTTCAAAAACTTGGTGTAGGCTGGATCGTCCTCAACAACAAATAGGAGCACCTGGTCATTTTCGTACATGCGTAACACTTTATCTTTTAGTTCACACCGGAATGCTATTATTTACGGCTAAAATATTTGAAATTTACTGCAATTCCACCACGATAGAAAACATGATTCCGGATTTTGATAAACTTACTTCTGCCGAGATAGAACTGCTGCACAAAGCTCCGGTTTTAGTTTCGATTTTAATTGCCGGGGCTGATGGCAAAATTGATAACAAGGAAGTGAAACGGGCTATTTCACTTACGGAAGAAAAGCAAAAGCGTACCCGCTCGCACCTGATGGAATTTTATATGGAGGTAGGTACTGACTTCGAAGATAAAATCCGGATTGTGATTCAGTCACTGCCTTCGAAGGTGGATAAACGCACGGCTGAAATATCAAAAATATTAGAGCAACTTGAACCCGTTCTTAAAAAACTAAGTAATCAAATAGCCTGTGAGTTTTACCAGAGTTTACGGGAAATAGCAACTGAAATAGCGGAATCATCGGGTGGGGTTTTAGGACTTAAAACCATAGGCGATGAAGAAGCCTTACTCGTTAACCTGCCCATGATTAAAGACCCCGCCACGTTCTGATATGGCTACGGTCTCGAAGTACTTCAATAGTTCGGTTGTTCCGTTCAGGCTGGTTTTTATTATGTGGTTGGTGTTTTCTATCCAGTTTTATTATCGGGTCGATCTGGGATTTCTTGGAATAAAACCACGAACCTTAGAAGGGATTATCGGTATTTTTACTGCACCCATTGTGCATGGCGACTATATTCACTTGTTGTCCAATACATTTCCGTTGTTATTTCTGGGGGCAGTTTTGTATTTCTTTTACGAGCGTATAGGAGGCATTGTATTTTTCAGGTGTTATTTCATTACAAATATTCTTGTCTGGCTTTTTAGCCCGCGTGTGGCTTACCACATAGGAGCCAGTGGGCTGGTGTACGGGCTTACTGCTTTTTTGATTTTTTATGGTTTGCTGCGTCAGGATTTTACTTCGTTACTAATCAGCATTGGCATTTTTATGATTTATGGTGGAATATTTTATGGGGTGCTGCCAATTGATCCGTTGGTTTCGTGGGAGTCGCACCTGGCCGGGGTATTGGTAGGTAGTTACACAGCATTTAACTTAGCGCAAAAGCGAAAGTATGGATAGCGGGGCAAAAAAGATTCTCGACAAACTGAAATCACGTAAGTATGATCCGGTATATGTACTGCAAGGTGAAGAATCGTATTATATTGATCTGATTTCTAATTATATAGAGGCTAATGTATTAAGTGATTCTGAAAAGAGTTTTAACCAGGTTGTGCTGTATGGCAAAGACGTAACCATCAATAATATACTTACCCACGCCAGGCGATTTCCCATGATGGCCGAGCGCCAGGTGGTAATCGTAAAAGAAGCGCAGGAAATTCTTGACCTTAACAAAGAAACCGGGGCCAAACAATTGCTGGATTATATACAAAACCCGGTACCATCTACACTGCTCGTGTTGTGCCACAAGCATAAAACCATTGATAAGCGTAGGGAGTTGGGAAAGAAGCTTGAAAAACTTACGGAAGGAGCTACCTTTAAAAAGCCCAAAGACAGTGAGTTAACATCTTTTATCATGGAGTATAATTCAGGTAAAGGACTTAACATGGACGAGCGTGCCGTGCAGGTACTTGCCGATTATGTGGGCAATGATTTAAACCGACTGGCCAATGAGATTGATAAAATACTGATTAACACAGAATCAGGCCAGGCGATTACAGCAGATCTTGTAATGGCTCATGTAGGCATTAGCCGGGAGTACAATATTTTCGAATTACAGAAGGCGTTAATTCGTAAAGACCGGCTGCAAGCCGCAAAAATTGTAAACTTCTTTGAAGCAAATACGAAAAGGAATCCGGTAATACCCATGGTTGCTTTGCTTTACACTTTTTTCAGCAAAGCTTTAATTGCCTCCACCTCGCCAGATAAGAGTGCCTCGGGTATAGCTACTTTTCTAAATATCAACAGGTATTTTGCTGGTGATTATAGTGATACTTTAAGAAACTACACTCACACACAAATCGTAACAACCCTTTCGTTGCTCAAACAAACCGATTTAAAACTGAAAGGTGTTGATGCCGGTGATGCAACCGATGGCCAGATTTTACGGGAGTTGGTGCTGCGCATGATGTTGTAATGGTTTTCTAATCAAGATGGAATTAGGGTAGCGAGTCCTGATTTCTTTATCATTTTAGGTAACAGGATGTGGATTTCCATTTAGAATTAGTAGCTTTGAGTCCATGCATTCATGTTTTAATTTTTTTGCATGGGGCTTATTTTTTAAACTGAAGTCTGCAATATTTTTTATTGCGGGCTGTTTTACGAAGAAATCTCTCATGAGGAAACTCTTAGTTTTAGCCGGGGTATGCCTTCTGGTATCGTTGGCATATTCACAAAATAATTTATCGCAACAGCACGCTGAGCGACTCTTTAGTTCAGGAGTGGATTTGGTTAATCATAACCAATATGGGGCCGCCCGCGAAGTTTTTGGTGAATACCTTGCGGTGGCTGCGGCTACGGATGCCAGACGTGCCGATGCCGAATACTATAAAGCCTTTTGCTCGCTGAACCTGTATCATTCCGATGCGGAAAAGCAAATCGGATCTTTTATAGCGCGTTATCCAACGCACCCACGTGCGGGCACAGCCAATTACGATTTAGCTAACTTTTATTATACCGAAAAGAATTACAAGAAAGCAGCTTCCTATTACAGCAAGACTGAGTTTGCGGCATTGGCGCAAGACCAGCAACGTACGGCCCATTTCAGATGGGGGTATAGTTTATTTAACCAACGAAACTTAAAAGAAGCGTTGGATCAATTTAACTACAATAAATCGTTAGGTGGCGAATATGGCCCCGCATCCAGTTACTATGCCGGCTTTATTGAGTTTAGTCAGGGCGATTATTCCAATGCATTGATTGACCTGAAAAGAGCCGGGCAAAACGAAGCGTATAGTAAAATTGTTCCCTACCTGATTGCGAACGTTTATTACCAGCAGAAAAGCTATGATGAGTTAATTGCTTACGCGAAAGAAGTGTCGGCTCGCGATGGCCTTACCAACAAAGAAGAGATCGCGTTACTTTCAGCTGAAGCTTATTTTAAAAAGGCAGATTATAACAACGCCTATGCGGGCTACCAGCAATACCTGAACGGCCGCGAAGCTAAAGCCGATAAAGGGGTGTTGTTTCGTGCGGGATACTCGGCCTATACACTAAATGAAAATGAGCCCGCCACTAAATATCTGAAATTGTCATTTGCAGACTCCGATTCGATTGGATTCTACTCTGCCTACTACCTGGGTTCTCTTTACCTGAAGCAGAATCAAAAACCCATGGCCCAAACCGCGTTTGACATTGCGCGAAAATTTAAGCCCGATCCTAAATTGGTAGAGGAGAGTACCTATCAGTTTGCCAAAGTTTCATACGATATGGGGCAACCCGATAAGGCAATTACTGAGTTTGAGAAACTGTTAGTTGCATACCCGAACAGCACCCATGCCGAAGAAATTAAAGAGTTGCTGGGGCAGGCCTATGTAAATGCTTCTAATTACAATAAAGCCATTGAATACATTGAGGCCATGAAAACGCGTAGCCCGGCAGTGGATCGTGCTTTTCAAAAAGCTACCTTATTAAAGGGGATGGAATATTTTAATAAGGATGATTATTTCAATGCAGTTCAATTATTTGAAAAGTCGTTACGGTTTCCGGTTGAACCGGATTATGTAGCCGAAGCAAGTTTCTGGAGCGGGGAGGCGTACTCCATTGGAAAAAGATATGACCAGGCAGCAGAACAATATCAGCGCATCATTGCGATGCCGGGCTACAACAATACAGAATTACTTGTAAAAACCCGATATGGGTTAGGATATGCTTACTTCAATACAAAGCAGTATGATCGGGCATTGTTTAATTTCAAAGAGTTTGTAAACAAAGCCCCGCGTAATCAACCTAACCTGGCCGATGGTACCCTTCGGCTGGCCGATTGTTATTATGTTTCCAAATCTTATCCGGATGCGTTAGTGAATTACAGGAAAGCCGCACAGTTAAAATCGGCCGATGAAGACTATGCGCATTTACAGGCAGGTGTAGTGCTGGCTGTCATGAGCAAGTATGATGAAGCTGCAACAGAACTGGAAACAGTTATTCGCAATTTCAGCCAATCCAGTTTTTTGGATGAGGCCATGTATGAACGTGCCCAGATTGATTTTGAACAAGGAAACTATGCAAACGCGGTGACAGGTTATACTTCTTTAATTCAAGCAAAGCCCACCTCTCAATATATTCCCTATGCCTATACACGCAGGGCAGCATCTAACTTTAATCTGAAAGAATATAGCAAAACGGCCAACGACTATATTGCGGTGCTGGAAAATTTTGCCAGTCATCCGGCCAGCAGCGATGTTTTAATTCCATTGCAGGAAGCACTCAATTTAAGCGGAAGATCAGGCGAATTTGACAAGTACCTGGCGAGTTATAAAACAGCCCATCCCGATGCAAAAGGTATTGAGTCGGTGGAGTACGAAGCTGCAAAAAATTTATACTTCAGCCAGAAGTACCAGCAGGCAATTACTTCGCTGGGGAACTACCTGATCTCGTATCCGCAAAGCGCCAATGTTTCGGAAGCTAAATATTACCAGGCCGAATCGCACTACCGGCTTAAGGAATGGAACAAAGCGCTGAGCATTTATCAGGACGTGGCGCAAGACAAGAATTTTTTGTTTGCCGGAAAAGTGGTTGGCCGCCTGGCCGAACTGGAGTTTAAGCAAGCTAACTACGCAAAGGCAGTTGCAAACTTTCAGCAGCTGGTAAAAGTGGCTGCCAACAAAAAGGAACAATACACGGCATGGTCAGGCCTGATGGAATCGCACTACCTGTTGGCGCAATATGATTCGGCAGAAAAATACGCCCGGATCATTTTAGAAAAAGGAAACATTAATGCCGGGGCACAAAACAAGGCTTCGCTCTTTTTAGGTAAGGCGGCCATGGCCCGTGGCGATTATGAATTGGCCCAGGATGAATTCCTCAACACGCTCAACTCAGCACAAGATGAGTTTGGTGCGGAAGCAAAATACCTGTTGGGCGAAATCCAATACCTCACCAAGCAACATAAACAATGTTATGAAACCCTGGTGAGCCTGAACACCGATTTTGCTGCATACCCGGAGTGGGTGGGAAGGTCATTCCTATTGCTTGCCGATAACTATTTAGCGATGGGCGATGCGTTTCAGGCAAAGGGTACGCTGCGTTCGCTCGAAGCCTTTCCGTTGGAACATATTAAAGGAATGGCGCGCGAAAAATTAAAGAAGATAGAAGCCGATGAGTTGAAAAAGAAAACCGAAGCAAAACCAGATTCATTAGACAATTGATTTTTATGCGAAACGTAAGCATATACATACTAACCTTGTTGACAATTATATTGGCAGTGCCAACCGTAGCACAACCACCTGAAAAGTGGGGTGAGGGTGAAATTGAGAAAGTAGAGATTCAGATCACCAAAGAGAAGCAGATTACATTACCGCAAGCCAATCGTAATTTTGAGAAAATTCCTCCGCGCCCGGCCGAACCCATCAAACCGGAGATTAAATATGATTTTAAAAATCTGAGTTTCAGCACGCCTGATTATAATCCATCCATTCGTCCGTTGAGGTTACAGGCCGAGCCCATCTCAAAAATTTATGGAAACTATGTAAGCGCAGCATTGGGTAATTATGCATCCATATTTATTGATGCATATGCTACAACCAAACGCGATAAGGACAAGTTTTATGGATTCAAAGTTTCGCACCTCGGCTTTGGTCGCGGCCCGGTAGATGGAAATAACTCAGCCGGTTCCAACTCGCAGTTGCGTTTGTTTGGGAAAACTTTTAGCAGACAAGTGAGTGCAGGAGGTTTTCTGGATTATGAACGCATCGGAACACACTTTTATGGATATACACCCGGCACCGATATCGATCGCAGCACAATTAAACAAGCGTATAACATTGTTGGATTAGGAGGTGAAATTGAAAACACAAGCACCAGCGAGTTCAATTACAAACTAAAAGGAGGATTTAGTTACCTCGATGATAATTACCAGGCAAGCGAAAGCGAAATAAGCGTTGGATTTTCTGGCGATTATGAAATATCAAAAACAAGTAAGGCCTTGTTTAGTACCGACTATAACCTGATTACCCGAAAAGATGCGGCCATTGAGGCTAAACCCCGCCATTTGTTACGAATTAAAGGAGCATACCAGTTTTATTTAATGGATGATCTGTTGTTTAGTGCAGGGGCAACCATTGCCTACGAGAATGATACCCTCGGGAAGGCCAAGGATGTACACCTGTTTCCTGATTTCAGGGCAAGCTATCCGCTTAGTCCATCAGTTGAAGTATATGCAGTATTTACCGGAGACATGGACAAGGTATCGCTGCATACCATTGCCCGCGAAAACGCCTGGATCAATGCAAACATTGGTACCTACCACACCAGTCGCACAGCCGAATTTCTGGGCGGAGTGCGCGGAAAACTGGGAAGCAAGGTTTCATACGGGGGCGGGTTATCCATTGCGAACCTGAAAAACTGGTACTTCTACCGGAATGATGATACCGACCGCTCGAAGTTTAACCTGGAGTTCGATGAAGGAAATACCAAGCGAACCAATTTCTTTGGTGAGTTAAGTTTTGCCCATGCAGAGAAGGCCCGTGTTTCGTTGCGTGGCGATTACTTTGGTTACAGTACGGGTAATTCGCTGGAGGCATGGCATCGCCCCAAGTACAGGGTAGGTGTTACTACTGCCTTCAACATTTACTCTAAGTTGTTGTTGAATGTGGATATGATGGCCCAGGGGGGTGCCAAGGCGTATGATGTGGATACAGCTGTTACCACCACACTGCCGGCTGCGTTCGACCTGAACGCCAAATTGAGTTATATGTTTTCGAAGCAGTTCTCCCTATTTGTTAAAGGAAACAACCTGCTTTCGAACGATTATCCGATTTACCTGAACTACCCGGTACGCGGGCTTAACATAATGGGCGGCTTAACCTGGGTATTTTGATAATAGCTTATTTTAATGAAATTGCGTTAATTTTGTGATAACACCCTGATAAACCAAAATCAAATGGCAAAGCGTAAAGACAAAAACGAATCGGCTAACGACCAGAATAACGAAAACAACCCGGAAGATAACTTCGGGTTGCCCGATATTGAATACAAACCACTGGAAACCGAAACTACGGGACAGTCAGAAACGGAGTACGTAGAAGAGCAGAAGCAGGAAACCGTGCGTGAGTCTTACACCTATACACCCCAGGAAGAAACCAAATCGAACGCACCCATCATCATTGGTGTGGTTATCGGGCTGGTTTTAATTGTTGGTGCTTTTCTGATTTATCAATACGTGTACAAGCCCAAAGCCGAAAAAGAAAAGCGTGAGTTAGCCGAGAAGAAGAAGGCCGATGAACTGAAACGGAAAGAAGAGGCAGACCGGATTGCGCGTGAAAAAGAAGAAGAAGAACGTAAGCGGTTGGAAGCAGAAGCGGCAGCGGCTGCCGCTGCCAAGCCTGCAGTAGGTACATTCGAAACGCTTAGCAGCCGCACGGGCCGGTATTATGTAGTGGTAGCCAGTGCTGTAGATGGTGATTTGATTGCGGACTATGCAAAAAAATTAAGCGCTAAGGGTACCAGTTCTAAAATTATTCCGCCATTTGGCAAATGGAAATTTTACAGGTTAACTATTGGCGACTTTGACTCATTTGCATCGGCCCAAGCCAGTGCCGATTCATCTAAGCCAGAGTTTGGCGAAGGTGCCTGGGTGATCAAGTATTAAAATCAGGTTTAACCTGATACTTTTTTAATCGTAATAGAGTTAATATTTTTTAAACGTATGATGATAGCTCAAATTGTAACCGGATCGGAAGCAGCCGTAACAACTGCTGAGCAATCCATTTCCTTGTGGAGTTTAGTAGTGGCCGGAGGGCCATTGATGATTCCGCTGGCCATTTGCTCGGTAATAGCCATTTATATTTTTGTTGAGCGTGTTCTTACTGTAAACAAGGCCAACGTAAGTTCAGATGCCTTTATGGGACGCATCAAAGAGTTGGTTTTGAAAGGAGATATAAATGGTGCCAAAATGCTTTGCGCACAACACGACACACCGGTGGCCCGCATGATTGAAAAGGGAGTAACACGTATTGGTAGCCCGCTTAAAACAATCGAAGCCTCCATTGAAAATGTTGGGAAGATTGAAGTCTTCCGGTTAGAGAAAAACCTATCGGTATTAGCTACCATAGCCGGTGCTGCCCCCATGATTGGTTTCCTGGGTACCGTAATTGGTATGGTGGGGGCATTTATTGCCATTGCGCAAGAGGAAGGATCGGTAAGCCCCAAGTTGCTGGCCGATGGTATTTATACAGCCATGGTTACTACCGTAGCCGGGTTAGTGGTAGGTATTATTGCTTACCTGGGCTATAACTACCTGGTTACGCGTGTTTCTAAGGTGATTCACAAGATGGAATATTCGTCTATCGAGTTTATTGACTTGTTGCAGGAACCCCGCTAAGTATGAATCTGCAATCGCGAAATAAAGTTGATCCGGCATTCAGCATGGCCTCCATGACTGACCTGATCTTTTTGTTGTTGATATTTTTCATGCTTACCTCATCTTTTGTAACGCCTTCCGGCTTGCCGGTAAACCTGCCTACCAGTATTCAAAGTACAATCGAGGTACAGAAAGTGTCTGTTACCGTAACCAAAGACCTTCGGATTTTCGTTAATGATAAGAAGGTTACCAAATCGACACTGGAAGGAGAACTGAAAAGTAAACTGGGTGGCCCCAAAGGTGTTGTAGTACTGCATATTGATGAGAGTGTACCTACCCGCGAAATGGTATTTGTAGCTGGTGTGGCCACCAAACTGGAAGCGAAAGTTTCAATTGCCACCAAGCCGGGTAATTAACAAAACTTAAGAGTTATGAACACCCAACAAGAACAGAAAAACAAACGGATTGCCCTGGCGATTTCCATTGGATTTCACGGGGTGTTATTGATTGGTTTTTTCTTGTTGATGGCCTGGCGCGCGCCTAATCCACCATTGCCGGAATATGGTATCGAACTTAATTTCGGATTAGACCAACAGGGTGGAGGTGAAGTGCAACCGGAAAAAGCTCCGGGTGTAGAAAAAGATACTCCCGATCCGCAGGAACAAGCTCAGGAAATTCCGGAAGAAGCCGCCAAAGAGCCTGAACCCGAAAAAGCAGAAGAACCGATTGTATCGAAAGTGGAAAGCCCGGTAGTAGTGAAGGAAGAAAAGAAGGAGCCTGCCAAAGAACCTGTTAAAGAAAATAAAACTGAAACAAAACCCAAGGTTACGCCAAAGGAGGAAGTGAAAAAGGTGGAGCCAAAGGAAACCGTAAAAACAGAATACAAACCCACTGAAACCAAACCTTCCGAAAAGAAAGGCGATGGTGCTACCAGTCATGGCGATGATCCTGGTAAGGTGGGTGATAAAGGAAATCCTGAAGGTAAACTTGATTCTAAAGCATTATATGGTCAGCAAGGCGGTGGTGGCGGAGGCAATGGTTTTGGCTTATCTATGGCAGGCTGGGCCTGGGCCGATGACCCGAAAATACCAAACCTACCCGATAACCAGGATGGCCAGATTGTGTTTGAGATTGAATGCGATGAAAACGGTGAAATAGTTGGCATCACCACCTTGGAGCGGGGCCTCAGTGCACGTGCAGAACAACTATTGAAGGCTGAGATCATGAAGAATTCACTCATGAAAACATCTGCCGGGCAAGCACCAGCCCGTTCTAAAGGGCGGGTTGTCTTTATTTTAAAGACTAAATAATACAAAACTACATTTAGTGCAATAGGTTGTTTAACCTGTATGCGAATAGCCATTTAGCGTTCCTTTTGGCCGTTTAACTTCATTATTGACAGAATATCATTCGTGCTCTCTATTTTAGAGATTTCAATATTTATATTGTGTTGATAATGAGTTGATTGTTCACAATGCCTAAACTCATACTTAAGTACCTGACGGACCTGCAAATAGGGATTGTTGCAATACTTTACTTTGCTTCGGCATGGTTAGGTTATGCGCTTGCATTTCCCGGAACCACCGCGCTATCGGTTTGGCCTCCCTCCGGAATGGCCTTTGCACTTTTGGTATTAATGGGGCGCAGGGTATGGCCAGGAATTATGATTGGT